>Ga0210003_1001455_pt1 | contig 20873 bp, 24 predicted proteins | sample LantaG_FD_182804 | JGI IMG/M metagenome (GOLD analysis project Ga0210003, IMG submission 182804) | Deep subsurface microbial communities from Baltic Sea to uncover new lineages of life (NeLLi) - Landsort_02402 metaG (SPAdes) (version 2) | ecosystem: Environmental > Aquatic > Marine > Oceanic >... | reverse complement strand
CAACAACAACAAAAAAAAAAAAAAAACAGCTACTCCGTCACGGGCGTCTCGCTCGCCTCGACGGCCGTCAACATCGCGCCCGTCGGCGTCGGAATCGGCGCCGTGGGCACGACGGTGTCGGCCCAGGGCTTCGCGGTCAACCCTTCGATCATCCTGATCCAGCCGCAGGGGTGAGGACAGAAGAAGAGAGAGTTTTTTTTCGTTTCTTTCGTCTACCTCAACCGCCGCTCTCACCTCTTTTCTCTCTCTCCCTCTTTCTTCTCTCTCTCTCTCCCTTCTTCTCCACACAACCAACGACAGACCCAACGTCCAGCCCCAGGGAGTGCAGGTGGCCCCCTTCCTGATCGCCGTCTCGCCCGTGGGGTGCGTTTTTTTATCTCTTTTCTTCTTGGGTTTTCGAGAGAAAAAGAAGAGCTCAAAGAAGAAACTCACTCACTCGTTCATTCATTCGTTTCTTCTTCTCCTTCTTCTTCTTTTACAACTCACAGAGCCAACGTCCAGCCCCAGGGAGTCAACGTGGCCCCCAACGGCATCGTCGTCGCGCCCACCGGGAGGGCGTACACGCCCCAGGTAAGGAGTTGGAAAGAGTTTTTTTAATGACCTTTTTTCGGGTTTTTTTGTTCAACCGCACGCGAAAGAGCAAAAATGACCTCTCTCTCAATCTCTAACACCCCCTCTCGACCTCCTCCTCTTTTTTTCTCAACCAATTCTCTTCACACACAGGGAGCGGTCTACGCCCCCGTCAACAGCGCCTACGCCCCCGTCCGCGTCGACCTGACCCCTCCCAAGCCGGGAGACGACATCGGCGACGCCTCGGGCTACAACGACAACCAGGGCTCCAAGAAGAGGCGTGCCGCGAGCCGCAAGATGATGGGCAGCGACGCCGAGAAGGAGGAGGTCGTCGAGGAGATGAAGCCCCCGCACGTGGACCCCTTTGGTGGGAAGCTGGGCGGCAAGCTGATTATCTCTGACGACCCGCTGGTGAGCAAGGAGGGAAGAAAAAAGGGACAAAAAAAAGTCAACTCTCTCATCACACCTTTCTCTTTTTCTCTCACCCATCTCTTCTCTTCTCTTTATCCAACAACCAACCCCAACCCCAATCAGGACCTGTCCGACGAGTTCCCGCAGGACTACCGCAACTGGGCCTCGGTCCTCTCGCAGGTCCTCCTGAAAAAAGAGGGCAACCTCGAGCAGGCCGCGAAAGTGCTCCAGCGCGTCATGCTCGCGGCGCACGGCCACCTCAGCAAGGTCGCCGATGGCGAGGAGTTCCTCCCGCGCTTCCACCTGCAGGACCCGATCCTGACGGCCGACGCAGGCAACGCGATCAACTCCGCCACGGGCGGCATCCTTCCCGCGCTGCCCAAGGTCGAGGGCACGATGTTCACCGCCGGCTCGACCTTCTTCAACTACGCGCCGTGCGTGCTGTCCGAGTCGTACACGGGCGCGCAGGGCTCGCTGACGGGGCTCAACTTTGCCCCGACGCTGCTGCAGGTGAGGAGGAGGATTCGGGGAGGAGGGGGGAGAGGGAAAGAGAGAGCGAAAGAAAAAGTGGAAGAAAAAAAAAAGCTCACCGGCGGGGAAAAAACATTCAAAAAAAACTATTCTTCTTTTCCAGCTCGGCGCCGTCGGCTTCACCGCCGACATCACCCCCATCACGATCACGCCCAACCTGATCTACGTGCAGCCGATCGGCGCGCAGGTCAACCCGCAGGGCGTCAACATCCAGGTATGGAAAAAAAAAAGCGTTTTTTTGAAGTGAGAGAGAGAAGGGAGAAGCGACAACAAACGGCAAGGGGGGACAACAAACTCTCTAAAAACTCTTTCCCTCTTTTCTTCTCCTCCCATCACCTCCTCCACCCCAAAAAAATTAACACACAAAACAGCCCGGTCTCCTCTACGTGGGCCCGATCGCCGCCAACGTCCAGCCCCAGGGGGTCAACGTCCAGCCCCAGCTCATCACGGTCGCGCCCACGGGGGCGCTCGTGCAGCCGACGGCCGCGTTGGTCGCGCCGGCGGACATCGCCATCGCCCCCGTCGACACGCTCTACGGTCCCCAGGGGGTAAGAGAGAAGAGAGAGGGTCTTTTCTTCTTCCCTTTTTCTATTTTTGAGGAGAGCGAGAGAAAAAGAAGTTGAAGAAGAAGAGGAAAACTCACACACTTTCGAGAGGGAAAAAAAACTTTTCAAAAACAAAAAAACAAAAACTTCTCCAGGTCGCCTACGCCCCGGTCAAGAACGACCTCACGGAAGACCCGGTCACGTTCACCGACCCCGGAGGCGAATAGGCTGGGAAAAGAGAGAAGGAGAGAGATAATAGAAAGGGAGGAGGGGCCCAATCCAAAAGGCCCCCCTTTCTTTGTCTTTTGTCTTTTCTTTTGATAATAGGAGGAGAACACACACACACTCGAGACCCCAATAAACACAATCAAACAAAAACCAAGAAAAAATGTCCCCACCGATCATGACTACGCCTACTATAAACAAAGGCACACACGCACAAACGAGACGACTTGTGACGATGGTGCTTCAAAACAACAAAATGAGTTATTTAAAGAAGAGAAAAAGAGAGAGAGAAGAAATGAATTTTAAAAAAAAAGGAGATGCAGAGAGAGATACGAGTTGTTGCTGATCCACGAAAGAGAGAAGTGTAATTACCTTCTTTTGTCGTTCTTTGGTTTCTGAAAAAAAGAGAGAGGGCGCGGGGAGTCGAGAAAGAGAGGGAGAGAGGAGGTTGAGGTCGAGAAGAAGAAAATCGAAGAAAAAAAGCAGAGGCGCAGAAATCACATTCTTTCGGCGAAAGTCGGAAAAAGAAAACGCTTCCAACAACACCGTGGCTCCGCTCTCACGCCCCGTTCTCTCTTTCTCTCTGCTTCTCTTTGTGCTGCACTTACGAGCTTTTTGACCTCTTCTCCCAACTCCCCTCGTGAAACCCGAACGAGAAAGATGGGCCTTGCTGCAGCAGCGGCGGCCGCGGCATCGGCGCCGTCGAAGAAGAACGACGACGTCGACGACGACGCCGCCGCGAAAAAGTCGCACGAGTTCCTCTGGACCGCGACCGTCGAGCCGCACGCCGCCAGGCGCAAGGCCATCCTGGCGGCGCACGGCGACGAGGTCCGCAAGCTCTACGGCTACGACGTGTCTACGGCCGTGCAGGTGAGAGGACAATCGAAGAAGAGAGAGGGAGCTTTTTCTCGATCGAGGACGAGCGACAAGCAACGCTGTCGCGCTCCCACGTCGAAGGGAGAAGATGCTTCCTCTTTCGAGCTCGCGTGCTGCTCTTTCGAGCTCTCTTTTGCCTCTTCTCTTTGCGGTCACGGCGGTGGCCTGGCTGTGTGGAGGCTAGAGAGTGCTTGGACTTCACAAAAAGGCAGCGACGAGGGGAGATGAGGGGGCGAAACGGAATGAGAGAGAAGGGGGGACGAGCGAGAGCGAGAGCGAGCGAGCGAGCAAAGAAGGAAAAAGCAAACAGCCACAATCGTCTTCGCGAGGCCTCTCCTTGCGTCTCCTTTGTCTCTGAGAGCTCCGACCCCACCCCATATGGTCCCTGCGACCTCTGCCTTGATGTCGAAGAGGAAAAGAGAGCACGAGAAGGAGCGCCAAAAAGGTCAGAGAAGCGATGCTCTTTCTGTCGAGAGAGATCGACGACGCCTCCTCAAGGCAACGCCTTTTCTTCTCGCCCGCTGCTGCTCTTTTCCTTTTGACCTCTCACCCTTCTTCTCTCGCCTTCTTCTTCTTCTCCTTCTTCTTCTTTCCCTCTTCTTTCTTTCTTTCCTCAGGTCGTCGCTGTCATGGCCGTCACCATCCTCACGGCCTTCTGCGTCCGCGACTCGCCCTGGTGGAAGGTCTGGCTCGCCGCCTACGCGATCGGCGGCACGGCCTCGCAAAACCTGTTTTGCGCGCAGCACGAGCTGTCGCACTTTTTGGCCTTCAAGAAACCGGTCTACAACAGGGTGCTGTCGTTCGCGAGCAACTGCCCGCTGGTGGTGCCGATGGCGACGGCGTTCAGGAAGTACCACCAGGAGCACCACTCGCACTTGGTGAGTTAGATCTCTGTCTCTCTTTCTCTCTGTCTCTTTCTCTCTCTCCTTGGCTTTTCAACGAGAAGAAGAAAGAAAAAAAAACGTGTTTTTTTTTCTCTCTCTTCGTTCCTTCTTCTTCTTCTCTCTTTCTAATCTTGATCTCTCTCCCTCCCCTTCTCAACCCACATCACCAACAGGGCGTGGACGGCTGGGACGTCGACCTCCCCACCTCCCTGGAGAAGTCTGCGGTCTCCAACCTCGCTGCAAAGCTCGCGTGGGTCTCTTCTTACTTGGCGATCTACGGCCTCAGACCGCTGATCGTGCGGCCGAAGAAGCCCGACGCGTCCGACCTGCTCTGCCTGGGGCTGGTGATCGGCTTCGACGCCGCGGTGCTCTACTTCTGGGGCGTGAAGTCCCTCACCTACCTGCTTGCGGGCACGCTGCTCGGAGGAGGGCTTCACCCCATGGCCGGCCACCTGATCGCCGAGCACTATTGTTTCGTCTCCGGCCAGGAGACTTATTCCTACTACGGCCCCCTCAACGCCCTGACCTACAACGTCGGCTTCCACAACGAGCATCACGACTTCCCTCAGATCCCGCACACCAGGCTCCACAAGCTGAAAGGAATCGCGCCCGAGTTCTACGAGCCGCTGGCCAGGCACGCGAGCTGGTGCTGGGTCATCTGGACTTTCCTGACCGACAACAGCGTCGGCCCTTGGACCCGGATCAAGAGGGTCCAGAGGGGAGAAGCGACGGCGACGGTGCCCGGCGTCGTCGGGGAGTACATCGCGAGCCTGGAGAGGCAGGAGGAAGAAGAGAAGCAGAAGAAGAGGAAGGGAGGAGCAGGGAAGGAGACGAAGAACGGCGGCGACAACGACGAAAACGCGTCTGCTGGCAGCAGCAGCAGGAAGAAGCTCCCTTCGTCGCCTCTGACCCCGGCGTCGCTGCGCAAGATCTTCACGAGGAAGCAGCAGGCTGCTGCGTGAGGGGCCCTCTTTTAGGGGGAGGGAGAGCGAGCGCTTTCATCACGAAGAAAAAGAAAAAGGAATGAACCTGAGACGGAGAGTCTCTCCCTGCTAGTGCTTTTGTTTTTTATTTTATTTTCTCGTTGACTCCACACCACCAACGTCTATTCTTTTTTTTTAGTCCACGTTCACTTTGTTAAAACTCACTCTGCTAAAACAATCACACACAACAACAAAAAGAAGGAGAGAGCGAGAGAGAGTAATAGAGCGGGAGAGGGGCGTCGGAGGAGTTCTGAAAGAGAAGAGGTTTTTTCTTTTTTCTTTTTTTTTCCATTTTTCTTCGAGCAGTACTACTTTTCAAAAGAGAGATTTCGATCTCTCTCTCTCTCTTTCGCGCACTCGTTCTCTACTCTCCACCTCTTCTCTTCCGCCTTCTTCTTCCACACGAGATGGAGCCTACGACCCTCTTCTACGGCCAGGAACAAGCGTCGCGCCCTCCCCAGGCCGTGGAGAGCCTTCCGGCGCTGCACCTGCTGGAGCGCGGAGGGGCCATCAACGCCGTCGGCGACAACAACAACGACGCCGATCTCGCGAGCTCGGGCAGAAGGCACTCGAGCCTCGACTCGGCCCACTCCACCCACGTCACAGCGCAAGGATCTATGCAGGGATGCGTGAGTTCGGGGAGAGAGAGCAAGAGAGGGAGGGTTTCGAGGGGTTTTTCCGCGATCGATGACGAGCGGGTCATCATTCCGAAAGTTGAAAGCCATCATCGGAACACGCAAAACCCTGAAGTCGAAAAAAAAAAACTCTTTCCCCTCTCGTTTCTTATCCTTCTTCTTCTCTCTCTCAAAAAAAAAAAACATGAACAGTGCGACGTCATGTCCGAGGACGAGGCAAGCCTGCGGAAGCAGCAGTCGAAGCAGAAGATGGGCTGCGGGGGCTCGAATGTCGGAGGAGGAGCAGGAGGAGGAGGAGAAGAAGAGAAGAAGAAAGAGGCGACGAAAACCTCGACCGCCGAAGCCGCAGCAGCAGCAGCTCCTCCGCCGCCGCCGCCGCTGCCCCCCTCTTCCTCTTCTTCTCCTCCTCCGCCCACTCCTCCGCGCCAAGCCCCGACCGAGGACGGGACAGGAGAGGAGGGAGGAGGAGGGAAAGGCGACAAGCAAAAGCAGCAAAAGCAGCAAAAGCAGCAACAAGAGGAACAACAAGAACAACCTCTCAACCCCGCCGCCGCCTCGGCGCTCGCCGCGGCGACCTCCCCCTCGTCCTCCCCGGACTTCGTCTGCTGCGACCCGGCAGTGCCGGCCTACGTCGAGCGCCACTCCCGCTTCGCCGCCAGGCTCGCGGCCGCTATGGACAGGGGGCCCGAGGGGGACTCCCAGCAGGCCAAAGAGGAATACGACCGGCTGCTGCTCTCGCTCGTCGGCGAGTGCGGCGCCGCCTTTGCCGCGCTGCGGGACGCGCGCCGCGCCGCGCTCGACGCAGGCCGCGTCGCGGAGGTCGCCGCGGGGGCCTTTGTCCACCCGGGACAGCGCCTGCTCGCCTGGATGGGCGGCGCGCGCCCCTCGGACTACCTTTCCTGCGTGCGAGCGATGCTCGTGGTCTGGGGGGAGCAGCTGTCGCCCGAGGCCGCAACGAGCCTGTCGCAGCTGCAGGCGGCCGTCTCGGAGCAGCAGCGGTCGATGACCGACGCGTTCGGGGAGCTGAGCGAGAGGCTGGCGAGGACGGCGGCGGTGGCGAGGTACGTGAGGGCGTCGTGCGCTGCCAGAGGAGGAGTGGAAGAAGAGGAAGGGGAAGGAGAGCGCGAGGGAGAGGAAGGTTCCGAGTCGGGGGGGTCGGACCTCGGCGCCGCCGCCGCCGCCCTGGCCGGGAGCGCCGAAGAGGACGGAGGAGGAGGCTTTTCTCCTCCTCGCCCTCGCTCTTCCTCTTCCTCTCGCCGCCGCCGCTCGCACGCAGGCCCGCGAGCGTCCGACCGCGTCTCCGAGGCCCCCTCCCCTGCGGCCAGTGGCATCGTCGACGACATGCGCTCGCTACTCAGGCACGCCGACGAGCTGCGCGCCCTGGTCTCGTCGCGCGTCTGCGAGCCGCCGCCCGCGGGCCTGCTGTCGCCGAGGCAGCAGGCGCTCTTTTGGTTATGTGTCCAGGACATCATCGAGCTTGAAGCGAGGCCGACGCCCAAGGCCAGGCCCAGGGCGGGAGGGCTCGGGGGTGGTGGGGCGGGGCTGAGCGTGAGGAGACCGGAGGGTGGGGACAGGAGGCGCTGAGAGAGAAAGAGAGAGAGGGAAGAGAGAGAGGTTAGTTTGAGAGAAGGGAGAGGTAGAGAGATGCTTTTCGGGGTTTTTTTTCTCTTTTTTGTCGTTGCGAGAGAGAGAGAGAAAGGGAGTCTGCTCTCCCTGCCCCCCCCCCTCAAACGGCGCGCGCTTTTCTTTGTAATATTCGATTCCGTCTTGTATTATTGCTTTGGAGGTAGCTTTCATCATCGGAGGAGGAGGAAAGAGGAGCAGCAACCCTAAAAGAATTTTTGATTTTGAATCAAGGGTTGATAATGAAGTTTTGGCACTCAAAAAAAAGAAAAACGAAAGAAAACAAATAAGAAACTTGTCCAACTCGATTATCGTGCACGTGCTGCCCCCGGAAACTCTCCCCCAATCTGCGCAATAGTCGCACGAATCGATATCCGCGCGAGAAAGAAGCATCGGAAGACGCCCCCCCACGGGTCGAGAAAGAGAAAGAGAAAGGGAGTTTTTTTTCTTTCTTCTCGACCCTCGCGGTCGCGACTGGCGACTGGCCTCTCAATCACTCCTTCTTTTCTCTTGATTGTCTCTCCCTCTTGCGCTCTCTCTCTGGCTCTCCCCTGAGGCCTCGATCCCCCAATCGGCTTATCCCAGGGGGGGCACGCAGTTAATCAGATGACCGCCTCCAGGCGAGCCGTGGTGGCCCTGCTCGCACGCTCGCGAGCGCTGCTTGGAGGAAGACAAGGCGCATCGAGCTCTTCGTCATCATCTTCGTCGTCAACATCATCATCATCATCATCGCCGGCGGCGGCTTTTTCGCGACAACAACTTTGGCCTCCTTCCAGTTCTGCCGCTTCCGCTTCAGCTTTGAGCAGTCTGACACCAGGTAAGCCTTGCCACGCTCTGTCCGACATCGAATCAAGCAGGATAGAGCAATGGAAAAGGAAGAGAACGAGCGGAATTCGCCCCCGCGAAAGGCGCTTATCTTCTTTCGCTTTGATCGACCATCGACAGACCGACCGACGGCTCTTCTTTCTCTCAACCTCTTCTATCTCTTTCCGCTTCCAAAACAGGCCCGCGCTCCTTCGCTTCCGCATCAGCATCATCGTCGTCGGCTTCTTCATCCTCGGCTGCGACGATCTCGACCACCGCAGCCAACTCAGCCTCGATCAAGCCCCCGGACTCGGTCTACGGCGGGCCCTCGGCCTCGCCGGCCGACGCCTCCCGGCGGGTCACGCTCCGCACGCTCCGCGCCAAGCACCGCGACCGCACGCCCATCACGATGGTCACCGCCTACGACTACCCCTCGGCCACGCACGTGGACGCCGCGGGCGTCGACGTGCTGCTTGTGGGCGACTCGGCAGCGATGGTCGTCCACGGCCACGACACGACGTTGCCGGTCACTCTGGACGAGATGCTGCTGCACTGCCGCTCCGTGGCCCGCGGCGCCCGCGCCCCGCTGCTGGTGGGCGACCTGCCCTTTGGATCTTATGAGGCTTCTCCGCGGCAGGCGGTGGAGTCTGCGGTCCGGCTGCTGAAGGAAGGAGGGATGGACAGCGTCAAGCTCGAAGGCGGCGGAGGGGCGCGCGTCGCAGCCGCCAAGGCGGTGGTCGGAGCCGGTGTGGCGGTCATGGGCCACGTGGGCCTGATGCCGCAGGCGATCTCGGTTCTGGGCGGGTTCAGGCCGCAGGGAACCTCGGCGTCGTCGGCCGTGCGCGTGCTGCGCGAGGCGCTGGCCCTCAGGGACGCTGGTTGCTTCGCGGTGGTGCTCGAGTGCGTGCCCGCGGCGCTGGCGGCCGCCATCACAGAGGCGCTGCGTCCCAGCGGCGTGCCCACCATTGGCATCGGTGCCGGCCCGCACACCTCCGGGCAGGTGCTTGTCTACCATGATCTCTTGGGGATGATGGCGCACCCTCACTACCGGCAGGTCACGCCCAAGTTCTGCAAGAAGTTCGCCCAGATCGGCGAGCAGGTGCAAAACGCGCTGAGCGACTACTGCGACGAGGTGCGTTCGGGGTCGTTTCCCAGCGCCTTGCACACACCCTATCAGCTGGACGAGAGGGCCACGGAGGAGCTGAGTAAGGCGCTGAGGGCGGAGGGGGAGGTCGGGGCGGCGGAGGCGGCGGAGAGGGTCTTTGAGGAGAAGAAGAAGAGGACGTGAAGGAAAAATGTAAAAAATAAGGGAGAGGAAGAAGAAGTTTTATGTTCATTTTGAATTCGATTTCGATCTTTCTCTTTTCTTTTCTCTTTCTCTTTTCTTTTCTCTTTCTCTTTCCACAACCATCTCTTCTTCCTTCTCTCTCCTTGCCTCCCAACGATGGCCAAGCTCGGCGAGGGTGACATGCGCTGGATCGTCGAGGTCCGTGTTCAGAAGAGCGAGAGAGAGAAAGAAAAAGCGAACAACGAAGGCTAGCTTTTTTCTCCGCGATCGATCAAAGAGGCATCCGGAATCTCCGACCTTCTTTCTCTCGACCTCCTCTCTCGACAACCTCTCCTCACCGCGCTCTCTTCTCCCCCTCCCACCAATTCTACACCACCAAATCTTCAAATCTCTCCAGGAGCGCGCCGACGGCAAGAACGTCAACGGTTGGCACTGGCAGGAGCGGGACGTGCTGCCCTGGGCCCAGCAGCGGCTGCGGGAGCTGCTCGGCGGCGTCGAGGTAGCCGCTTCGAGTCGGAGTTCGAGTTCGACTTCTCCTTCTTCTCCTTCGACCTTCGAGACCGGGGCCGAGGTCGAGACGACGGGAGAGGCCGTAGTCAACAGCCGCAAGGGCAAGCTCATCCCAGCCTACGAGCTGACCCTCAAGGGCACCTGGAGGGAGGTCAAAAACAACGAGAAATCGAAACGGGGCGACTGGGAGATTTATCTGGCCGACGAGAACCAGGGCGAGGACCCCGACGTCAGGACCTCTGTCGCTCCCGGCGCCGGGGAAGAAGGCGAGGACTCCGCGAGGGCGTTCAGGGAGGCGGCCAAGGCCGTCCTGGTGCCCAAACTGAGGGACTTTGTGAAGGAGCTGGCTGCCGGAGGCGGGAGTGGGAGTGGGAGCGGAACTGCGGCGGCGGAAGAAGGAAGAGCAGGAGAGGAAGCAGCCGCTCTGGCGAAAAAGGCCGCTGCCGCCGTTGCCGCAAAGCCTTCCGCTGCTCCTGCTGCTGCTGCTCCGAAACCCTCTGCTCCCGCTCCTGCTCCTTCCTCCTCTTCCAAAGGCGGCAGCGGCGACGCAGCAGCCACCACCACGCTCAAGCTCACGGAGAAGTTCTACTGCCGCCCCTCGGACCTCTTCGAAGCGCTCACCGACCCCCGCAAGGTCATGGCCTTCACCCGTGCCCCCGCAGAGATCGAAGGTCCACCTTTCGCGGCCGTCGGGGGCAGGTACTCCATCTTCGACGGCGCCGTGGAGGCCACGTTCGCCGAGGGGACAGACGCGGAAAGCCACAGGATCGAGCTTGACTGGAGGTTCAAAGAGGTAAGAGGGGAGAAGAGAGAGAGAAGAAGAAAGACGAAGAGGACGAAGAAGAAGACGAAGAAAAAGAAAGAAAGAAAGAAAGAAAGAAAACTCTTCACTCTCACCTCCTCCTCCCTCTTCCAACCACCACCACCAACCACCAAACAATCTCAGTGGCCCGACGCCAGTGTCTCCCGCGTCTCGATCAGCATGCGCGAGCCCTCGCGCGGCCTCACCGAGCTCTCTCTCGAGCAAACGGGGATCCCCGTCGCCGACAGGTTCGGCAACGGCGGCTCGAAGGAGGTCGCGGAGGCAGGGTGGCGCGGGAGGATCTTCGGGGGGATCAGGGGCGTGTTCGGGTACGGCTTGGGGCTGTGAAGAGATAGAGAGAAGAGAGAGAAGAGAGAGAAGAGAGAGAAGAGAGATAGTAGATAGAGAGGCGCGGGGGAGGGAAGTAAACGAAAAAAAAAAACGAAAACTTTAAGAATTCTCTTTCTTTTGATATCTCTTTCCCTCTCTTTCTCTTTTCACACACACGAAATGGTTTGTTTTGTTGTTGTTGTTATTTGATCGTAAATCTCTCTCTCTCAGAACGCCCACTCTCTCTCTCGAAAGGTAGAAAAAGAAAAGCAAAATTGGAACAATGGAAAAAAGATGAAAACAAAAATTTCCTCTCGCGCGACCGTCGCGCGACGTCCACAAAAAACCCGAAAAAAAACTCTCCTCATCTTTCCATTCTAAATCGTCACCTTGGACCCCCCGCTCGCGGCCACGATCTTCTCCTGGATGTTGGGAGGGACGACCTCGTACTTCTCCAGCTGCATCGTGTACTGAGCACGGCCTTTGGTCATGCCCCTCAGCGTGGAAACGTACTGGAACATCTCAGACAGGGGCACGCTGGCCTTGATCAGCTTGATGCCGGCAGGCTTGTCGATGAACTCGGCCACGAGGCCGCGGCGAGAGTTGAGGTCCCCGATGACGTCGCCCATGTGGTCCTCGGGCGTGGTCACCTCGACCTTCATGATGGGCTCGAGCAAGCGAGCGCCACCTTTGCGCATCCCCTCGCGGAAGGCCTGGCGGGCAGCGATCTGGAACGCGAGCACGGAAGAGTCGACGTCGTGGTAGCCACCGTCGTAGAGCGTGGCGGTGACGTCGACGACGGGGAAGCCGGCGAGGATGCCCGAGGCCTAGCAAGGGGGGTGAAAAGTGGGGTGAGGTGGAGGAGGAAGAAAAAAGGTGAGCTTTTTTTGGTTTCAAGTATGAAAAAAAAAGTTTTTTCATTTCTCTCTTTCTCTTTCTTTCTCTCGCTCTCTCTTCTTCTCTCTCTCCCCCCAAAACCCCACCAACCCAACTCTTACCATCATCTCCTCCAGGCCCTTGGTCACTCCCGGGATGTACTCCTTGGGCACCACTCCACCCTTGATGTCCGACTTGAAAACGAAGCCGGTCCCGGGCTCTCCGGGCTCGAACTTGACTGCGATGTCGGCGAACTGGCCGGAGCCGCCAGACTGCTTCTTGTGGACGTAGCGGATGTCGGCGAGCTTGGAGATGGACTCGCGGTAGTTGACCTGGTATTAGTTTTGGTTTTGGTTGTGTTGGTGGTTGTGTTGGGAGAAGAAGAAGAGGAAGAAGAAAAAGTGAGTTTTCGAGTTTTTTTTCTTTTTCCTCATCGTCGTCGACCTCTTCTTCTCTCTTTCCCCCCTTCCCTTCCTCTTCCTCTCTTTTCCCCCCTTCCCTTCCTCTTCCTCTCACCTGCGGCGCCCCGACGTCGCATTCCACCTTGAACTCGCGCCTCAGCCTGTCGACGATGATGTCCAGGTGCAGCTCCCCCATCCCCTCGATGACCGTCTGGTTGGTCTCCTCGTCGCGCGTGTAGTGGAAGGACGGGTCCTCCTGCGCCAGCTTGTTGAGGCCCACGCCCATCTTCTCGAGGTCGCCCTTGGATTTCGGCTCGATGGCCACCTTGATGACCGGGTCGGGGAACTCCATGCGCTCGAGCACGATAGGGTGGCGCTCGTCGCACAGGGTCTCTCCCGTGATGACATCTTTCAAGCCGCCGATGGCGATGATGTCTCCGGCGCGCGCGGCCTTGATGTCCTCGCGAGAGTTGGCGTGCATCTCCAGCAGCCTTCCCACGCGTTCTTTCTTGCCCTTGTTGGCGTTCAAGACGTAGGTCCCGGCCTCGATGGTTCCCGAATAGACGCGCACGAAGGTCAGGGAGCCGACAAACTGGTCGGCCATGATCTTGAAGGCGAGGCCGGAAAAGGGCTCGTCGTCGGAGGCGTCGCGCGTCATCGCCACCTCGGGCTTGTCGGCGTCGGTGCCGTTGACGGGGGGCAGGTCCAAGGGAGAGGGCAGGTAGGACACGACGGCGTCCAGTAGGGGCTGCACGCCCTTGTTCTTGAAGGCGGAACCGCACAGGACCGGGACGAAGTTCCCCGCGAGCGTCCCTTTACGGATCAGCGCCTTGAGCTTGTCCTCGTCCGAGGCGTCGAACTCGCCCTCGAGGTACTGCTCCATCGCGGCGTCGTCGCACTCGACGGCGGCCTCGATGAGCATCTCGCGGTACTCCGCTGCCTGGGCCTGTTGGTAGAGAATGGGAATGGGAAGTGGAAAGAGGAAGAAAGGGTGAGTTCTTATCTTTTTTTGTTTCTCTCTCTCGACCTCGACCGCGGCGCGCAAACGAAAACTTTCCTCTTCTCTTCTCTTTTTCTCCTACCTTCAAGTCCTCCGGGATCTCCCCGATGTCAAAGGTCGCCCCGAGCTCCTCCCCGTCCCACGTGATCGACTTCATCTTCACAAGGTCAACAACCCCTTGGAACCCTTCCTCTGCGCCAATCGGCAGAGTCAGCACCAAGGGGTTGGCGCCCAGGTTGCCCTTGATCATGTCGACGGTCCGGAAGAAGTTGGCGCCCATGCGGTCCATCTTGTTGACGAAGCAGATGCGCGGGACGCCGTACTTGTCGGCCTGGCGCCAGACGGTCTCGGACTGCGGCTCGACGCCCGCGACGGAGTCGAAGAGCGCGACGGCGCCGTCCAAGACACGTAAAGCGCGCTCCACCTCCAGGGTGAAGTCGACGTGGCCGGGGGTGTCGATGATGTTGATGCGGTGGCCGTCCCACTCGCAGGTGGTGGCTGCCGAGGTGATGGTAATGCCGCGCTCCTGCTCCTGCTCCATCCAGTCCATGGTGGCGGCGCCTAAGAGTTTTTTTTGTTTTGTTTTTGAGGAGTTGAAGAAGTTGAAAAGTGAGAGAGATTTTTCCATTTTTTTAATCATTTTCTTTTCCTTCTTCTTTCTTTGAAGAAGAAAAAAAAGAATCTCACCCTCGTGGACCTCGCCGATCTTGTACGACTTCCCCGTGTAGAACAGCACGCGCTCCGTGCACGTGGTCTTCCCGGCGTCGATGTGCGCGCAGATGCCGATGTTGCGGTACTTCGAGAGCGGGAACGCGCGCGAGGCGCCGCCGTCGGCCGCGGCCGCGGCGACGAGGCGGTCGCCGCGACGGGGGGCGGGAGCAGCAGCTGAAGAGGCGGCAGCGACGGAAGGGGCGGCGCCCGTCTTAGCCACGGGGGCGGGGGCGGCAGCGGCGGGGCGCACGGACGAGGCGCGGGCCTATTGGGAGTAGTGGCGGTGGGAGAGAAGCAGAAGAACAAGGGTGAGGTTTTTGTTGCTTCTTTTTTCGTGGCCGAGGTTGAAAGGAGTTTGTTGCCGTCGTCTTCGGCTAGCGCTAGCCGCCGTCGCCGCCGTCTCTCTCTCGCTTTCGGTCCCAATCTCCGTCCCCTCTCTCTCTCTCTCTCCTTTCTCTCTCTCGCGCGCTCGCTCTCGTGCACGCATTCAAGCTTCGACACTCCGATTACGATGCGCCTCGACGTCCTGCGATAATCGAAGCACAAGGATGGAGCGCACAAGGCCTGGAGAGCGCGCGGCGAGGCAGGGCCGATCGAGAGAACAGCCAACGTTTTTTCGTTTTTTCCCCTCGACGCTCGACCGACGCCCCTCAATTGTCTTCTCTCTTCTCTTTCTCTCTCTCACCTGCTTGCCAGCAACGCGGCGAGCACCAGCGGGCCTGGCCTGCTGCTGCTGCGCTCCAGAGGAGGCAGACCTGAGGGTCTGCGAGCGCATGGTTGCGGAGAGTTGAAAAGAAAGGGAGGAGAGAAAAGAAGACGCGGAGAAGGAAGAAAGCGGTGTGGCGAAGTCGCCACTTCGTCTCTCATTTTTCCTCGCTCTTTCCAAAGGCCCACTCTTGTTTCTAGAAAAAAGACAGACAGCTGCTTTTTCGTGAGGCTCCGTTCTCGCGAGCTGCAGCGTTTTCCGCTGCTTCTGTGATCTCCCCCTTTTCTCTCAGCGGAGGTACGTGACGCGCTCTACGCATCCATGCTGGTCGCGAGCGGCATCGGACCTCAACAAGAGTTGAGATGCGCTTGCTTTGCTTCTGTCTCTCTCTCTCAGAAGCGACAACGGGCATCGCTGTCGTTCCCTCTTTTCCCTGCTTTCGTCCCTTCCCCGCCGCCACTGTTCCACCCTTTCTCCATCTCTCTCGCGCTTAGAAAGTCGAAAACGAACACTCACGTCTTCATCCATCCACTCGAAAAAACCAACAAACAGTTTCCCCAAAGCAAAAAAGACAATGCGCGGCCTCAACGCCGCGACGGCGTCGACGTCGATGTCGTCGACAGCAGCATTAGCAGCGCCGCCGTCGCTGCTCCGTCGTTCCGCGGGCCCTTCTGCGTGCTGCTCGTGCTCTTGTGCACCCGCTTCGATGAGGCCCTCGCAGAGGCCTGTCGCTACCGTGCGTGCGGTCTCGACTGCTGCCGCAGCGGCCTCCTCCAGCGGCAGCGGCAGCAGCAGCAGGAACAACAACAACGCGAGCCGATTCGGTGGCGGCGGCCTTCCTTCTAGCCGTCGGCAGAAGCACCAGTCCTCCTCGCCTTCTTCCCGCCTGTTCTCGCAGGTCGTCCGCGCCTCGCAGGACTACTACGAAGTGCTGGGCGTCAAGCGCGACGCGGACAAAAAGGCCATCAAACAGGCGTACCGGTGAGCAGAGGGATGCGGTTGGTGACTTGGAGTTTTTCCTTTTTTTTTCTTCGACGAATCCTCGCTCTCTGAGAGAGACTTTTCGCTCTCTCAACCTCTTTTCTTTCTTCTTCTTCTCTTTCAACCTTCCACTTCCAGCCAACTCGCCCGCAAGTTCCACCCGGACGTCAACAAGGAGGCCGGGGCCGAGGAGAAGTTCAAGCAGATCTCCAACGCCTACGAGGTCCTGTCGGACGACCAGAAGCGACCGATCTACGACCGCTTTGGCGAGGCGGGACTGAAAGGTGGTGGTCCAGGCGGATTCGGAGGTGGTGGTGGAGGCGCCAGCGACTTCAACAACCCCTTTGACATCTTCGAGCAGTTTTTCGGTGGAGGGATGGGTGGCGGAGGCATGGGTGGGATGGGTGGGATGGGAGGCATGGGAGGAGCCGGAGCGCAGAGGCAGAGGAGCAGCCGTCCATCCCCCGGCTCTGACGAGCGCCACGATCTCACATTAGAGTTCAACGAGGCTGTCTTTGGTTGCTCCAAGGAGGTCGACGTGTCCCGCCTGGAGTCGTGCGAGTCCTGTACGGGCTCGGGCGTGAAAGCGGGCACCACCCCGAGCCGCTGCGGCACCTGCGGGGGGCAGGGGCAGGTGGTCCAAGCCGTGCGCACGCCCCTCGGAGCCTTCCAGCAGGTTCTGACGTGCCCCGCCTGCGAGGGGGCGGGAGAGACGTCGACCCCTTGCTCCGCCTGCGCGGGAGACGGGCGCGTGCGCAGGTCCAAGAGGATCTCGCTGCGGGTCCCTCCGGGGGTCGACGGGGGCTCGAGGCTCAGGGTGCGAGGCGAAGGCTCCGCTGGCCGTCGCGGTGGAGAACCCGGGGACCTCTACGTCTTTGTGCGCGTGAAAGACGCCGTCGGAGGGAAGCTGCGCAGGGAAGGGACCACCATCCATTCGGACGTGGACGTCTCCTATGTCGACGCGATCCTGGGCACGACGGTCCTCGTGGATACCGTCGACGGCAACGTCGACCTCAAGGTTCCCCCGGGAACCCAACCCGGAACAACGCTGGTGATGAACAAGCGCGGAGTTCCCAAGCTGGGGGCCGCCGCCGGGGTCCGAGGGGACCACCACGTGCACGTGAAAGTGACGATCCCGACGAAAGTAGGGGGAGAGGAGAAGAAGCTAGTGGAGCAGCTGCGGGAGGCGACGGCGAAGGCCGCGCCTGCGAGCGGGAAGAAGGGGTGGCTTTGATGAAGGAGAGAAGATTTTTTCTTCTTCTTTCTTCTTCTTTCTTCGACGACGGCGACGGCGACAGAAACAACGAATTCTTTCACTAGCGCGTTTCGATTCGAGAACGCGTTTTTTTCTTCTATTTTTTCTTTATTCGAGGGGGGAAAGAGAACAGGGAGATGCTGGAGAGAGAGAGAGAGACAAGAGAGAGAGAGAGAGAGAGGCGCGCGGCTTTTTGGGAGAAAATGAGAGAGAGAGAGAGTTGGAGAGGGTCGAGCGAGCGAAAACCGTTTTTTCCTTTTTTCGTTTTTCTTGCAAAAGTCAAAAAACAAACAACAAACAACAATCGATCAAGCAGTCAATCAAGCCAACGTTTCTTCTTTCTCTTGCGGCGTGAACGAGCGAGCGAGAAAAGAAAAGAGAGCAGGGAAACACAAAAAGCGGCCTCTTTTTTCAAGCTGCCTCTCCTCCTCCGACCTTGACCTCCTCTTCCTCTTCCTCTTCCTTCTTCTCCTCCTTCTTCTCTTCACCTCCTTTCCCCTTGCGCGGAGACCAGGAAACCCTCACCACGGAACAGACGGCCTCGACGATGCGCCTCGCGATCTCGACCTTGGCGCGCTCGATCGCTGCGTCCGACGACGACAAGAAAGAAGTCTTCTCTTTCTCTTCTTCGTTGCCACCTTTGCTCTTTTCTTCTTTCTCCCTCCCGTCGTCGCCGCCGCTGTCCAGGGCCACCTCCACGTTCAGGGGGCCGATCCCCCCCTCGAACTCGGCGTCGCTGACGATCCTGGCCACGTGGAACGCGCCGTCGATCTCGCCAGAGTCCCCTTCTTTTGTCGATGGGACGGCGCGGAGCGCGCCCTTGAGGTCGAGCGCGAAGGAGCAGGCGTCGCTCCTGCTGCTGCCCGCGCCCGCCTCTCCTCCTCCTGATCCGTCTTTTCCTCCGGGCTCTCGAGCCGTGGCGCAGCCCGTGACGTGAGGAGACCCGACAGTCGAGACGCGGAAGCCCTTTTCGTCGTCGACGAGCGTCGTGTCGGCTGGTGTGAGTTTGGGGGAAGAAGAGAGAGAGCAGAGGTCGGGGTTGAGAGAGAAAGATTTTTTTTCCTGGTTAACTTTGCGACGGCGATGACGACGAGGTCGCTGTTGCTTTCTTTCTTTCTTTCGCTTGTTTCTTTCTCCCACTCACTCAACGCGGCCTTTAACGCCTCGATCACTTCGTGAGAGATGTCTTTCGGGCCTTGCGGCGACGTCATATCGGTTTGAGGAGTGTCGGAGGGCCGGTTTGTGGGGAGGAAAGAGGGGAGGAAAAGTGGGAGACGACTTCGAATCGATGGCACGAGAGCGAGAGAGCGAGCGACAAAGCGCGAGAAAAAAAGTGAGGCGATTTCGTTTTTTTTCTTCTCACTTTTCTCTTTCCTCGCTCTCTCAATCCTCTCCTCCGCTCGCTCCGCCGGCGCTTCCTCTCTCTTCCTCCCTCACCTCACCTCACTCTCACAACCACAACAATGCCTCCGGTCCCCCCTTCCTCGGCTGAGCCAGGCCTCTTCGACGTCCTCTCCGCGCGCCTGCGGGCCGAGGGGAGGGCATTGGGCGACAACCTCTTCGGCACGAGGACCACGACGGCGGGCGCGGCCCTGCAGCGCCCACGCAAGGCCGCGCTTCGCATCGAGCCCAAGACCTACTTCGGTGCGTTGGGAGAGTGGGATGGGGTGGATTGGAGACCGCGCGAGAGGGGGAGAACAAACGGAGATGATGCAACTTGAATTGCTTTTATTCCGAAGACGTCTGGCTAGATTGTTCCCATCAAAAACCGCCCCCTTTCCGCGCCCCGCTTTGAGCGTTTTTCTGTCCCGATTCGCGCCTTTCCTTAATTTCAAGAGCTAGATCTTGATCTTGCGCTTCCGTAGAGCTAAAAACGAAACGCATCGGAGCTCTCTATCGATGCGATGCGAGAACGGGACGCAACTCGAGATCGAAGGAAGAAGAGAAAAGTTTTCGTGCCGCCCTCGCTTTCTTCTTCTTCGACGCTCTCTCACGTCCCTTTTCTCTTCAACCCCGACCTCCTCCCTTCACCTCCTCCACCTCCTTCCCTTTCCTTCCCTTCCCCTTCCCCCTCAGCCAACGAACGCACCTTCCTCGCCTGGCTCTCCATGGCCGTCTCCCTCGGGGGGGTCTCCACCGCCCTCGTCGGCTTCACCGCCGAGGAGAAGCCCGGGTCGGCGGAGAAGCACCCGGGAGTGCTCGACCGCAAGACGGTCGACCTGATCTCGGTGCTGCTGCTGCCCGTCTCGATCGCGATGATCGCCTACGCTCTTTTTATTTTCCTCTGCCGCTCCAACTCGATCCGCACCAAGCAGCTGGGCTTCTTCAGCGACTGGCTAGGGCCCGCGGTGCTGGCCGGGGTGCTGCTGGCGGTGCTGCTGACGATCACGATCGTGGCCTTCGCGAGCGTCATGGCCGGTTAAAGAAAAAATAAATATAGTTGTTTTTTTCCCTTCCTTTTTCTTTGCTTTTTCTTCTTCAAAAACTGTAAAACCATTCACTCCTTTTTCAATCATCTTTTTGCGTTTTCGTTTTCTAGTTACAGCAGTGAGCAATTAGGGGGGGAGGGAGCAATGGTCATGTTGTTGCGTTTGTTGTGTTGTTTTTGTTTCAACGGAAGAATCGGAGAGAGATGGAAAAGAGAAGAAGAAAGAGGTCGAATCATTTTTTTTTGTTCTTCTTTCTTTTCCCAAAAGCCAGAAGAGACGAAAGAGTCACAATCCCCTACGTCTCATCTTCCCCGCGCCCTCCGACCTCCAGCGCCGCCTGCTCCTCGGGGCTCTCGATGGCCGGGAGGCGGTAACGCGTCGAGGGAGGGGACCTCTGCGCGAACGAAGAGAAGGAAGAAGAAGAAGAAGAAGAAGAAGAAGAAGAAGAAGAAGAAGAGGAGGAGGTCGAGGAGCTCTCTTCGTTTTTCTTGTTCTTCGTCGCGGGGGTCGCCAGGACTTGTTTCGAGGCAGCAGGAGGAGCCGCTGCAGCAGCAGAAGCAGAAGCAGAGGCAGCTCCTCCCGTGGAGACCCTCTCGGCAGCAGGGCTCGCAGCGGCGTTCGGGACGATGACGCCTCCCGGGTTCTTCGACACCCCCCCTCCGGAACTCGAGCATGCCCCTGGTCTCGTCACCGTCGCGCCCTCGGCTCTCGCGAGGCAGTCGTTGTCGAAGGTTTTCGTCACGCCCGTCGAAGGGACAGTCGCGCACACTGGCATGTAGATCCGAGGGCAGGCGACGGGGACGGGGCGCGGAGGGGGGGGAGGGGCGAGGATGATCGAGTTGGTGCTGCTGTCGTCGTCTTCCTCGGCGGCAGCGGCAGCGTCGGCGGCGGCGGGGGCGACGAACGAGGCCTCCTCGTTCTCGCTCTCGTCGGCCTCTGCTGCCGCTGCCGCTGCCGATTCCGCTCTCTTGGCGTCGGCTGCGAGCTCCGAGTTGAGGGGCTGCGCCTTCCTCGCCTCGGCCAGCGACGACGACGACGACAGGCGAGGCGCAGAAGCAGGAGCGGAAGCGGCGAGGGCGGCAGCGAAAGCCGACGACGAAGGAGCCGGTGCCGGGGCTCCTTTGCCTCTCCCAAAGGCGAAGGGCCTCCTCAGGCTGCCCTCCTGCTGCCCCGCGCAGGGTCCCGCGTGCGCGACCGTGGCCCTCCGCGACTCGGCCACGCACTTGTTCGGGTAGGTGACGCCGTCGGTGCCGCAGACGGGGAGGTAGATGAGGGTGCAGAAGGTCGGGGCAGGAGGACGAGCGGGGAGCGTGGAGTTGCGCCTGGTGGTGGTGGTGTTGCTGAGCCGCTGAGCGAAGCGAGAGGGCGCCGGGGCAGCAGCAGCAGCAGCAGCGGAAGCAGAGGTTTCTGGGGTGACTCTCTCGGCGAGGGAGATCTCTGCCTTGGGTTCCTGGGCCGCGGCTGCTGTAAATGGGATGGATCGAGAGCGAGAGCGGA
>Ga0210003_1001454_pt1 | contig 20873 bp, 17 predicted proteins | sample LantaG_FD_182804 | JGI IMG/M metagenome (GOLD analysis project Ga0210003, IMG submission 182804) | Deep subsurface microbial communities from Baltic Sea to uncover new lineages of life (NeLLi) - Landsort_02402 metaG (SPAdes) (version 2) | ecosystem: Environmental > Aquatic > Marine > Oceanic >... | reverse complement strand
GCCTTGCGCTGGTCGGCCGGTCTGCCGAGGTGGTTGAGGCGGTTGCCGTGGCGCATCGCGGTCCAGCGGCAGCCGTTGGAGATCGAAGGGAGAGCAGAAGAGGAAGTGGAGGGGGTGGCGACGGCTGTTTGTTGGTGGTGTTGTTGGTGGTGGCGGGAGAGAGGAGGGAGAGAGAGGGTAAAGAAGAAGGGGGGTGAGAGGTCGAGTTTTTTCTCTCTCTTCTTCGTCGCGCGTTTTTTTTTTCCTCGAAAGTCTTCCTTCGCATCATCCATCTCGAATCGCACGCCTTGCACAGGTTGCGTTGCGTTTTTTCGTGGCTAGTGTCGTAGCAACAATCAAAACATGTGCTCCCTTGCGCGTGGAAGCGATAAAGCTGGAGCAGCAAGGGTCCAATTCGACGTCGGAAAAGGATTTCTCCTCCTTTGTTGGCGGCCGCCGAAGCCGCCGTCGCTGGAAATTTCCAAATTGCCACACGGCCGACACCCTCGAACGAAAAAGGAAAGAGCGCGCGTTTCTCCAATTCAACGGCATCGCCTCGTCTCGCCTTCACCGCCACGAGAGAGCGACAGTTCTCGTGGGTTTCTCGAGAAGCAGAGCGGATCCCAATTCGGTGCGCCAGGGCGAGGCGAAAGGAGAAGAATGGGAGGACTTCGATCGACGGGCTACGACGACGGCGGCGACGGCGACGGCGACGGCCGACCCAGATGCCGTCGCTCTTGCCTCTGCTTGCTGCGTTCACCCTACAGCATTACACTCACCGGCCCTCGCGGACACGCGCGCCGGCAGCGCCGCGCTCAGCGACGTCATCACGAACGACATGGCGAAGGAAAAGGGAAACGAGGAGAGGGGGAGTCGTTGAGGGTAAGAGAAAGAGTGAGAGAGAGATGGAGAGTTTTGCCTTGCTTTTTTTTTCTTTTTTCTTTTCGTTCGCGGCTTGGTTCTCGGAGCACTCTCGCTCTCGCTCGCCGTCGACCTTAGAGGAAAAATGAGCGCCCTCTCTCTCCGCGCTGCCGCCCTTTCGGCTGTATCTTCTCCGCTCGGATCCTCGCACAAGCATCATGCTCGATCCGTTCAATCTCCCCTGAGGATCGAATTCATCAGAAGCCGCCCCAGGAAGCAGCTATGGCGGCGAGAAACTCCCGTCATCGTCGTCGCTTCGGCAATCAGCAACAATGACGCTCGTCGCTCGACCTCGACCCCTTCTTCTTCTCCAAAACCTCCTCCTCCTCCTCCTCTTCCGGGCTCGGCCCCAGCCGGCTTCTCGTGCCCCGACGCCTCCCGGTTCAGGCTCGCCGTCCTCGGGGACCTCCACTACGACCCCAGGGACGAAAAGGCCTTCGCGAAGGCCCAGGAGCAGCTGTCGCGGGTGCTCCGAGAAAAGGCAGAAGGAAGAAAAGAAGGAGAAGGAAAAGAAGAAGAGAAAGGGAAAACAACAACCGCCGCTCGTCTCGTGCAGCTCGGGGACTTGGGAGCCTCGTCGTTCGCGCCCGGGACGCTGCCGTGCTTCGAGCACGCCAGGGCTTTCCTGGGGTGCGCCGCGGCCGAGGGGGAGGAGTTTGGTGCCCCTCCGGCGCTCGTGGCGGGCAACCACGGTTAGTTGTTTTAAGATTTTGAATTTTTTAAACTTTTTCATTCGTCTTTTTTTTTCTCTCACTTCCTTTTTTTTCTCAAAAATTCATCAACTCCAAAAACAACAACAGACCTCGAAGGCACGACCTTCGACGAGATCGGGCTCCGCTTCACCTCCGCCAAAGCCACCTCGATCTCCTCCTACAGCGGGGACAGCTCCGACGAGGAAGAGGACGAGGAGGAAGAAGGAAGAGGAGGAGGAGGCAAGTTCGGAGACAACAGCAGGAACCGGAGCTTCCCCTCAGCGCTCGCCGCGGCCGAGGCGGCCGACGCAGCCAACTTGGAGGCCTGGCGTTCCGTTTTTGGGCAGCACCACTTCTGGAGGGCCGAGCTGGGGCCCGCGGTCCTGCTGGGGATGTCGACGACGAGGTTCCGCTCCAACAGCAACTCGGTGCATGAAGGTAAGAAAAGAGAAGTTTTTTTTTGTTCGAGCATTTTTTTTCAAACTTTGTTTTTTTTTTCGATTTTTTTTTTCGTTTTTTGCGACTCCGAGTACAAGCCTTTTCCGACTCCACTCACTTCCCATTTTCTTTCTTTCTTTCTCTTCTTTCTCTTGCTTCCTTTCGAATTCCAAAAAGTCCACGTCGACGGAGCCCAGTTCTCGTGGCTCGAGTCGGAAGTCTCGAAAGCGGAATCCGAAGGAAAGCCCGTCGTCATCTTCACGCACGCGCCGCCAGCCGGGTGCGGCCTGCGCGTGGTCCAGGCCGTGCACGTGAGGAACCGGTGCGCGTACCTCAACCACGGGGCGATGGACAAGGAGGAGGAGGAGGAGGGAGGGATTGGAGGAGAAAAGAACAGCAACAACAACGCCTCTTCTTCTTCTTCTCCTCCTTCCCCTTCCTCCTCTTCCGCTCTTCCCCCTTCGCCGCCTCCCGACGCCTTCATCCGCCTCGTGGAGCGCCACCCCAACGTCCGCCTCTGGTTCAGCGGCCACTACCACCTCTCGCACAACTACTCGAGTTCGGTCTCGGTGGTCAACAACTGCGCTTTCGTTCAGGTCGCTGTCATCGGCCCTCGCTCGACGAGGGACGGCCTCCGGCAGAGCAGGGTCCTCGACGGCGATGAGAGCGGTTTCGCGCTGTATTCTCTGGACCACGACACGGGAGAGACGAGGCTGGACGCGCGAGGGGGGTGGCGATGGCGAGGGCGAGGGGGAGGAGGCCGGAAGGAGGAGGGGCGGCGGCGAACGAAGGCCGCCGAGGAGCCGCTGGAGCTGCTGCCGGTGCCCGGGGAGCAGCTGCTGGATCCGGCAGCGGACGCCACGTGGCTCTCCTCGCAGGTGGACTGCGGCGTCGTCTCGGGTGGGGCAGGAGCCGGGCCCCTCCCCGTGCTCGGCTCCGAGGGACGGGAATCGGAGGCTCCCCCTTCGGTCTGGCCCGCCCCGGCCTCGGCCGCGCGAGTCGCCGAGAGGACCCAGTGGCTGCCCGCCGGCGGCGACGCTTTGTTGGTCCTCTCTTCCGCGGGCGGCGACCTGCTCGAGTACAGCTCGAGGATGCGCTGCCCCGTGGGCTTCGTTCTCGATAAATTGCCGCAGGACAGAGGGGAACTGAGGGCGAGGCTGGTGAACGCCGAGGGGGAAGAAGTGTTCCCGAACTTTTCGATTTCTTCTTCGAGCGACGAGGAGGGGTGCTCTTCTTCCTCTTCTTCCTCTTCTTCCTCTTCTTCCTCTTCTTCTCTCGCGGCGGCAGAGGCCGCCGCCGCCCGCGCCGCCGCTGTCGAGGTGGTGGTCGCAGCCACGGGCGAGGTCGTCGGGCGCAGGGGGCGCAACTCCAAGGGCACCTTCTACCACGTCTACCAGCCGAACAAGTGGAGGAAGAAGGTGGCGGAGCTCGAGCGAGAAGGGGTTCGCGTTGTTGGGGTGTAAGAAGAAAAAAAGCAAAAGCGAAAGAAAAAAGAAATCAGAAGAAGAAGAAAAAAAACGACAAAAAGAACAGATCGATTCGAGAAAAAGCAAAGATGCCATCGCCTCGACGACTTCAACAGCGAGGTCCCTGCTGATCTTCGACGACGACGACTTCCAGGACCCGATGGAAGACACCGAGCGCCGCGAGCTGTGGGCGGCCGAGCTCGAGGCGCTGGAGGCGACTTACGGCGTCGTCGTCGAGGAGGAGGAGAAAGAGGCCGAAAGCGACGACGACGACGACGACGATGAGAATTCCAACGGGAAAACGTCGATCTCGACCTCTCACTCTTCCTCTTCTTCCTCTTCCCTCCTCGCCGTGCTCTCCCGCTCGCCTCCCTCGCTCCGCGCCCTGCTCTCGCCGCGAGGGTGCCCCAGGAAGGCCTCCCGCTTCGTGAGCGCGGAGCTGGTGCTCGAGTGCTCGGAGCATTATCCAATAGGAGAGGGCGAAAGCGAGAACAAGAACAGCAGTTTCGTTTCGGTCTCTCTCTCCTCGCCCAAAGGTCTCGGCGACGAGCGGCGCTCCCACCTCCTCTCGCGTATCGAAACCGCTCTGCGCGAGGTCTCCGCCTCGGGCGAGCTCTGCGTATTAGGGTCGCTGATCGAGGCCGCCCTGGAGGCCATCACGGACCTGAACTGGCCGGAGGGGGACTGCCCGATCTGCCTGGAAGCGCTTTTGGAGAGGAAAGGAGAAGAGGAGGTCGAAGCCGAAGCCGAAGGAGAGGAAGGTGAAGGTGAAGAAGGAGAAGGAGACAACGACGGAAACAAAACCGGCGGCGGCAACAGCGATTCCAGGCTGGTCAAGCTCGAGTGCTTCCACTGCTTGCACCTGCGGTGCGCGGTGCGGTGGTGGGGCGCGACGACGAAGAGGGGGGGCGCGAAGGAGGAAGATGAAGAGAAGGAAGAAGCGAAAGAGGAAGAAGGAGAAGGAAAAAATGAGTCGAAAAAAACAAAGCAGAGAAGGAAGGAAACGCTCCGGTGCCCGCAGTGCCGGGAAACGGCGGAAGTCGCCGCCGGGGCCGCGGCGAGGCTCGACGCGCTGGCCCTGAGCTCCTCTCTTGCCGCCGGCCTCGAGCTCGCGGAAGCCGCGGAGGCTTCTTCTTCTTCTCTTTCGCCTCCTCCTTCTTCTTCCACTTCTCCTACCCCTTCCTCCTCTGACTCGCTCCCCGTCTCCAGCTGGGGACTCTCGCCCCTTGAGCTCGAGCGCCTTCGAACGGAGCAGGCCCTCAGGCAAGAAGGAGTCGCGAGGCAGGCCGCGAGAGGGGCGCTGGTGTCGGAAAGGTGGGCTGTTTCCCTCTCGGAGCTCTCTTGTGCTGCTGCTGCAGCGGCGGAGAAAAAAGAGAAAGAAGAAAAGGAAAAGAAAGCGCCTCCCGCAGAAGGTGCCAAAGCGCAGCAACAGCAGCGTGGCGCCGGCCGCGGAGGCAGGGGCCGCAGCGGCGGCGGCGGCGGGAGGCGAGGAGGAAGAGGAAGGGGAGAGAGGGGCAGAGGCAGAGGAGCGACCTCTTGATTTCGTTTTTTTCATCTCTTCCTTCCTTTTCTCTCTCTTTTTTGTATATTGATCACTGGATTGCAAAGGAAGCCGTCACATTTTATATATCTTATATAAATCTCTTAAGCGGGGAAAAGGCAGGGGGGGGAGGGGCGGGGCGAGCAAAAAGGCAAAAAAGCAAAAGCAAAAAGTTGTTTGGAAGAAGAAAAAGCAGAAAGCAAAAATGAAAAAAAAGGGGGCGCCTCTCAGCCCTTCCAAAGCTTTTCTCTACTTCTTCTTCCCAGCAAAAGCGCTCGCGCCCCCGGGACCCGCGTACGACGAAGCACTTCCTCCACCACCGGACGAAGCGAAGACGCCATTGTTGTTCCCAGAGGGGCCAGCCCAGGCTCCGGGGCCAGAAGAGACCGCGACCCCGTTCCCTCCGTTGTTGTTCGAGAAGAAGACGGCGCTGTTCCCGTTGCCGCTGCTGTACGTAGAAGAAGAAGATGAAGAAGCAGAAGAAGAAGAGCCCGAAAAAGAGGAAGAAGAGAACGCGTTGGTGGCGAAGTCGGTGCCGCACCCCGAAGCGATCACGCAGCCCTGCCCCTCAGTCCAGAAGGAGCAAACTCCACAAGAGTCCGGCACGCCCGAGAGCGAGCAGGCGTTTGAAGGAATGGAGACACAAGAAGAGCCGCCCCAGGCCTGGCAGGGGCCGCAACCCGTGAAGACGGGGCCGGCGGAGGCGGCGGCCGAAGCGCCGCCGCCGGAGGAAGAAGCTGCCGCGACGGAGTTCGATGGCCCGCCACCGCCGCTCCAACGCCCGCAGCCGAAGCAGCCAGCCGAAAAGTACCCCTTGTAGCCGTTCAGGGAGTAGTAGTAGCGCCCATCAGGGCCCCAGCCCAGCTCGGTCCAGCTTTGGGAGTCTCCAGGGTAGAAGCCCGGACTCGAGCGGCGCCAGTAGTTGTTTTCCAAGAGTTTCCTCGAAGAGAAGGAAGAGGAAGAAGCGCCGAGCGGCAGCGCGGCAGAATTCGCGAGCGCGAACCTGCAGCTCGGCGTCGCCATCGCCGCGAGAGACAGCGCGGCGAGCGCGACCGCCACGGCCGTTGCAATTGATCGGGCGAGCATTGTATTCTGATCTCTTCTTTTGCTCCTGGATTGGCGATTGAGCGAAACACGAGGGGAAGACGGGCGAAAAGGAAAGAGATGTGATTGGTGATCTTTCAGTTTTTTTTTTCTTCCCGTCGGCGTCGACTTTGCTCGCTCCACCTGTCGCTGGTGAAGGCCCCTCTTTCTTTTCTCTCTTTCTTTTCTATCCGTCCTCCTCCTCTCTTCTCGCTTTCTCGGAGGGGTCGTCGTTTTTTCTTCAAAAAATACAGAATTGATTTACAAAAAAAGAGGAAGAGAGAGAACGAAATTCGATCTTTCTTCTCTCTATTTCAACCCCGGCGTAGCCTCAGGGAGAACGCAGCTGCGAAGTCTGCAACAGCATGTAGCAGCACCACCGCCGCCAGCGCCGCTGGATCGCTCGAGCTGCTCGACAGCAGCAGCAGCCGGTGCCACGCCGCGGTCATCGGGAAGAAGAGCAGCAGGGCTCGGTTCATTGCAGAGCGCTGTTTGACAGCTTTGGCTCTCTCGAGCTCCTCTTCTTCTTCTTCCGTCGTCGTCGTCGTCGTCGTCGTCGTCGTCGTCGTCGTCGTCGTCGTCGTCGTCGTCGTCGTCGTCGTCGTCGTCGTCGCCGCCGCCGCCGCCGCTCTCGTCGACCTCCCTCTGCTGCTCGTCACCTTCTTCTTTCCCCCAGTCTCAACAACCACCAAGGGCGGCCTGTGCGGCGGGAAGGCGCACTTGTCCCAGAAGAGAGCATGAATCAACCCGCAGTAGGCAGAGAGGAAGAGGAAGGAGGTGACAGAGGCCAGGAGCGAAGGAAAAGGAGGAGGAGGAGAAAGAAACGAGAACGACGGGAAAAAACGATTCCTCGTCGTCGTCGTCGTCGTCGTTACCGCGGCGACCCCCAGATCCACCGCCAGCTTGAACACGGCCGTCTCCAGCACGGAGTTCACGACAGTAAAAAGCAGGATCGCCGCCCAGTCTCTTTTGCCCGGGCGATTAGCGGCCGCCCTCTCAGAGACGGCGCGGAAGTAGAAGGGCTGCGGCGCCAGCGTCGCTAGCAGAGAAAGAGGGAAGAGGAAAGAGGAGGCGAGCGAATGAACCGAGCTGCTGCTCCAGGTCATCAGCGCTTTCCTGTTAAACAGGAGACTAAAATAGCCCGTCTTGGAGGCGATGACGGCGCAGAGGAGCCAGTAGAGCGACATCGAGAGCCTGCCGGGAGGAAGGAAGGGAAAGAAAGAGAAGGGAAAGAGAAAGAGAGAAAGAGGAAAGCGGTTGAGAAGAAGACGCGTCGCTCCGATCGAGAAAGCGAGACTGATTGGTTCGAAAAAGGTTTTGTTCCTGTCTTTTCGCTCGCACTCGTGCCCCTCTCGATTACCATGGATGCGGCCTCTCCGTGTCGGGCTCTGCCCCTGCTCGCCGGCGTGGCGGCATGGAGAGCGCTTTTTGACCCGAAGAAGAAAGAGACGAGATGTGAAGTGTGTTTTTTTACAATTTTGAAACTCAACAGAGGGGAAAAACTCACTCTCTCTCTCAAGGAACCAAAACCTGCTTCTTCGCCCCTGCGCCTCCGCGCCTCAGCACGGCCAGCGCGTCCCTCCAGTCCTTCAGGGCGACCTTCTCGACATCGGTGGAGATGACCCCTTCGGAGACGAGAGCGGCGACTCGGTCGAGGTCCCTCCTCCGGGAAGCCAGACCGCGAAGCCGGACTTCTTCCTTTTCGGCCTCTTCTTTTTCCTCTTTGCTTTCGCTCTCGCTCTCGCTCTCGCTGCTCCCCTTTCCCTTCCCTCCGCCCCGTTGAAGCAATAGCCCCTTGGACAGCCAGAACCCGACGACGCGCACGTCCTTGAAGATCAGCGCCGAGGCAGGCACGGCCAGCGGCTTGCGGGAGAGCCCTCCGTAGGTAACGAAGGTCGCTCCGTGTCCCAAAAGCCTCATGGCGGAAGAAGCGGCGGCGCCGCCGACACAGTTGAGGCCGAGAGACGGAGGGGCGAGAAGCTTTTTGTGATCACTCAACTCCTTTACCGAGCGCTTCCCGGAGATCTCGGACTCGGACAAAACAACAGTCGTGCTCGGGTCCCCGCTGCCCAGTCTCACGAGCTCTTCCTTGACGGCCGAGAGCTCCTCGGCGCTGGCCCTGTCTCGGACGATATTTATCGTCGAGACGCCGCGGGAGGCAGCCAGCTGAATCACCAGCTTGCCGACGGCCGTTGTGGCCCCAGTCTGGATTAAGGACTGGCCCGGTTTTAAGTCTACAAAGTCCTCGAGGAGGTGGAGGGCGGTCGGCGGGCTGGGAGTGAGTGGAGAGAGAGAAAGAGAGAGAAAGAGAGAGCGTTGTTTTTCGTTAGAAGAGAAAAAAGGAGACCAGAAAAAGAAAAAAAAATGAGAAGAAAAAACTTCTTCTTCTTCTTACTTGATACACAGCGTCGCGGCCTGCTCCGCGCTCAGGCCCAGCCCCGGGTCTATCCTGTGTAAGGCTGCGGGAGAGGCCACCGAAAAGCGCCGCCAGCTTCCCCCCAGGGAGCCCGCGGCGGGGACCAGAGGGACAACCAAGTCTCCCGGCGACAACAACGACGACGACGAGGAGTTTTCTGTTTCATTCCCGAAGACCTTCTCGACCACCCCTGCCCCTTCGTTCCCTGGCGTCGCAGGTGGGCTGGGAGCCCCCGGGTAGGTCCCCTCGACGACGTTGACGTCGGACCAGTTGACGGGGGAGGCGAGCCAGCGGACGAGGACGGAAGAAGAAGAGGTTGACCGAGGTGAAGAAGAGGGAGAGGTTGAGGTCGAGGTCGAAGAAGAAGATCGAGCATCGACCGCGTTCCCGGCTCCCGCGTCCTCCACGTACCGCAGGACCTTCTCCGGGTCGCCGTGCTCGGAGTAGACGAGCGCCGGGGCCGGCTCCAGCGTCGACGACGACAGCACGCGGGAGCGCGCCGTCCGCGCCGCTGCCGACGCGGCTGCGACGAGGGCGATGGATCGACGGCGGAGCATCGTAGCGATGAAACAGTGAAATCGGAATTCACTTGTTTTTTTTTTAATTTCCGAAATTGAAGTGCTTGATTTTCGGGCCCTTGCTCCTCCGCGCGAGGAGCAACTCTGACGATGCCCCAGTGATCGGAAGAGCATGCACCGTGTGCTGGCAGCAGCGGCGGGAGCACAGGGCGATTGGAAGGAATAGAAAACAAACTCGATCTGATGCGAAGAAGAGGAGCAAAGGACGTCAAGCCGCCGTCGTCGGAGTCCTAGTAAAAAAAAAGAAAAACTCAACCCCGACTACAGTTCAAAAACTTGCAAGCACTTTTCTCCGACCTGTACAACAAAAAACGAGGTGAGGAGTCGTGCTGCATTCTCACGCGCACGCGCGACGGAGAGGAGCCAAACGAGATTTTGGAAAACGAGGAACGAGAAGAAGAACAAGAGCGGTGACGAGAACCTCTGTTGCAGCGCAAAAAAAGCAACGCTGGCGAGGGCGATAGAAAAAAAAAATCATCGCCGCTGCGTTCGTCCTTTCAAGGATGGGTAATTCCGAGCTCTTGTTTCTTCTTCGGTATCTTTTTTCGGGACAGCAGCACGGCAGTGGCGTGGTTTTGTTTGAAATTGCATATCATTTGTTTGAAGGAGGGGGAGAACAACTGTTTCAACTTTTTTTTTTGGTTCTCACGTGAAGAAGAAAAACTCAACGGAAAACGACAAAAAAACCAAAAAACCAGCTTTTCCTCTCTCTCTCTAATCAATCCTCTTTCAAGCCGTCTTCCCGTTGATCGCCAGCAGCTCGGTCTCGAAGATGAGCGTGGCCCCTCCGGGGATCTTGGGAGGGGAGCCCATGGCGCCTGTGTTCAGAAAATAAAGAAAAAGAGGAAAGAGAGAGTGAGTTTTTTTTCTTTTCTTCGTTCCTTTCGTCGCTCTCTCTCGCTCTCTCTTTTTTGTAAAAAAAACAACTCAAAAAACTGCAAAAAACGCACCGTAGCCCATGTCCGAGGGGATCTTGAGCTTGCGCTTCTCGCCGATGCACATCGAGTTGAGGCCAGCATCCCAGCCTGTTGGTTGTGAAAGGAAGAGAAAGAAAAGAAAGAGAGGAAAGAGAAAGAGAAGAGCAAGGAAAGTGAGCGAGACAGAGGGAGAGAGAAGAAAGCGAGAAGCGGTGTTCTTTCTCCATGTCTCTTCTTCTCTGTCTTTCTCCCTCTATTCCCCTTACCCTTGATGACCTGGCCGGCGCCGAGGGTAAAGACGAAGGGGTCGCCACTGTTTTTTTTTTCGAGTTTTGGTTTTTTGAAAGCGAGTGAGAGCGTGAGAAAGAGAGAGAGAAGAGCAACACAAAAAGGCAAAACCTTTCCTTGCTCTCTTCTCTTGCCTCTCTTCTCCTCGCTCTCTTTTCTCTTTTCCTCTCTCTCACCGGTCGAGCGACGAGTCGAACTTGGTGCCGTCGGTCAGCGTGCCCGTGTAGTGGACCGTGATCTTGTCTCCGGGCTTGGACTTGAGCGTGCAGGTCTCGGGGCGGGACTGGAGAAGAGGTTTGTTTTGTGTTTTTTTTTATTGAGGAGGTCGAGGTTGAGCAAAAGGTCGAAGCGCTGCGAAAGAATGAAAAAAGAGGGGGGAAAAAAGAAGCCACGTTCCGCGCCGCTTCTCTCCCGGTTCCCGAGGCCGCTTCTCTCCCGAGCTTTTCTGTCTCTGATTTCAATCGAAACGCTCATAATGCTCGATTTCCGAACTCCCATTTAAGAGAGCGAGACGAGAAAAGGTAGGGCGAAAGCGGGAGGGAGGGGAAGCAAGAGAGCGCGTGCGTGCCCATTCGATTGGTTCGATCGATCGCGGCGCCCCATCGATTTCATCACTCCCTTCCCCGCTCTCGCTCTCACCTTGACGCCGATCTGAAGCTTGGTGACGTCTCCCGACGCGGCCTGCGCGCGCACGACCGCGACGATCGCGAAGCAGAGGAGCGCGACGAGCGCGACGAAGGAGCGGGCAAAGGCCATGGCGAGAGAGAGAGAGAGAAAGAGATGAAGAAGAGGAGAGAAGAACTTTCGAAACGGTTTTTTTGAAAAAAGAAAGTATGAAGAACAAAGAAAAAATCTCGTTACTTTTTTTTACTTTACAGCTTCGCCCCGACCCGCAGCTCGTCGCGCAGCGTCCTCCGCATGATCTTCCCCGTGGCCGTGCGCGGCAGCGAGGACCGCAGCACGACGCGCTCGACGCGGAACAGCGGGGAGAGGTCCCGGCGGATCGCCGCCGCGGCGGCCGCGCGGAGCGAGGACTCGAGCGCCGACGAGGAAGAGGAAGAGAAAGAGGAGAGAGAGGAAGGAGAGGAAGAGGAAGAGCTGCTGCTTTCGGCTGTTCCGCCCGCAGTCGAAGGCACCACCACCAGCACGAGCGAGTCCGGTCCCCCGCCGGGCGCGGGAACGCCCACCGCAGCCACCTCCGAAATCAGCGGCAGATCAGAAGCAGGAGCAGAAGTTGAAGAGGAAGAGGAAGACGGAGCGTTTTTCGCGGTGCCAAGAGCGGCGACGACGACGCGCTCGACCTCGGCGCTCGCGACTTTCACGCCACCAAGATTCATAGCGTCGTCCGTCCTGCCCAGCGCTGCGTAGCAGGAACTACTCCCACCGCTGCTACAGGGCAGCCTCGCGAAGGCGTCCCCGTGGCGTCGCAGGACAGTAGAAGAGCTGGATTTGAAAAGACGGGGCATTCCCTCAAAATAGGTCTTCCGGTGCCGCCTCCGACCTTCCTCCTCGTCGTCCAGGACGAAGAGCGCCTGCGAGGAGCCCAAGATCGGAGGCACGAGCGCGAGCTCCCCGGAGCAAGGCTCCGTGCTCCCGTGCGGGCTCTGGCGGGCCAGGTGCAGGTCATCGTCGCTGCTGCTGCTGTCGTTGGAGGAGGAGGAAGAATCAGAATTCGGAATCAAGAGGACGAACGAGCACCCGAGCGTCGGCGTCGTGAAGGTCGACGGCGACCAGCTCTGCAGAAGAGTGCCGCTGGCGTAGGCGCTCCCGACCTCGGTGCCGCCGCAGAATTCCAGCACAGGCACGTAGCGCGCTCGCGACGACAGCCAGGAGTAGTCCTCGGGGGCGGAGGCCTCCCCCGTGGAGGCCATGACGCGGAGGGAGCCCCAGTCCGGGATCGACGAACAAGAGGTTTTCTTCAAAGTCGGGTTTTCTTTCGACGACGAAGAAGAAGAAAGATCTCCTCCTTCCTCTTGCTCCTTTTCGAGCCACTTAGCTGCCCTCCACGCCCTGACCATCGACGGCACCACCCCGAGCTGCGTCACCCTCGCGGCGCTCACAAACTCCCCGAAGGCTTTTCCCAGGGGAGTCCCGTCGAACAGCGCCAGCGCCGCGCCGTTTAGCAGGGACCCAAAGATCGAAAACGCTCCCATCATCCATCCCAGAGAGGTCGGCCAGCACAAGACGTCCCCGCGCCGCAGGTCGAGGTTCGCAAAACAGTCCACCGCGCAACGTAAAGGTGTCACGTGGGACCAGGGGATGGCTTTTGGTTCTCCGGTCGTCCCGGAAGAGAACAGCAGCGTCATCGGGGTCTGAGAGGCTGCTTGGGTTGCTTCCGATGCGGCGACGAACGGAACGAATGAGAGGTCCGAGCCCGGGGGCAGGCAGGCGACGACGTCGGCCCACCTCCGGATCAGCATTCCGGGGTTGTCCGCGTGCTTGGAGATCGCCTCGGTGGCGCTCGGGTGGAGCCGAGCAGAAGCAGAGTCGCCGCAGAGCGGGCCGAAGACCCCGAGAGACGAAGAAGAGCCGACAAAGACCCGAAGGGGAAGAGAATAGCTCTTCCCTTTCCTTCCCGCAGCAGCGCTCGCTGCCGCGTCGACGACGCGAGGCAGCAGCGGCAGGGCCTTGCCCCCGCGGGTCACGGCGTCCGCTGCCCAGACCGCGGAGGCGCCAGACAGCCGGAGCCTCGTCGAGACCTCCGCCGCCGAGAACGACTCCGCGACGGCGACGGGGACCAGACCGGCAAGCACCGCCCCCAGGTAGACAGCTGTCAGAGCTGGAGTCAGCGACCCCACGACGGCGACGCGGTCCCCTGGCTGCAAGCCCGAGCACAGGAAGGCGGCGGCGGCGGTGTTGGCGGCGGCGCGGAGCTCCCTGCGACGGACCGTTCGGATTAAAGTCGGGCTGGCCTCGTCCGCGGCGACGAGCGCCGGGGAGTCGTCGTCGTGCGATTTGGCGGAAAGCGCCGCCGCGGCGACGTTGATCCTCGCCCCCGGCAGCCACACGACAGAGTCCGGGTCGGCGTTTGCGGACGGAGAAATCTCGAGAGCTGCGAGGGGAGGCCCTGCGGCGAAGTCCACCCGCATTTCGGCAAAGACCCGAGGCCAGAAGAACTCCGGTTCCGAGACGGACACGCGGTGCAGGAGATCGTAATCCTTCGAAGGGTCTCCTGTGGCCCTCGCGTTCCATTCTGCGGAGACCAAGGCTGCTTCTGCTTCGGGAGAAGCAGCAAACGCGGCCTTTCGGCCCCTTTCGGGATCGGAGAGGCCAGCCATCAGTCTCGCGAGGTTGGTGTCGCGGAAGCTCGCCTCGCTGTCCCTATCGGGGTTCCACAGCGGTGGCGGGCCCTGTTGGGAGGCGTCCCAGCCCGTGTAGCAGGCCTCGTGGAGGAGGCGGTGGGCGTGGAAAGGGTGGGAGGGGCTCAGGACGGTCTTGGAGACGAGGCGCCAGAGCTGTTTTTTTGTTGTTGAGAGGTTGAAGGGGTTGAGGTGATGATGATGACGATGAGGTCGTCGAAGAAAGAAAGAGAAAAAAGGCATCGACTTTCTCGCTCTTGTAGCCCTTTTGATTCTATTGAATTCCGCCCATGCTCTTCAAGATGCAGTGTCGACATCACCCTTGTGATCGCGGGGAGGAGACAAGGAGAGAAAGGGCTAACACGAGCGAGCGAAAAGAAAACAACAAAGACGACGAGTCCCATTGAAAAAAAAAAAGAAATCGTCGATCTCGCACCGTCTCGGCATCGCTTCCCGCTGTCGACCTCAGCACGCCGCGCAGCCCCGCGGCAAGCTCGGCTGCGTGCGCGGGGGACACGTTCAGCGCGTCTGGAGAGGACGTGAGGGCCTCCAGGGCGGCGCGGGCTGACATCTTGGGTTTGGAAGAAGTTCGATGCTGTCGAAAGAAGCGAAGAAAGAAGTTTCGCCTCTCTCGACCTCGACCTTGACGACGAAGAAGAAGAGTGAGCCGAGGGGGGACGACAGAGGGGATGGAAAAAAATTTCTCATCAAAATTAGAGACCGCGCCGCGCGGGGGGAGCAAATCAGTAAGGCATCGCCTTTTGAGGGCTTACACGTGGATTTTTTTAAATGGAAAGTGGCGACACGCAACAGGAACGCAATTTTGGGGAACTTTCTCTCTTTGTTTTTTTTTCTCTCTCTCTCGACTCTCTCAAACTCTCGGGTTTTTTTTTCCTTTCGGCGAGGAAGAGGGGAGGGGAACTGCGAAGCCGAAGAAGAGTAAAACCTTTTGTTTGCTTCGTCGTCGTCGTCCGCCGTTCCTCTCTCTCTCTCTCTCCTCACGCGTAGGGGACTCCAAAAGGAGAAAGGAGGAGGAGGAAGATATCGTTTGATCTTTTTGTAGTTCAGAGTGCTCTTTTGGGCAAAAGAAGGCGACTCTCGCACAACAAAAAAAAGGCAAAGAACGAAAAAACTCCTGCGGGCGGGCTTTGTTTTTCTTTATTCAATCAAGGCAGGCAGCTTCCTCTTCTTCTTCAAGCGCAGGGCACGTGCGGGATGACCTCGGGCGCCGTCGCGTGCGCGTCGTCGATCTTGGCGGTCTCCGACGTGTTTCCCGCGTGCGGCGGAGAGAGCGGCTCCTCCACCTTCTCGACGACCGCGGCGTCGGCGGCGTCGGCACCGTCGGCGACAACGGCAACCTCTTCTCCTGCCGCCGCGGGCTCCGTAGAAATGGGCTCGAGCTCCGCGGGAGGTGCCGCGACGACGAGCTCCTCTTCGACAGCAGCAGCGGGGGCCTCCCCCTCTCCTTCCTCGGCGACAGTCTCCATCGAGGCGACGTGGACCTCCTCTTCCTTCTCATCCTCTTCTTTTTTCTCTTCCTCGACAACCGCGGCCTCGGCCTCAGCCTCCGTCGCTGCCGCCGCTCCCTCCATCTTCGGCGCCTCCTCCATCTTCGGCGCCTCCTCCATCTTCGGCGCCTCCTCCTCTTTCGTCTCCTCAGCCTTCATCTCCATCCCCTCCTCCTCCTTCATCTCCTCGCCGCCAGCGACGGCGTCCTTCTTGACTTCTTCGTCGGCGGCGGGCTTGTCATCCTCCATCTTCTTCGTCTCCTCCTCTTTCATTTCCTCCTCTCCGCCTTCGACGACGGCGTCGGCGGCTTCCACCTTCTCGGCTTCCATCGACTCGGCGTGGACCTCCTCCTCCTCTTTCTTCTCCTCTTCGACGACGACGGCGGCGGGAGCTTCCTCCTCCGTCGGCATCGGCATCGTCATCGTCGCGTCCTCCTCGGCGGCGGCGGAAGCAACAACAAGTTCTTCTTCTTCTTTCTTCTCTCCTTCCTCAGCGGCCTTCGGCGCTTCCGCTTCCACCTCCTTGAGCTCCTCGTCCTCGGTCGAGGCCGGGGCCAGGGGCATCTCCTCCGCGGCATCAGCAGCAGCAGCAGGAGCAGGAGCTTCATCGGAAACGACCGCGTCGCCGCCTTCGTCGTCCTCGGCGACGACCTCAACGGCAGCAGCAACAGCAGCAGGCTCTTCCCCTACCGCTGCGTCTTCGGCATTCTCAACAGCCGCAGGCATCGTCATCACGGCCTCCTCCTCGACAACGACGGCGGCGGGGCTGTTAATAATTTGGAGTTGGAGGGAAAAAAGGGGAAGAAGCCAAGGAGAAGGTGAGAAAATAGTGTTATCGAACGGAAAAAAGAAACGTGCTGACACTGCTTTTTTTTCTTTTTCTCTCACGTCGACGAAACAAGGGCCCGCTTTCGCCGAGGGATCGCCTTTGCCGACCCCCCCCTCCAAGTCCGCGTTATTTTGATTCCCCGCCTCTCTCCACCCACGGAATCGATGTATCATATCAGGGATCGAGGAGAATCGAGGAGATCGAAAGAGAGGAGCGCGGGTTTCTCGGTGCGGCGACGGGCGCGGGAAAAGTGAAACCTTTTCAATCTTTGTAAAAACGACAGCAACTCGACGTGCGGCCTTCGATCTCCATCTCTTTCCCCGCGAGACCGCAGGCTTTAATTGCGCTCCTGTTCTCTTTTCACTCGCATAAGACGTAAAACTTGTTGCTATCATCTTATCGAGAGAAGAAAAAGCGAGATCGGACAGGCGGATTGGGCGCGGCGCGGCGCGGCAAGACGGTGACTAAAAAAGCGAAACCGGCGAAAGACGGAAAAAACCTCTATCTCTTACTCACCTCTCTACCTCCGCGGCCGCGGGGGCGGCCTCGACGGTCTCCTCGTGCACAGAGTGCTCCGAGTGGTCGGAGGCGGCGTCGTCGTCGTGGCCGTGCTCCTTCTTCTTGAAGATGCGGGTGATCTTCTCGGCGGCGGTCTGCATGGTTCTTGCGTTTGCGAGGTGTTTTGGTTTTTTCTTGGAAAGGCGATGGAAGGCGAAGGAAAGAGGCGGAATGCGAAAGGCGAAAAAAAAAAGTTGTGATCTCGACTTTCTTTTTTCCCATTTTTTTCTTTTTTCTCGATTGCTCTCTTTCCATAGCAATGGTGGCCTCGCTGCTGCTGCTTCTACAGCTCGGTAGGGCAGCGACGGCATCCCCTGGGCTGCTGGCATCGCCTCGCCTTCGAACGCTGCAGCGAGCGAGGAGGCATTGGAAGCATTTCTCGACTGCGACGGCAGCGAGATCGCCGTCGGCCGACGAAACTCGACCCCGACCGACGCCGACGCCAGCAAACCCGCTCCGCGTCGCCGTCGTCGGCAGCGGGCCCGCCGGGTGCTACGCGGCCTCCGAGCTGTTCAAGAGGCTGGGAGAGAGCGTGAAAGTCGACATTCTGGTAAGGAGGAAGAGAGAGAGAGAAGAAGGAAGGAGGCGGAGGAGAAAGAAGAGAGAGAGAGAGAACGCGGCGAGAAAACAAACGACCCCGAGAGACTCGAAACAAAAAACCCGAAAACGAAAAAAAAAAAAACTCTCCTTCAGGACAAGCTCCCGACGCCGTTCGGCCTCGTCCGCTCCGGGGTCGCCCCGGACCACCAGGACACCAAGAACGTCACCCACCAGTTCGAGCGCGTTCTCAGGGACGGAAGGACGCGCTTCTTCGGGAACGTCGAGGTCGTCGGCGAGGGAAGAGAAGGAAGAGAAGAAGGAGACGGAAGCGGAAGCGCAAGCAACGACGACGCCAAACCTCCCTCCTCGTCGTCTTCGTCTCCTCCCTCCTCGACCCCCCCCGCTCCTCTCCCGGTCCGGCTCGAAGACCTCCGCCGGGTCTACCACGCCGTGGTCCTCGCCCACGGCGCAGAGAGCGCGACGCCGCTGGGGCTGCCGCTGGTTACTGCTCGCAAAAGAGAAAAAAGCAAGGGCAAAGAAGGCAGAGAGAAGGAAGACGACGGAGAAGAAGAACGACGACGACTTTCGTCTCTTTCTTTCTCTTCTTCTCTTTCTCCTTCCTCTGGAGTCGTCACCGCGAGGGACTTTGTCCTCTGGGCCAACGGCCACCCCGAGCTGTCCCACATCGACCTGGACCTTCGCTCTCTGAGGTCGGCGGTGGTGGTGGGCGCGGGAAATGTCGCGCTCGACTGCGCCCGGCTGCTGCTGCGCGGGAAGCGGGAGCTGCTGAGGGGCACCGACGCCTCTCGGAAAGCTCTTTCGCTGGACCTGGCCTTGCACTCCAGCAGCAGCAGCGACGACGACGACGAAGATGAAGACGAAGACGAAGACGAAGACGAAGACGAAGACGAAGACGAAGACGAAGACGAAGACGAAGACGAAGACGAAGACGAAGACGAAGACGAAGACGAAGACGAAGACGATGGATCATCTTCTTCTTCTCCTTCTCGGGGCCCTCAACGGAGGACGGTCCACGTCGTCGCCAGGCGCGGCGCGGCGCAGGCCGCCTTCTCGGCCAAGGAGCTGCGCGAGGCGCTCTCTCTCCCCGGGGTCTCTGTTTTCATCCACCACCCTGAACCCTTTCTTTCCGCTTGTTCTCCTGCCGAAAGCGACGGTGAAGACTTATTGGACCCGGCTGACAGGGCCGACCTCTCCGCGTCGAGGAGGGCGGCGCGCGTGTTCGAGCTCCTGAGGAAGAAGGCGCTCGAGGGAGCGAGGCAGGGAGGAGAAGGGAAGGGCAAGAGCAAGAGGAAGAAGAAAGAGCTCCACTTCCACTTTCTGCGCTCTCCCGTGGAACTGATTGCAGAAGAGACCGACGATGAATCTTCTGCTGCTCTCCCTCCACGGGTCGCAGCGGTGCGCCTCGTTGTCAACAGGCTCGAGACGCGCGTGGAAAAGGGGGGGAAGACTCGGAGGGTCGCTGTCGCCGTCGCCGAAACCGACGGAAACGAAAACGAAAGCGAAAACGAAAACACTTCTTCCGCTTCGCTTTCTTCTCCTTCCGCTTCTTCCTCTTCTCCTTCTTCTTCCGTTCCGCCCTTCCTCACCTTGCCGGCCCAGCTCGTCATCGCCGCCCTGGGGTTCAGGACGCCCTCCCTGGGAGCGGGAACGCCCTACGACGAGCGGAGAGGCGTCGTCCCGGCCGGGAGCGGGGGCAGGGTCTTTTTGAAATCTTCCTCGTCCTCTTCCTCCGATTCTTCTTCTTCTTCTTCAGATTCTTCTTCAGATTCTTCTCCTCCTCCTCCTCTCCAAGGCCTCTACGTCACGGGCTGGGCCCGCAGGGGGCCCACGGGCATCATTGGCGAGAACCTCCGCGACGCCGCGGAGGTCGCGGACGCCGTCGCGAGCGACGCCGCGGCGCTGATGCATCGGGCAGAAGAAGGGAAAGAAGAAGTCGGAAAAGTTAAAAAAGACTCGTCTTCTTCTTCTCTCTCTTCCTCAAATCCTGATCTTCTCTCCCTCCTGCTCTCTTCCTCGTCGCGGCAACCTCGAGTCGTCGACGTCGAAGGCTGGGCCAAGATCGACGCCCTGGAGAAGGAGGGGGCCGCGCGGGAGGTCGACGAGAGAAGGGACGCGCGAGAGAAGAGGAAGAAGAAGAAGAATAGGAAAGGAGGAGGAGGAGAAGGAGATTCCTCCTCGGACTCTCCTCCGAGGGTGAAGATCCTGAGCGCCGAGGAGCTGCTGCGTGCCGCCGGGGTCTGAGGGAGGAGGAAAAGCGCCGCAGGGGAAGGGGAAAGGGGAGAGCGGAATGCAAAAGAGAGAAGAAGAAGAAGAAGACGCGAGAGAGAGACCTCACTCTCAAGCTTCTCTCTCTCTTTCTTTCTTGTTCAGGAAAAATCTAGAACTGTAAATCCAAAAAACGAAACGAAAAGCACCACTTGTATTTATTCAGTATCAGAAGAAGCAAGCACAAACAGAAGCGACAGGAGAAGGGATTACAGCGAAAACAATCTCGCCGTTCTTCTTCTTCACCTCTCTCTCTTTCAATTCCACTTTCCACTTCTTTTTCTTCCTCTTTTTCAAATTCTCCGAAGGTCAGAAAAAAAGGCCAAACCTTTTTCTACTCGTAGATCCACTTGCTCATGTGAGGGGTGTACTCGGCCAGGCCCTCGGGGAACCAGAGCGCGATCTCGCGCTGGGCCGACTCGACGGCGTCGGAGCCGTGGATGACGTTGCGGCCGACGCTGTTTTTTTTTTCAAAAATTTTCGGTCGGGTTTTTTTTTTTTCTCTCGGTGAGTGAATCTTCAGAGAGCGACATTTTTTCGGTTTCGCAACCATTTCCCACCAAACCTGCACCGTTGGAGCCGCCTCTTCGCTCTCTTATTTCAACTCACTCGATGCAGAAGTCCCCGCGGATGGTGCCGGGCTCGGACGCCAACGGGTTGGTCGCGCCGATCAGCTTGCGGCCGGTCGAGACGACCGACTTGCCCTCCCAGACCATAGCGACGACCGGGGCGCTGGGTTTTTGGATTTGATTTTTATTGTGGTGTTTTTTCCATTGGATTGGCGGATCTATGAGAGAAGAAGAGATAGAGAGGAACGGGAAGCGCGCGCCGAGAGGGTCCGGGGGAGATCTGGGTCGAAGGGTGCTGAAGAGAGCAGCCGCCGCTCGCGTCAACGACCGAGAGAGAGCGACGAGCGAGAGGTATCGACGACGTCGTTGGAATGAAGTCCCTCTCGATTTCAAAACTGTTGTGGTCGTTCCCTTCTGCTTTCAATCACATGGATGGAAGCAGAGCTCTCACGATGCCGCGCTCAGATCGTAATTGAACGCCGAGAAGGCGAGAAACGCGCAGAAAACCGGGCGCGAAGACGACAGCCGTCGGCTCATTCGACCGATGGATCGATTCGATGGGGTCCCGTCAACGTCTCTCTCGCGTCTCTCCCTCTCGATCCCAGCCCCGGAATCCCCCCACCACCCATCCGCACATCACTCACCTGATGATGTAGTCGACCAGCCCGCCGAAGAACGGCTTTGACTTCAGGTCCGAGTAGTGCTCCTCGGCCTGCTCCTTGGACACGTTCTGGAACTTCATCGCGCGGAGGTGGTAGCCGCGGGCCTCGAAGCGGGCGATGATCTGGCCGACCAGGCCGCGCTGGACGCCGTCGGGCTTGATCATGATGAACGTGGTCTCCATTTTTGTTGATGAAAGTGGGAGGAGGAGGGTTGGTGGGAGGAAGGGGGAAGGAGAAGGAGAAGGAGAAGGAGATGCGGAAGAAGAGAGTTCGTGAAGAAGAGTGAAAAAAAAAAAAAAAAAAA
>Ga0210003_1001453_pt1 | contig 20889 bp, 25 predicted proteins | sample LantaG_FD_182804 | JGI IMG/M metagenome (GOLD analysis project Ga0210003, IMG submission 182804) | Deep subsurface microbial communities from Baltic Sea to uncover new lineages of life (NeLLi) - Landsort_02402 metaG (SPAdes) (version 2) | ecosystem: Environmental > Aquatic > Marine > Oceanic >... | reverse complement strand
AAGTTAATAAGGCCATTATAGATTCCAATAAAAATGACCAGTAAGATTCCTAGTAAGATAAGTAAAATCCATAAGGCTGCCATATTTGTTCTCCTCTAACAAAACTAAAGAATTTTATTACTGATAAGTTTATTGCATCTCAAAAAACATTGTAAACAATAGAGATACAACATCTTTTTCAATCCCTTGCTTGAGATTCCTTAAATACTCCTGAGCTTTTTCCATTCCCATTGACTTTCTCAACCGCCTCTAATAGCTGTTTTCCGGTAAAATGACTATACCATCTAGTCATGTCAATCGAAGAATGTCCTAAAATCTTGCCGGCTTCAAATGGGTGTATTCCTGCTTCTGCTAATCTGGATGCAAAAGTATGACGAAGTCCGTGAAAAGTGAAATTGCTGATGCCTGCTTTTTCTATTGCTTTCATCCATGCAACTTTAAAGTCCCCAACGGGTCTGAAATCCCCTTTCCTCTTCTCATAAACAAAGACAAATGGCAGATGTCCATTATTCGCTTTCAACACTTTAAGTTCTTCTAACAATCTGCTGTTAACTGGCACTTCTCTTGCCTTGCCATTTTTAGAGTGCTCTGCTGTGACAGTGATTGTTTGTCGTTTCAAGTCCACGTTTTCCCATTTAAGAGTGGATATTTCCGACTTTCTCATGCCTGTTTGCAGTGCAGTGATTATCATTGGCTTGAGATGTGGTGAAGCTGCTGATAGTAGTCTTTCCTCTTCCTCCCCGGTCAGAACTTTGTCTTTCTTTTTTGTGTCATCTTTCAGAAATAGGTTTGGTTTGACAGGATTTTTCTCGATTTTGTATTCTTCCTCTTCAAGTGCTAAGTTGAGTATTGTTCTAAGGTATGACAACTCAATATTGAGAGAACTATTGCTTACTGCCGTGCTTTTGCCTCTGGCAGTGCAGGCTTTCCGTTCTAAAATATAATCCTTCACCTTGCCTGTGCTGATGCTGCTGAGATTCATGTCCCCGAAAAATGGGATAAACCGCTTCCTGATATTAAGCTCAATAATATGCCTGCTCTTCAAGCCTCGCATTTCAATCTCTTTCAGATACTTCTCTGCATAATCCTTGAATGTGATCGTCTCCCGGTCCGGCTCATCACTAGACATTTTTTTAAATACCTGTCGCCTTTTGTGCTCCAACATAATCAATGCTTCCTTTTTGCAGACTGCCATTTTCACAACTTCCTGTCGGATGCGATGATTCTCGTCATAGTACCAGATGTCAAATCTCGTCAGTCCGCCTTTGGTTTTCCTTTCGTAAACGCCACCAAATCCATAGTTCCAATGCCCATTACTTTTCTTTCCTGACATTGGAAACCTCCGTAAAAATAGTTTATCGTACTCCTTAAGTGAAAAAGCCATTACTGGCTCGAGTACGATGTTTTTGGAAACCTTCTGTTTGCGATCCTCAAGCCATTCACTGATATCGGATGAGTCGAAACGAATCGATCGTTGCGTCTCTCCGATTTTCAGATGCGGTATCTGTCCATTACTACACATGTCGTAAACGGTCTGAGGATGGTAACCCAATAATTTACTCACCTCCTTTACGTTTAATAGATTCTTTCTTTGTGTCTTTGTCATCCACGTCTCTCCCGCCTTTTCCGACGCAGCTTTTAAAGCCCCTCCATGGCACTTCCAAAGACTTTATTGATTTTAAATACATTTTTAAGCATAAGAAAGAGAGAGGCAATGGCCAAATAGTACTTTTGGGCATTGAATTTTTAGCACTGCCCCTTTGTCTCATTTTCTCTCTTAATTCCTTCATTTTAAGTTACTTACATTATATAATATTTTTTTCAGCAAGTCAAGATAAAAAAATAGCCCCGGATGTCGGCTACTTCCGTGTATGCCTAACGCACTTCTGTAAATGACCACGACACGCCAATCGAATTGGTGATTTCTACGACGCCTCCGGTAGTAAGGAGCGTTCCGTCGTAACGGGTTGTGCCCCAGCCGGTCCCTAAGAGTTCGTTGACGAGCAGATCTCCACCCACCCATACGATGAAGTTCGAGCTATATCCCGTATACGTCCCGATGATTCGGACCCGCGACACATATGTCGGCATATCAAAGACCATGTCCCCCTGCCCGTTCCTGCTCCAGATGGTTCGGACAGTCAGTCTCTTGGCGCCTTGCCCGTTACCAGTCTCATCAAAATAAATATCCACTTCACCAGGTGCAATTCCCGTGACCAGCCCAGATTGATTTACTGTTGCCACGCTCATGGTATCGCTGCCCCACGTTCCGGTTCCAGGTTTGGTTGAGCCATCTGACATCTTGACGGTGGCTGTCATCTGCTCTGTCTGGCCAACCAGGATCGTTGAGTTTGGTGAACTTACCGTGACGCTTGTCGGCGTCGGCGTAGGTGGCGTTGGCGACGTTGGACTTCCTTTTCCACAAGAAAGCATCGAGTAAAGCAAAACCAAAAGAGCAGAAAGCACAAAAAATCTTTTCACTTCATTCCTCCTTTTTTATCTCTCTCTTAATGAGAAATTTTACTTATTCCCTTTTTTCAATATAATGCAAAAGATAATATATGCAAAACCTGCAGCAAGTAATATTACTGCTATTTCTGTTGTTAAAACATTCATATCAATAGAAAAATATTTTCCACTTATGAGCGCAACCGGCCAAAAAATCCATCCCCTCATCATATCTTTTGGCTCATTAGGCCTAAGTCTCCATACGGTATCACTGTACGGAACAATCAGAAGCGCAATCATCAATAGATACCCAAAAATTAACAAAATGTTCTTTTTACACTTGTTCATTTTTTCACTTCTTTATTCCTTATTGTTAAAGTTTCTTTAAGTCTTTAGGTAACCAGCCGATATCTTTTATATCCATCAATTGTATTTTTGCTTTCTGAATCTCTTCCTTAAACTCCTTCCAACTCTCTGGGTCTTTTTCTTTATTATGTAAATTTATAGCTCTTACTTGAGTCAAACTCATAGCATTAAAAAGAACATTATTTATTGAAGGAGGCAAATATACAACATTTGAAGGATACCACTTTTTCCATCTCTCTAAGATACTCTCAAGTTCTTTTTCTTTGGTCTGATTCATTTCTACTTCATAAATGAATTTTAGACCTTCTCCATATAACTTCAGCCTTGGCTCCAAAAACTTATCAATAAATTTATCAATTCTTACTTGCTTTAATCTCCGCTTTTCATGAAGAGAAGATAACCAATAACCAAATAATACTGGTATCAACACAATAGCGAGATTTATGATACTAGAGATTAATAAGTTCAATTTTCCCTCCTTAATGAGAAATTCTACTCATTTTATCCGTCTTCTCTAATGAAGCGTTTTTCCAGCTTTGCTGACGTATCATTTACTTTGAGGCCAGGGCTGCCTGTTCTCCATGTGCCTCAATAAAAAATATTAATTTAATTATCTCTATCAATCAAAATTATAGAATTGTTGCTTTTATTCGATTAACTAACTTCTTTTTCAAATCTTCTGCGTTTTCCCAAACTATATGATTATACTGCCGAGTATCAAAATGAACATTACTAATTTCATCCTGCCGACATGTCCAGATAACATCTCGATTTAATCCATATGCGAAACCAGCCTCATAATAAACATTCTGTCTCTGTCCAGTAAAATCAGCAACAAGAAATTTACATGATTGAATTTCAGCAATAATTAAATCGCATATCTTTTCATTATGTTCTTCTTTGTCAGTCCGAATAGGGTCATATCCAGCTTCTATAATCGCTGGCTTTATACCGTTTTCATAGATTTCTTCTAAAGATGGGTCAAAAGACATAGCAACATAACATTTTTTAGAGAGAGGCCCAGCTTCTTTGATTCTTTCTGCTTCCTGCCATCCATCCCATGTTAATTCTACTTCTTGTTCATTACCAGTATGTCCAGTCATTGATAAAAATCTTACATCATTTCCTCGTCTGCATAGATTCTCAAATTCACTTGTATTCTTTGAATAGGTGACTGGATAATCTTTACTAAAATCAATCTCAATAGATTCACCAAAATAATTAGACTTTTTTTCTATATACAAAATCAATTTACCAAGTTTCTCATAAATTGTTTTATTTCTATATTTCTCTATTATTTTTTCTATTTCTCCTTGATTATTTAAAATATGCAACTTTGGTGGGCTTGCGTTATGCTCTAAAAGTTCTCGTGTATATGCAGAAATCATTGCTCTTTCTTCTTTTGACCTGTTGGTTTTAAATTCATTTTCAGTCAAATCATCTAACCCATATTTCCCACAAGTCTTGCATTCGATATAAAACTCATCTCTTTGGGGTTGATGCATTTTCGCTTCTTGATTACATAGTACACAACGATGTTCAAAATTCATTATTTCCTCCTCTCATTTAAGAACATTATTTAACAGAGCTTTTTCTCCTTTTGCCTTATCTAAACATTTGATTCTTTCATATCAGCTTTGTCACAAGCCTTTGTGTGGGCAAGAAAATGTGCTTTTTGAGAATTTCCTTCCCTCTCACACGTCTTCTCTAATGAGGCGATCAACGCCTAGCTGTCCTCCTTATCCAGTGATGAATTCGTTATTAATCCCGTCCTGGACGACTTTCTCCAGCTCCTGGATGTACATCTTACATACAGTTATCGAATCCTCAGGTTCCTTCCAGTCGTCGAACTCATACCTGAATTCAGATTTAACGGATGATTTTGGCCCTTCATAAGGTTTCGGCTTTTCTTTGATCTCCCTCTCTTCCTTCACCTTTCCGTTCTTGTCAGTGACCTTGATATGCGACGATGTATAAACACGGATCACTACAGCAGAGTGGCCTTTCACATGCTTCCTGGGATCAATGGGATCAGTATGGATGTTGAAGTTTCGTTTATCCCTGAAGAATCTCAACACACCGCTGGAGTTCATCCAGTCATTGTACCATTTCTGTCCTCCGTTCTTTCCTCCCTTTTTTGGATCTACTTCATCACAGGCGTATTGCATAACCGAGCGAGCTGCGGACAGAAAGGCGCTGAGGTTGTACTTGAAAACCTTCCTGTCTTCTTGCTGTTTAACCATCTCGGCGTAAAAGTACCTAGCCTCTTCAAGTTTCTCCTTTTCGTTCATATCATCAACGGGAAGCTAGGCAATCCCAGCCTCCACTCGCCTCAAGTAACTTTTTCCCACTTATCAGAACCCTTACTTTTCTGATATATCTCACCTGTACGTAACCACATTTCATCACTCGACCTTTTTGCATATTTATCAATGTGCTCGGCTGAATGTATAAATTTCATATGACCGCTCATATCATAATGATTCGTTTCGACAGTTACCGTACTAACTGGTATTTTTGCCTTTTTGAATTCTTGTAATACAATCCACTGGTTGTCACGCCACCTTAAATAAAAGTCTGAAAAATTTACTTTGTATGATGAGAGTGTTTTAAATTTAACGTAAACTTCCTTTGTGCTCTTGTTGTAAGTTATTTTGACGTCATTTGGGGGGAATACTAAAGATTCGGCAACTTCGATTGTTCCCTTAAGTAGTACTTCATCAATTTGTAAAGCTGATTTAGCTCTAGAGTTTACAACAATTAGACAAAAAACACATATTGACACTAAAATTTTGCTTTTCATCGATCCCTACTACTGTTTTCTGTGGTTCTACTTTATGCCCCATAAACGCATCTGTCAAATAAACTGCCATCAAACGCTCTTGACCCCTACGAAAACCTGCTGCCTGCCCCATAAGCCGCCGCTCTCTATAACTCTAGCTCTGTACTAGCCCACAAAGCCCGATCTGAAGCAAGCCCTTGTCATCATATGAAGGAAACAACAGCCTATTAACACAGCCCCTGACAGGCAGAAGTTTGTATATTCTAAAGACTATTTAAGAAGTCTACAGACACAGGCTTAATCATCATCTCTGTCTGTATGAGGTGCTGGGCTGGACACAATAATATTATCTGAGATAAGAATATTCTCCCCCTTCTTCTGTTTTCTCACACCCCCCTTGCCTGGGGCTGATATGGGGTGTCATGAGTGAATGCCACGTCATATGCACTACTGGTTCTTCTGCCATCTCTCTTAATCGTACTCGGACTGACCTGGAATTCCGTGGCAAGACGTTCACAAGTTCTAGCAACGTCTTGATTTTCAAGACTTTGCTCTTTATATTTCTTGCTTGTATGATCACCACCCTGTTTCCCTTTTTCAATCCTTGATTTTCAAGGATTGCTTTCTCCTTTGTTTTCAATAGAATCTCTAATCCTTGATAACACCAGTCAACAAAGCTTCTACCATACCAGCTACCAGTGTCATTGTTACACTTTAGACATAAAGTATAATCACCCATTCCCCGTTGTTGAACTGGTCCTTTTATTTGAGCATCGGGTCCTAAGCCTAAAACTTCATCAAACTTCGCTTTTACAACAGGTTTTTCATTAAAAGCCTTTCTTGGAGGGACATGTTCAAAAGATAGCTCTCCTACCTTACCGCATAAATGACACTTACCAAATTTTTTTGGCATAAGAATTTAAAGAATTATTTATATTCGCTGTTCAAATATTGAGCACTAATACTTAATACCTTATTTTTTTGCTTTGTTCTTCTTTTGATTTCGTTTCAAATATGTCTTTAAAACATGATTCACTAGGCTTTCAAAAAAATGTGGATAAGGAATATAATCTTTTGGTTCCCATCTTTTTCCTCCAATGGAAATGCCCAATGAGAAATCAATCTCTGCTGCCATTAAAGGGGGCTTGGATACCTGAAGAGGGAATGGCTGCCCCTCGTGCAGCGTCTTTGAACGTTGATTGTAAATTCGAGTTAATAGTTCACGAAGGTCCTCAGGCTTGATTTTTCCCAGTTCCGGTCTGTCTTCAGAGTTCCAAAATTCATCCTCTATGTTTTCGATTATGAATTCTCTAAATCTTCTACAAATAAATTTCTCTCTTCTCAAAATAGCATGCTCAATCCTTTTCTCCAAATTAATATTTTTAATTCTTTTCACTAGAGCTGCTAATCCAGAATCTAAATCAGCAAGTCCTACAACACCAATATCTTGTTCACGACATAATGCCTCAATAGAGGAAACTAAATTCAAATATGCTAAATCGGGCTGTTCTTCTATTAACAAAATAGCTTGATAATATAATCTGACTGCTAGTATGAATTTTTGATGCAAGTTATTATCAAGCCCTTTCACCAATTCTAACCATTGAGGTATCTCTGTAAGTTTTCGCTTTCCTGAAATTAAAGACTTATCAATCCACTCTTCTGGCTTTAGAAATAATTGAGGTTTATCATTCCATCGAACCTGCGGTCCTCGCTTAAATCTTCTTCGGAGAAATAGCGATGAAAGGGCTAATATCTCATCAACAATATCACCTCCATGATAAAAAGCCTCTTTATCAGCATTCTCCCAAGGTCTATCATTTTCTGACCTTTTTTTCTCTCTAATACGCAAACAAAGCTTCCTTTCTTCTCCATCTTTTTTGTAGGAAATCTCCCAGATGGTTAAATAATAAGGTCCGAAAGTGCACTCTCCAACTGTGTAGCCGTCAGTTAAGACTTCGTATTCCGTTTCATAGCTTTCTACATTTTCATATTCCAACCCTTCAAGATTTCTTAAGAAATACATCCTGTTATCATAAGAAGCAATGGAATTATCCTCTTTTTTATTTTTTTTCATTTTTCACTCCATTTAATAGAAATATCCACATAGAAATTCCTTATCACTAATATCTGATAACTGCCGTCATTCCTGATTTTACCCCCTTAGATTTTTTATTCTTTTCCTTTAATACCAAATATCAGCCTAAAATTGAATCCCCTTTTGCAGTCTTCGACATCCATCCTGTCACAAGAGATTTGTCGTTGAATCCCCTCTCATATGGGGGAGAGATTCGAAAGACTCTTGCTAACGTTATACATGAATAGGAATTTGGTTTTTTGTTCATGACAATCTCCGCTCAATTTCATCAAATTTTCACCCTTTGAGCTGTATCATTGAAAATGATAAACAGAAAAACATGTCTAGTCAATGAAAAACCGGCAGAGCAGAGAATCATTAAAGCTTGTGACCTTATGGAACCGGCCCTCGTTATCAGTCCCGCCCTCTGTAACCAGAAAATGAAGATGCGGATGAAAATTCATTCGGCTCCCAAATGACTGTATCACAGCAATAATACCGGGTGTGATCTCTTTGCGTGTGCTAGCCTTGAAGTATTTCACAAGCGCCTCTCTGCCGCAGAGACAAAGCGAAGAGAGAAGCGAACGATTGTACTTGAAGAATATCCGCAGCATCTTGGGTATGGTAAAGACTGCCTGGCGGTGAGGTGCATCCAGGATAAGCTCCTCCTGCATCCACTCACCCCATTCCTCACGACGCTTGGCATGACAAGAGGGGCAGAATCCGCGGGTCTTGCAGGAAAACATCAGTAGTTTTTCTGTCCCACAATCAGAACACTTTATCCGCGCGAATCCACACTTAGGATTGCCGCGGGACAGGAACACACGCGCCGCATGCGCAATTTACGACTCAAAGGTAAAAAAAGTCCGCTTTTTCAGGCTGGAATATAATATAGAGGAAGCACAGGAAAAAATCTTAAAGGCAAAGCTGCCTCCTGCCCTGGCCGAACGACTTTCCCTGGGGATTTAAATCGAAATCCTGACTATATCAACGGATTTGCATAGCAGTAAAGACAGCCATGCTTCGCCGCCCGCATTCGGGCTTTTCCATCACTTTGAGCGATTTATAGAGGAGTACGAATGCCGCCAAAATGTTTACAAACATTTCGTTTTAGAATCGTAAAAATAAGGAAAAACAAAGCTTGGATATGTTGATGTTTTCAAAACCAGGATAAAGGATGAATTAAAGTCTGACTTCTTTGGCTGTACCATCATTATGACAGCCCGGAACGGTCTTGTTTTGGCAGGTAACAACGAAGACCGGGATCACCCTGAGACAATACTGTCCGTTGTGCCTGCATCGAAAAAATATTACGGCAAGATCGTCTTCGGGTTTGATGACTCTCCGTTCCAGGGAGGAATGAACGACCAGGGTCTTTTTATTGATGGGAACAGTCTTCCCTCCACCGGGTGGCAGCCTGATCCCGGCAAGCCCACATTCAGCGGCATCGTTATAATGGTAATTCTTGGGACATGTGCCACTTGCGAAGACGTCAGGAATTTTTTTGAAAAATACAACTTTCCTGTGCTTGAAAAGGCCAGGTTTCCTGTAGCGGACCGTTCAGGAGCCTCTATGGTCGTAGAATATGGTCAGGGGGGAACCCTTGTTACAAGCGATACGTGGTACCAGATCGCCACCAACTTCGTTATGTCTAACGTCATTTTGTCATATTAAAAATGAGAAAAAACATGCCAATGATTGGGGGCAGGTCAAGACAGTATTCTATCCAGACATTGGAGAGGGATTCAATCGTTGTTTATCTTTTTTCGGTGCCTAAACAGAAGATAAAATGTATCAAATATTACAATAAGTTACATGGCATAATTTGTATTGTTTTGATAATAAAGAGATCACATAATATATTATCAATATATATATAACATATAAGAAAAAATAATGAATATTTACTCATTTATATTTGTATTTAATTCAATCACTTAGGGCTATTTTATTGCTTGGCATAAATCTTGAATAATATTGGAGGTTTAAATGAAAAAAAAGCTTTTAGTAGTTTCAATTGTTGTATTTTTATTACTAATCTCTCCATTAGTTACTCAATTGCTAAATGCATGGTGCGCGATATGTACTCATTATGGTGAATGCACCGTTGGACATACGGGTTGGTATCAATGTTGGACATCTGGAGGTCCATTATCAATGTGTATTGCTACTGGAGGAGAATGCGGGATGGCACAGTGATTATTTTTTGAAAAAATAATCGGCTCAAAAGAAAATGGAGGTGAAAAATAGAAATAACTTCTGCTAGTGATAAGGATTACACTCACTCTCATTAATTTTATTCCTAATTTAAGTACAAACAGATTATAGGTTTGTGATAACCAGAAGGGGAGATGTTTATCGACTCCAAGATGAAAAATGTGTTTCAACTACATGTAAGAAGGATGATGTCTTAAGCAGTTTTAGAGAGTAGAAATATTACTTCGAAAGAAAAGAGGGTAGAAAGAAGAGATCCATAACCAGATTTTAAGTTTTCATAAAAAAATATTTCTTATCTAAATAATTCAACAAAGTAGTAAGAAGATATTTTCTGAATTCATATTCATTAAAAATGGAAACCAGAAGAAGAAAATACTAATCTAATGAATTACTTTAATTTAAAAAAAGTCATTCCAGTTTTTCTATTATCAATAATTTGTGTCAACTGGGCCAGATCTGATATCTTAGATGCAAAAAAATACTATGAATTTAGTGATTATGATAATTGTTTAATTGAGTTAAAAAAGATTCTTAAAATAAATAAAACCTCAGTTGATGCATATAGACTATATCAGGATGTGATGTTAGACCAAGATCATTTTCCGGACCTATTAAAAGAATTCGAAGAAAAAGTAAAAAAAAATCCCGATGACTATCTTTCAAACTATTTATATGGGAGGTTATTAGCACAAGATTTATATTCAGATGATCTCGCAGAGAGATATTTAAAGAAGGCTATCGAAATTAATCCAAAATTTCCATGGAGTTATATGCCGTTAGCCCTAATATATCTTAGAAAATACAATATTGCTGAATCAATAAATATTTTAGAGGAATGCATACGCAAATGTGGAAATTTTATTCCATCTTATTCAACGATTGTAAATCACTATGAAAAATTATATGGGATGGCTAAAGCCATCCAAATATTAGAAAAGTATTTAACTAGGAATCCATCAGAACTTGAGTTAAGTTTAAAATTAGCAGATTTTTATTGTAAAAAAAATGAGATAAAAAAAGCAGAAATGCTACTAAAGAAAATAAAAAATATTTATAAAAATGATTATAGATATCATCGTATAATTTACACATGGGCAATCTGTACAAATTCTAATAAAATAAAAAAAAATTACTTGAATTTTACTGGAATAATTATCCAGATTCAATGTTAATACTATCAGTATATAAATACTTATTTGACATTTATAAAAGTGAAAATTTTAATAAGGCTTTAAAGTTTGCAAGAAATGTAAAAAATTATAAGACAAACATAATCAAGTTGAGAAACATTGCCTACGAAACTCTAATCGAATATCATAAAAATAGAGATCCTGAAGAGATTATTAAAATAGGAATAGAGGTACTTAATTCTAACCTCTCGGATCCTCAGACCTTGATCAAATTAGGAAAGTTAATTCTTAAGAATGGAAAAGCTGAATTAGCTATAAAATTATTTCAAAAAGCAAAAAATAGCTGTGAATGGAATAAGTTAAAAAACAATGTATTTATGGGACGACTAATTAGAATTGAGACTAAAAATAATATTATATCTTCGTGGTTGAACTATTCATATTACAATTTAGGAAAAGCTCATTATACAATTGGAGAATACAGAAAAGCTCTTGAATATTATAGCCAAATTTCAGACTCGGATACTAGTTTTACTGAAGATGTTCACACAGATATGGCAAGGTGCTACATCTCTCTTAATAATAATAGTGAAGCAATGAGAATCTTAATAAATTCTTATAAAAAGTTTAGTTCACCAAAATTACTTGAGCTTTTGAAAGAAATTTATAAGGAGAAATATGGGAGTTTAGATCGATTCACATACTATTTATCTGATTCATCCAATTTTCACAATAGTAACGAACATGTCAAAAATATTAAATTGTTCTCCGATTATAAAGGTAAAATCGTAATATTCGCATTGCATCGATCTTCATGTAATGCGTGTGTTAAGATTATTGAGGTATTAGCAAAATTAGAAAATCTATTTAAAAATAACGAAGAGATTGTTTTCATAAATTTATATCAGAAGAGTGGGCCAAAATTGAACATGAAATCTATTATGGTTGATAGAGATTTATTTAATCGACTGATAAAAGAATTAAATGTTCCAGGAGTACCTTACACATTTATTATAGATAAAGAGGGAAACATTAGATATAGAATGCCTGGTTTTAAAGATAATGTGAATATATTCGCTGATATGAAGGCTCGGATAGAGATTTTATCTAAAGTTTAACAATGAAATACTTACTATTTATTCTGAATGTATTAATTTCTGTTAATATGCCCAATGGACAAGTCAAACTCTCATTAGATTTAGAAATAAAAGAACCGGAAGGCGTTTATTTTAATAAAATAACAGATATCGCTTCAGATTCCCAAAATAATATATATATATTGGATAGAAAAGAGAAGGGATTATACAAATTTAGCGAAGAAGGGAAATTTCAAAAAAAAATAGGAAGATATGGGAGGGGCCCAGGGGAATTTGAAAGACCCATTTCAGTTTTCATAGATGATAAAGATAATATTTATATTCTTGATTCTCAAAATAGACGAGTTGAAGTTTTTAAGAATAATGGGAATTTCACTAAAAGTATCAAATTGAATAGATATCCCAATGGCGGGACAAATAGCATTGCCGTTGATGAAAATAGAAATTTCTATATTGCAGGTTTCTATTCTGATGAGAATGTAGTTCTCTGTAAATATTCACCAACTGGCGAGTTTCTGAAGGCTCTTCCTCTTCCCATCATAGATTACAATGGAATTGAAATACGCAAATTTAATAAAATACATGTGAATCGGAATTTAGCTGGAGGATCTCTGTGTTTTGACAAGAAAAATAGAATCTATTTTTCATATAAATGGCCATACAAAATTTGTATTATTGAGAATGAAGAGATTATACTTTCAGATATATCTGGAACGAGTAATTTAAATTGGACCCCATTCATTTTTAACACATCACCAGATGGTATGCTTTTTGGAGAATCAACCTCTTCCCAAAAAATATTTTGGCTAAATAATGAATACATTATAAACTCAATAAAATCTGTTGATTGGGAAGGAAATACAAAAGTGAAAGTGCCAACTTTTCACACACAAGAGAAAAAAGGCTTAGAGAAGTACTTTAAATTTAATGGAAAACATACAGTTTTAGATATTTTCAATAAGGATGGTCAATTCATAGCATCAGGTGAGATAAACGAAACAATAGTTTTCCTAAATTCTGATAATAAAAACAGGGTATTGGGCTTGAAAGATGATGGAGAAAATATTCCAGTAATCGTCAGATATAAAGTTGAGATAATAAAGGCAAATGTCAATTTTTAAGAGAAAACGAAAGATTTTTTTATTAATTTTTTCGATTTGTTTTTCTATATCTACAGTGATTTTCTTATTAATAAAAAGTAATATTTTCACACAGGCGTTTAAAAAAGGAGATGTAACATATACCGAAATAGGCATTGATCAAGCAATAGAAAGATTTGATGAAGGTTCTTATATATTTTTAGATACAAGAAGTAATTTTTTTTACCGAATGGGCCATATAAAAAATTCTATTAACTTTCCAATAGAGAATTTTAATCAAAGAATAGATAATTTCAAGAATAAATTCCCCAAAAATTCGAAAATAGTAATTTATTGTGATGGATTATCTTGCTCATCCAGTTATATTTTAGCAAAAATGCTTTGTAAAAGAGGGTACTTTAGCATTGAAGTATTGTTTAAAGGTTGGGAAGCTTGGGTAAATAGGTCTTATCCAATCGAAAAAAGTGATTAATACAAATAAAGATAGTGAGACCTTAATTTGATTTGAGATTATTCGAGATGACAGTATTGTTTGGGGATATTTGGGCAAATATGAGCTGTGTGCTTTCAATCCTGTAGAATATGTGATAAGAAAAATTATAGAGGATTATTGGTCTTTGAAACTTACTAAGAAAGACAAAGAGAAAATGATATTGATAAAAAGATTATTTTTTGTTATGTTTATCTTTTTTGCTGTATTTTGGTCAGCTAGCAACAAAAGTCAGAAATCAGAATCAAATGCCCGTTTTGAAGTTATTGATGGCGTAGAATATATCCATAACACTGAGACTCCGCTTCATCCAGATAAAACAGTCACTTTTGAGGAAGACTTTTCTATAAGCGGAGAAGACAAGGATGGGGATATCATTCTTTTCAATCCAAGGATTTCCCTAGTCGATGACAATGAAAATATTTACTTCAAAGAAACCAAGGATCAAGTCATCAAGGTTTTTGACTCTGATGGGAAGTTCATCAGGACTATCGGTTCAAAGGGAAACGGTCCAGGTGAATTTCAACTGATTTTAAATTTAGCTATTACAAAAGATGGGAAACTCCTAGTTACTGATCAAACAGCAAGACGGACAAGCTTTTTTGATTCTTCTGGCCAGTTTTTAAAAAGCTTTCAGTGGCTATCGCGATATTCATCTTGTTATCTAATCAAAAGTTCATCATACCTTACCGCTGAAATTTTCACTGGCGATGACAGACAATCCTGGTTTTTTTTAATAATAGAAGTTGATTTTGATGGAAAAAAAATCAGATCCTATGGGAAATTTACCATGCCAGAGATAAAAATAACTCGCCAGGGTAATGGTACAAGCTTTATGTTTGTGCCTTTCTCGCCTGAATCCATCTTTGCCGGAGACCAGGAAAGGGGTTTGCTTTATCACTGTTTGAATAATAAATATATTATTGAAGTTTATGACACTTCTGGAAAACTATTTAGGAAAATTGATCGTCCCTATGAGTCAATTCCATTAACTTCTAAAGATGTAAAGGACTATCTTGAGAAATATGTTAACGATCCTTCTGGAGTGCTCAAGAAAGCATTTAGAGACATGGAGATGCCGAAAGTGAAAAATGTTGTTACAAAGATGCTTGTCGATGATGAATGTAAGTTGTGGATTCGAACCAGTGAGAAAAAAAAAGTAGAGGATAAAATCCTTACTGCTTTTGATATTTTTGATTCTAATGGACAATATTATGCAAGAATTTGGACTGAATTCACGTCTTTTATCTTTAAAAAGGGAAAGTTGTACAGGATGGACACAGATCAGGAAACAGGATACCAAACCTTGAAACGTTATAAAGTAGTATGGAAATAAAATATACTCTTGCAGATCGTCATAGCCAGCAAGCTTAGGATCAGATAAATACAAGAAATTCCTCAACTCTGGAAAGACGTTGACTTCGGTCATCCTGATGTCGAGGATGCGATTCATGTTCCTATTTTCTTAGTTCATTCAGGAGTCTATACAGATGGACTCGGCTAATCCCTAACTCTTTAGCGACTTTGCTCTTGTTGCCTTGATTCTTCACCAAAGCATCGATTATTTTATCAAAAGAATAACGAGACCTATATTTAACTTTTGGCCTACTTGCTATTTTTAAGAAAATAATATCTTTTTCCTCTATTACAAAATTGTCTAAAAAGACTATAGCCCTTTCCAAAATGTTCTCCAACTCCCTAACATTGCCGGGAAAGGAATGGGTCAAGAGTTTCCTAAACGCCTTTTGTGAAATCGTTATATCTTCAGATTTTCTAAGGGAATTTCTTTCTATAAAATAGTCAACTAAAAGAGAAATATCTTCTTTCCTTTCCCGAAGGGGAGGAATCTGATATGACAGAATGTATATTCTGTAATATAAATCCTTTCGGAATTTGCCTTTTTCAACCAATTTGGGGAGATCTTTGTTGGTGGCCAGAATAAATCTAACATTTATTTCTCTGGTTCTGTTTTCACCCAATCTTCTTAATTCCCTGTCCTCCAAAACTGAAAGAAATTTTGCCTGTAGATAGGGGGAAATGTCAGCAATCTCATCCAAAAAAAAAGTACCACCATTGGCTTCTTCTATGAGACCGGGCTTCTCGGTGACAGCACCAGTGAAAGCGCCCTTTTTATGACCAAACAGCTCGCTCTCGATCAAAGCATCGCTTAAGTTAGCACAATTGACTTTTATGAATGGATTGGCAAATCGATCGCTGTAGTGATGTATTAATCGGGCTGCTACCTCTTTCCCGACGCCGGTTTCTCCTAGGAATAATACATTGGCATCAGAATGAGCCGCTTTTTCTATGAAATGTCGAAGTTCCTTAATGTGAGAGCTATTTCCTATTAATGTAGGTGTTAGTTTCATATTAAAGGATATCTAGATTTTTCAAAGTTAAACTGCCAGTTGCGTATTCCGGAGACTACCCAAAAAAATGGGTACTTTCCACCGGAATCGGTGCTACCTTTCAAACAGAATCAGGTGGGACTTTGCTCCGGAATACGCACCAGTGAATAAATCAACGTTTTCTTCTGTCAAAGTTCATAAGTGATAGGAATTTGGTTTTTTGTTCATGACAATCTCCGCTTAATTTCATCAAATTTTCACCCTTTGAGCTGTATCATTGAAAATGATAAACAGAAAAACATGTCCAGTCAATGAAAAACATTCAGGAAAGGGGAAATTTCAGTGACTTGGCCTGAATAAAACGTTATCAAAGTAGAGGTCACCCTTGGTCCCTGATCCAGGACTTTGGAGTTTCATATATATTCTGATCTTTCCTCAGCTGCCACACTGAACTGAGCTTGTGCGGGAGGCGGAGGACGTTCTGCCTTAAAGGTAAGTTTAAGGTGATCGATAATCTTGTCTATGACTTTATAATCTTCGATAAATGAGATAACCTTCATCAGCCCACCGCATTTTGGACAGATTAGAGGGTCGATTTCATAGACCTTGCGTATCATGTCGGCCCATCCGCTAGAAGGCATAAATGAGGCTTCATCCTCAATAATAAGGGGGCAGGAAGGGTCAACTCCCGCTTTCTTCTTTTTTCCCCGATGCGCGTTAGCGTATATGCCGTAGTAACGGATCATCACTTGACCTTTGTCAGGGATATGAGAGGTAACCCGGGCAATAAACTCTAGATAATCCATCCGATCAAAATCTGAGCTGTCTCTGTCATATTGATAGCAAACTTTACCTTCAGCCTCTTAAATGGAGAGCCACTCGATGAAAGCAGAGGTCTTATCATGCATTTAACAGCAGATATATCTTTAATTGTTTACTGTCCTTAACAAGACATAGCAATAAAAGGATCTATCACGTGCTCCTTTAATGTCTCTTGATTATTAACTTCAATAAGAGGAACAGCTCTTATTTTCCCTGAAATAACGTTCCATTTGCCTTCGAAGTCTAAATCAACTTTCAGCTTTCTTTCTTTAATCTTAGTAAACCAAAACTCTTTCAGATACCAATAATTATATGATGAAGCTTCCTCATTTTCTCTCTTCTGCATTTTCAAACAACCTATTAAAATAATTGGTTCTATCGGAGTATAATTTTTATCAGTAAAGAAAACTCCAACCGCCTTAATTTCATCTGGATTTTCTTGAGCGTGAAAGTACCTTGAGGCATAAGGTATAATCCACCATTGAGGATTATTAATATCCCTAGAAAGTTCAGTCCCTATACTATTACCATGCAAGCAACGGTATCCAGATTTCTCTAAAATGCTACTTACGTCTTGTAATAGATTTGCAGTTTCTTGATAAATTGTTATTATATTTTTGAAAGTTGTCTGGATGTTATTAGATAACTTACTCATATAACACCTCCCTGATATATTTTCCCCAATATCTCTTTTTCTGAAACAGCCCAATTGTACTTTCGAGCTGCGGAGCTAGATAAATAGAATAGAGGACTTGTCATAATAGTTTCTGGAAGAAGGACAAATCTGTAGCGGATAGGTCTTCTGGCAAGTTTCCCCATATATACAAAACCATTTGGAATACTCGTAACCATATCCAAATTGAATCCTCTAAAATGAATAAGACATTTCCGCTCAAGTAACTGTCGCATATCATCAAGAATAGGGCGTTCCCACTTAAGAATATTCCTTGCCTTAGAGATTATTGGATGGAGCTCAAACCAATTTGTCCAAAATAGGTTTATTTTATCCTTGTCTGTTAGGAAATTTTTGATTTCAATTATCGATTCACATAAGGAATCTTTGGGAATAGACCTATGGGCAGTAATATAAATTAAAGCTCTTCCCAATATCTTTGATTTTGGGCAATTAAAGAGTCTGTGAGCATCAAGGAGGTCTAAATATTCTCTTGCTAATTGATCACTAGGTGTTTCAGCTATCTCAAGCTCTTCTATGCTTAGTGCTGAACCTGATTTTGGGCTAAAATACTTTGCCTCGATAAGAATGAGAAAAAAACATCCTGAACTAAGTTCAAGTGCAATTAAAACATCTGGTTCAGATCTATTCAAACGAGGCCAAAATAAATATCTCACTCTTGCCACATTATCTTCTATGATATGTTCTAAAGATTCATCATTTAATTTCTTAGCTTGGTATAAAAAAGGAAGCAAAAGGGTCTTTGGTCTGATATAACGACAGGCAGAAAAAACATCAGATGTAAGTAAATCTTCTAATCGCTCTGATAGATTCTCTCCGGTACGACTGATTTTTCCGCGAATTTCAGCAATTGTCATCGCTATTTTATTCTTTCTATGTTTAGTTTAATATTTCCATACTGTTCAACACATTAGAAGTGTTTCAACCCAGCCAGCCGCTTCTTCGCATCTCTCGACATCTTACTTTGTCTCGAAAGTGAGGTTATAAAATTAGACCCAGGAATAATTGATCCGTATCTACTCATAGTAACTCCTATTCTACCACGTATCGTACTTCCAATGTGTCACTAATGTATCTGAACAAGTACATAGGGAGTTAAATAATCAAGTGATTGATGTGGTCTGATGTGATTATAAACATATTCCCATTTCTCCAACTGCTTATTGTGATCTTCTAATTTAAGCTCTATTTCTTCAACCTCATAAAATTCTTCCCTATGTGTTCGATTAGCTCTCTCTACATGACCATTCAGTTTCGGTGAACTGGGAGGAAGAAGAAAAAGAAGTATTCCTCTCTCTTGACAGGCTTTCTCAAAGTATTTTTTAAACTCTGAACCCCCGTCTATCTGAATGGCTTTGATTTTAAATAGTTTTTTTGCCATCTCTTCTTTCTCTTTTTTAGTCAACATCGTCATATTCTAGGTTTTAATCGGTAATAAATTCTAGAGATTCTATTTATTTCTTTCTCAATCTCTTTTCTATTAGTTTGGGAATAATGCCTGATCTTTTCTAATGGGATATCTCGCATAAAGTTAGGACTGCGTAGTACTCTTTCCACACTGTTTCCAATCGCAACTATTAGACACGGACTAACTTCTTTTATTTCCATTTCCAGAATGTCTCTGTGAACATTACTATCAAGCTCCCAGAAGCTCTTTTCCAGTTTCTTAACTGTAATTGAATCCAAGTTGTTCTTTTTAATCAGATCGGTAATATATGCTCCATCAAGGCCGTACTTAGTTAACAGTTTTATCAGCGTATGGAGGTTTCCTGGTTTAGTCCCCTTGCTTGGAACTTCAGCAATGAAAAATAATTTACTCTTTCCATCCCAAAGAATATCGTCGTCTGAAAAAAGCCAGAAATTATCTTTCAACTTTCTCTTTATTTCTTTTCTGATCTTTAATAGTTTTATCATTCATTCCTCCTTTTATTTTATTGCTCTCCTCTCTTTTATTCTTGCCTTGAAAATATAAAAAGTCATTTATTTTATAAAAAAACTTAAACCTTTCCATCCTTAGATTATTTATTTTCTGCTCCAGTAGCTAAATAAAACACGTATATAATAATATTAAGTAAAAAAAGTGCTGAAAATTATAAAAAGTCATTCTCATCTGCTGGTAACCCCAAACGATTCTTATATCTTCCTGGCAGATTCTCAAAAAATATAGTATTCTTTTTATTGTCATCATACTTTTCCCGGTCAAAATTCAGATTCAAATAGGATCTTACCCTGAAATAAAAATAACCTGCAACATTGTTCCACTCAGCCAAGGCAATCCTAAGCCCCATGGGTTTTCTTTTTAGGATCTCAAATAATTCCAGCAAACAACCCTGTTTTAAATCGTCCCAGTCTGACTTTCTGCTCGAATAGCCCTTTGATAAAATTATATCTATCATTGGAGTCAAAGCTTTAAGCAGATCATCAATAACATCCTTTTTGCCATTCAAGTACCTCTCAGTAAATCTGTTTATTTTATTCTTGTCATACATGTATTTTCCTGGTTTTCAGACCTTGTCCGAAGCTAACTTGTAAAAGTCCGTAACCCCCTGCTCTTTACCCCTTTTGCAGCCTCAATCCATTGTAAGAGCACATACAGCGCCCGCCACGGCCGGTTTCTTAACAAATAAGGGTATTCCCTAGGGCTCTATGGCTTTAGTCCGAATAAACGCTTGATATACCGCTGTATTTCCTTGTTCCTGATCCCCTTGTAAAAAGTGGAATCGTCCTTCGGATTGTAGCCTCTCCCCTCTAAATCTTTTCTCGCCTGTGCGAATTCTTCAGGATAATTCCTTTTTGCTGTTTCCATCCTTCTGTCAAACTCCTTGCTCCCAAAAGAACAACCTGCCCCAAACCTATATGGCCACAGTGGGCAATTGAAATCCTCGCACAGCGTAACTTCCTTGGGACTATTACCTACGCACATCAGACAAAATTCATAGACCGCCCTTGGTCTTGATAATTTCATTCTTTATCATCCTCTCCTTCCCTCCAATAAAAAAAGGAGCTGAAATCGTCCTGATTCCAGCCCCTCCATAAGTCAATATTCCTTAAATAGTCCGAATTATCGACTTAAAATACATGAAACTACGGTTGGTGACATAAAACTAAAGCTCTTTAAAATTCCTCCATTTTTCAGGAGTAAACAGGCTCTTATGGGGTAGTTGCAGATGGTCTGAATGGGATAAATAAACTTATTACTGATAATAAACTATTTTAGACACGAAATGTCAACATTTATGAATAATTCAAGCTGGAAAGAAGTGAAATTATTATTGACAGGAATTGATGTCAATGCTATTGTTATTTTATTATATTATA
>Ga0210003_1001451_pt1 | contig 20917 bp, 18 predicted proteins | sample LantaG_FD_182804 | JGI IMG/M metagenome (GOLD analysis project Ga0210003, IMG submission 182804) | Deep subsurface microbial communities from Baltic Sea to uncover new lineages of life (NeLLi) - Landsort_02402 metaG (SPAdes) (version 2) | ecosystem: Environmental > Aquatic > Marine > Oceanic >... | reverse complement strand
TATATTTATAAGAACTTGCTTCTGGATCACCACTCTATAATCACCCAATAGTAGACGTAATTTAGGTTATCGGATTCAATTAACGTCTTGGATAATGATACTGAAGTAAAAAACAAGCGGAACAGAAGAATAAATATGAAAAATACCCCATCTGGGCCGGCTTTATAACAGGACAATATCCTGTAACCTTATCACTGTCCTAACACACATGATCGCAGTCTATATAATCGTCTCTTATATATTAGACTTTTAAATATTTTTATTAAATTATCCTCGTTAGTGGACATTTCTGAAAAAATATCAACAAGTAAAAGAAGATGACAATCATAAAAAGATACTTTAAATAAACGTTGTTGGCGAAGAGCCGAGCCAGAACCGATCTTGATGATTGGCTCCCCGAGTAGGACTTGAACCTACAACCCTTCGGTTAACAGCCGAATGCTCTACCATTGAGCTATCGGGGAATAGCGATGACACGATATGGTATTATAGTATATAAGAAGTTTATTTCAAGGTCTAAATTGATACAAAATCAAATAACTCTGCTTTAAAATATCTACAGGATAAATTATAACTTTTATTAATGCTCGAGAAAATCTCTTAAAACTCCGCTCCTGTTTGGATGTCTCAGCTTTCCCAGAGTCTTGGATTCTATCTGTCTGATTCTTTCCCTGGTAACGCCAAATTCCCTGCCCACTTCTTCCAGAGTTCGGGGATGACCATCCTGCAGTCCGAATCTCAGCTGGATAACTTTTCTTTCCCTATCATTTAATGTATTTAAAACCTCTTGAAGCTGTTCCTGGAGCATGGTGAAAGAGGCTGCATCAGAAGGCGCTTCAACTTCCGAATCCTCTATGAAATCCCCCAGATGGCTGTCCTCTTCTTCTCCTATAGGAGTCTCAAGAGATACCGGATCCTGGGATATTTTCATGACCTCTCTTACCTTCTCCACAGAAAATTTCATTTTCCTTGCAATCTCTTCCGGGGTAGGCTCTCTTCCAAATTTCTGCAGAAGCTGTCTCTGTGTTCTTATTAATTTGTTTATTGTTTCCACCATATGCACCGGGATTCTTATGGTCCTTGCCTGATCGGCTATGGCTCTTGTTATGGCCTGCCTGATCCACCAGGTGGCATAGGTAGAAAATTTATAACCCTTTTTATAATCAAATTTTTCTACCGCTCTTATAAGTCCCAGATTGCCTTCCTGTATCAAATCCAAAAAGAGCATTCCCCTGCCCACATATTTTTTGGCAATGCTTACCACAAGTCTTAAATTAGCTTCGACCAGCATTCTTTTAGCTTTTATATCGCCTGCTTCAATCTTCTTGGCAAGATGAACTTCTTCAAAAGCGGTCAGAAGTCTTACCTTTCCAATTTCTTTAAGGTACATCCTGACCGGGTCATTTGTAGGAGATTTTATGGTTAAATCCAGTTTTTTAGTAAAAATTTCCTCTCCACTTTTTTTACCCGGGCTTCTACTGTCAATGTCATCATCTTCTTCACTCACAATCTCTATTCCCAGATTCTGAATGACATCATAAATATTTTCAATTTGCTCTTTGGACAGTTCTATATCTGAAAGGGTTTCAGCAATTTCTTCAGTAGTCAGAAGTCCATCAGCTTTACCTTTACTGATCAGCATTTTCACTTCTTCTAACTTAAACTCTGATCCTCTCTTCATGTTAAATTCACCTTTAAACTTAAAGTATTCTCAAATTCATTTTCTCTTTTTCCAGTTCTATTAATCTCCGGTACAGTTCATCATACTTACTGGCTGCCTCTTCATTTTTTACAGCACTGCCCGCATTTTTATTTTTCTCATATTCTATCATCTTTTTCCTGATATTCTCAATTTCTTCAGAAATACGGATTCCTTTTAAATTATTGATTATTTCGTTACTTACCAAACTAATATTCTGGTTCTTAAAATGTGACTCGCTAAATAAAATATAATTATATAATTTTTTCACATCTTCATTTTCTATTGCCCCTGACGTAATTTTAAAAGGAAAGTTTACCTTTTTATTTTCCTCTCTCGCTCTTGAAATCTCATCTCTTATAATCAGATAAAGTTGTCTGGTATCCTCAAATCTAAAATAATCAGGACCCAGACTTAAAAGTTCATCAACCTTGTCTCCCAGCCCATTTATTATCAGTTTTAACCCCTCTACTTCTATTCTTTTTAAGGGAATGATATTTTCATTTGCAGACTCTTTTTTTCCGATATCATAATCTTTATCCCAGGGTACAGCTCTATTTTTATGATCATGCTCTTTCTTTAACATCTCTTCCAGAAGCAGGTTTTCCTCAAGATTCAACTTTTCAGCCACATTCTTTATACACTCCCCTTGAATAATGCTTGAAGAAAGAGTGGAAATAAACCTTATGAGATGATCACTTGCTTTCAGTTTCCCGGGCAGGCTGTTTATATTATATTTTTTTATAATTGCATCAATTGTAAAATCAATAATGCTTACAGCATTTTTAATCTTTGCAGCAAAGATTTCTTTGCCCTTTTTAAATATAAAATCTGAAGGATCATATCCTTCTTCAAGTACTGCCACGCTGATATTTAAATTATTTTCATAATACAAATCAAGCCGCTCATTATACTCTCTTAATCTTTCAATTCCCTTAAGGGAAGCGTTCATACCAGCTGTATCACTGTCAAAAACCAGCACGATATTTTTTGTAAATCGCCCTAAAAGCTTTATCTGGTCTGAAGTAAGGGCAGTGCCCAGACTGGCAACCACATTTTTTATCCCGGACTGATACAGGGCCATTACATCAGTATACCCTTCAACTATAAGCACTTCATCTTCTTTGACAATATGATTTTTGGCCTGAAAAATTCTATATATATTTTTACCTTTAGAATAAAGCCTGGTCTCCGGAGTGTTTATATACTTTGCTTTCTGACCGCCGGTTTTACCGGCATCCGAGATAACTCTTCCTCCAAAACCTATTGTTTTCCCGACTATATCTTCAATGGGAAACATTATCCTGCCTCTGAACCGGTCGTATATCTCACCTGAACCTCTATTGCTTTTAATAGCCAGTCCGCACTTTATCACTTCATCAGGCTTGTACCCTCTTTTCTTAGCAAAATTTGTAAAACTATTCCAGCTGTCCAGGCTGAACCCAACTTCAAATTCCTTCAACGTCTCTTCGGTAAAACCTCTATTCTTTAAATAATTTAAAGAAGGCAAACCCTTTTTGCTGTTAAAAAGTATGAAATTAAAATACTTTTTAGCAAGCTCATTTAATTCTACCAGCCTGTTTTTTAATTTCGATGACTCTTTGGAACCACTGTAATTATACTTTAAATTGTAGCCAATCTTTTTTGCAAGAAATTCAACAGCTTCTATAAACTCCATATTTTCAATCTTCTCTATAAAGCTTATTAAATCGCCACCTTCTCCACACCCAAAGCAATGATAAAGCTGCTTTGAAGTATCAACAGTAAATGATGGAGTTTTTTCCTTATGGAAAGGACAGAGTCCGGTATAATTCCTGCCAGTTTTTTTAAGTTTCACATAATTTGAGATAACACTATAGATATCCGCTTTAGATTTTAATTCCTCTACTCCGCCCTCTTTTAAACTTCTGCCCATTTCTCTTCTAAACACTAAAATATAATAATTAATATATGTGGCAAAACTTCTTCTGGTAAAACTTCCGGGAAATAAAAAAACAAATTATTCTAACTGCATAAATGAAATAAACTTATATTTATTTTACCACTAATATATTATTTAATAGAGGGGTTATTTCTAAATATTTAGGAAATTTTAATATATTTTTTGTTCTTCTTCCTTTATTGCTGCATGTGCAGCAGCCAGCCTGGCAACCGGAACCCTATATGGTGAACAGCTTACATAATCCATCCCTACCATATTACAGAATTCCACTGAACTCGGGTCACCCCCATGTTCACCACAGATACCAATCTTTAAATTTTTTCTTGCTTTCCTTCCCTTTTCCACACCCATTTTAATTAACTGGCCGACACCGTTCCTGTCAAGAGTGGCAAATGGATCTTTTTCCAAAATTCCTTTTTCTATATAGTCGGGAAGAAACTTGCCGAAATCATCTCTTGAAAATCCAAAAGTCATCTGGGTCAAATCATTTGTTCCAAAGCTAAAAAATTCAGCTTCTGTTGCAATTTCATCAGCAGTAACACAGGCTCTTGGAACCTCAATCATTGTACCGACTTTATAGTCAAATTTCAGATTTTCTTTCTTCATTATTCCGTCAGCAATCTTAATAATCTGGTCCTTTAAAACCTTTACCTCCTTTACATCTCCAACCAATGGAATCATTACTTCAGGTTTTACTTTATATCCCTCTTTGATAAGCTCAACAGTTGCCTCAAATATAGCCCTGACCTGCATTTCGAGAATCTCAGGATATGTAATAGAAAGCCTGCATCCTCTGTGTCCCAGCATTGGATTCATTTCATGAAGGGAATTGACAGTTGCTTTTAGTTCATCAAATTTCAAACCCAGCTCTCCGGCTATTTCCTTGATATCTTCATCTTCATTAGGTAAAAATTCATGCAGAGGCGGGTCTAAAAGCCTAATAGTCACAGGCATGTCATTCATTACCTTAAAGATTTCCATAAAATCTTTTTTCTGTATTGGTAGAAGCTTTGCCAGAGCTTTCTCTCTTTCTTCCCTGCTGTTGGCTACTATCATCTTTCTCACAGCTTTTATTCTATCTGCTTCAAAGAACATATGCTCTGTCCTGCAAAGACCGATGCCTTCTGCTCCAAAATTCAAAGCGACTTTAGCATCATTAGGAGTATCAGCATTTGCTCTTACTCCAATTTTCTTGTAATCATCAACCCAGCTCATGAATTTTTTAAAATTTTTCCCTATTTCAGGATCTACTACCGGAATTTTACCTTTAAATACTTCCCCGGTCGAACCATCGAGTGTAACCCAGTCGCCTTTATTTACCTTGCTGCCATTTACTTCAAAATATTGTTTATCCTCAAATACTTTAATACCTTCCGCACCAGCAATACAGCACTTACCCATACCTCTCGCAACAACAGCGGCATGCGAAGTCATTCCTCCTCTTGCAGTTAAAATTCCCTGAGCTACTGCCATGCCCTGAATATCTTCAGGAGATGTCTCTGTTCTCACAAGAATTACATTTTCACTCTTGGCCTCCTTGACAGCTGTATCTGCATCAAAAACCACCTTTCCCAACGCCGCTCCGGGTGATGCCGGCAACCCTTTGGTAAGTAATTCCGCATTCTTTTTAGCTTTTTTATCCAGCTGTTTATGCAGTAACTGATCAAGCATTTGAGGCTCTACTCTGGTTACAGCAGTCTTTTTATCTATATATCTCTGATTAACCATATCAACTGCAGCTTGAAGTGCTGCAGCTGCTGTTCTTTTACCGGTTCTGGTCTGGAGCATATACAATTTTCCTTCCTGAATGGTGAATTCAACGTCTTGCATATCCCTGTAATGTTCCTCTAATTTCTTTCGTATATCGATCAGCTGTTTGTAGTTTTCAGGCATTTCTTCTTTTAACTTAGAAATATGCTTTGGGGTTCTTATTCCCGCAACCACATCTTCACCCTGAGCATTCATCAGATACTCGCCATAAAATTTATCCTCACCTGTTGCCGGATTCCTGGTGAAAGCTACACCTGTTCCTGAATCCTGGCCCATATTTCCGAAAACCATAGCCTGCACATTTACTGCGGTACCAATATTGTGAGGAATATCATGAAGATTCCTGTAAGATATAGCTCTTTTGTTATTCCAGGAATCAAATACTGCGTCAATAGCCATCTCTAGCTGTTCTCTGGGATCCTGAGGAAAACTTTTCCCTTTAGCTTCTTTGATTATTTTTTTATAATCTTCTACAAGTTCCTTCAGGTCTTTCGCAGTCAGCTCAGTGTCAAACTTTACATTTTTCTTATCTTTTTTTGATTGAAGCGCTCCCTCAAACTTATTATGTTCTACATCCATTACCACATTGCCAAACATCTGAACAAATCTTCTATAAGAATCCCAGCCAAACCTTTCATTTTTTGTCTTTTCTATTAAGGCTATTATGGTTTTGTCATTCAAACCCAGGTTTAGTACCGTGTCCATCATACCGGGCATAGAAATAGCTGCTCCGGATCTAACAGAAACCAGGAGTGGATTTTTCTCATCTCCAAAACTCATCCCCATTTTTTCTTCTAATTTTTTTAAATTTTCCTTAATTTGATCTTCCAGACCTTCAGGGTACCTTTTACCCAGGTCATAAAATAGATTACAAACTTCTGTAGTTATGGTAAAACCATATGGTACAGGTAAACCTATATTGGTCATCTCTGAGAGATTCGCACCCTTTCCTCCAAGAAGTTTTTTCATCTCCTTTTTACCTTCACCGAAAAAATACACATATTTTTTAAAAGCCATTTCCTATCAATCCCTTTCCTTGTTAAATTACTAACTTTATTTTGTAATTGTAAAAAGCAAATTGAACCATAATACCAAAAAAATTAAAAAAAAATAAGAGCAAAACGTTTTAAAAAGGTTTCTATATCCTGCTATTACCCCCTATGGTCAATCTTGAAAAATCTGCCAGCAGCAAGTAAAGATCAACTGCTTTTTTAATTAAATTAATCCTATTAGATCTAACTTTTTTGTCTTTGTCCATAACCAGGACCTTATCAAAAAACAAATCCACAATTTCTCCAAATCCATAAAGTTCAACAAGAACTGCGGCGTAATCTTTTTTGGGCATAAGATCCTTTATTGCTTTTTCCTTCATATTAACAGATGAAAATAATCTTTTTTCATATTCTTCCCCCAGGAGTTCCACTTCAACTTCCCCAAATTCTTTTTTATCTATTATATTTTTACATCTAACCATGGGATATGAAATCTTTTTTATATCTTCACTTTCGATAAACTCTTCTATTGCCTTATATTTTAAATCAATATCTAAAATAGAGCAGCATCCTGACCCTAGAATTGATTCTAAAATATCTAATCTCTTGTCTTTTTTATCCAGCAAGAATCTGTATCTTGCAATAATAAAATCTTTAATCCCGGTACTAATCTTCAAATCACTTATACCTCTAAAATCAAAAGATTCAAGGTAGAGGTTCTGATTGTAACTTATTAAACCGGTCAGATCAAAATCATATTTTCCTTTAAGTATTGAAAGTACAATACCAGAAGCTTTTCTCCTTAATGCAAAAGGATCTTCGGAACCGGAAGGTATCTTTCCTGCCAGAAACATCCCGGTTATAGTATCAATTTTATCAGCAATAGATAATATCAGGCCCACGTCCGTAGTCGGAAGAATATCAGCGGCAAACCTTGGAAGGTAGTGTTCAAAAATTGCATCCGACACCTCGCTCTTTTCACCCTTCTCCCTTGCATACTGACGGCCAACTACCCCCTGAAGTGCTGGAAATTCCACTACCATATTGGTAACCAGGTCACATTTGCAAAGAATACTTGCTGCAGCTAAATTAGTAGAGATATCATCTTTTTCGTGGAGCCTGCTACCCCCCAGTAACCCGGCAATATAGGCGCTGACCTTTTTAAGCCTTAAAGCTTTATTATACATACTGCCAAGATTTGAAAAGAAAATCACTCCCTTTAGTTTATCGGCCCAGTAGTTGAAATCGTGTTTTTTATCCTCTTCATAAAAAAATGCGGCATCGCTCAACCTGGCTTTCAGTACTCTTTCATTACCCTTCTTTATTCCACCATTATCTTTTATTCCATTCTGTATAATCAAAAATTTGGTGCTGACATTACCCAACTTATCTAAAACTGCAAAATATTTCTGGTGGTACTGTATTGCTTCTATCAATAAGTCTTTAGGAATGTAAAGAAACTCTTCAGAGAAGTTACCTATAACAACATTTGGTATCTCGACCATATTCACCACATCATTTAGTAAGTTTCCATCCAAAACAACCTTATAATTACCTTTCCATATATCCTCTTCCAGTTGATTGATCTGATTTAATATTAATTCTTTTCTTTTTCCAGCATCAGCTATTACTTTCCCCTTATCCTGGAGTAGTTTAAAATAGCTGTCGGCATCCTTTATGCTAATAGGTTCGGGACTTAGTGTGCGGTGTCCAAAAGTAATATTTGCGGAATTTAAATTTTCGAGACTAAATTTTATTACCTCATTATCATACAAAGCAAGTATCCATCTTATGGGACGAGCAAATTTAATATCATAGTCTGCCCAGGTCATCTGCTTGCTGAAGGTAAGAGAGAGTATAGAGTCCTTTAGTATATCCGGCAGGACATCTACAGCTTTTTTTCCTTCTTCTATAATCCTTTTTCCCAGATATACACCTTTGCCCTCAACTTCGATTTCCTCCAGATCAGAAACTTCCAGATTCAAACTCCTGGCAAATCCTTCTGCAGCCCTGGTAGGATTGCCATCCTTATCAAATACAACCTTCAGGTTAGGGCCGGAAACTGTCCTCTCTTTAGAATTTTGAAGCTCACTTAATCCTTTTACTACAGCAACCAGCCTTCTTGGCGAACTGTAAGTTTGAATATCTTCAAATTCTAATCTATTTTCAGCCAGTTTATTTTCAAGAATTTCCTTAAGCCCGCTAACTCCTTCTCCAGTACATGAAGGAGGTAGTTCTTCAGTTCCAATCTCAAAAACTAAATTTTTTCTCATAACTTCCTTCTATTCCTTTTTAAGTAGCGGGTATCCCATTTCCTCTCTCTGCTTAAGATAGGCAGAACATAAAATTTTGGCAAGATTTCTAACTCTGGCAATATAAGAAGTCCTCTCTGCTACACTTATTGCCTCTCTTGCATCCAGCAAATTAAAAATATGTGAACATTTAATTACATATTCGCATCCTACAAAGATGAGTCCCCTGCCTATAACCTTCTTGAATTCCTTTTCATATTTCTTAAACAAATCCAGAAGCATACTTACACTGGCTACTTCAAAATTATAAACCGACCACTGTTTCTCAGATTCAAGATGCAAATCCCCGTAGGTGATCCCGTCAGACCATTTTAGATCCCAGAAACTATCCTTGTCCTGCAGGTACATAGCAATCCGCTCCAAACCATAAGTGATCTCTGCCGAAACAGGCTTAAGCATAAAGCCTCCCATCTGTTGGAAATAGGTAAACTGGGTTATTTCCATTCCATCAGCCCATACTTCCCAGCCCAGGCCTACAGCACCTATAGTTGGAGATTGCCAGTCATCCTCAACAAACCTTATATCATGCAATTTTAAATTAATACCCAGACTCTCAAGAGAACCCAGGTAAAGATTTACTGCATCATCAGGAGATGGTTTCAGCAGTACCTGGAACTGGTAAAAAAACTGGGTTCTGAAGGGATTTTGGCCATATCTTCCATCCGTAGGTCTCCTGCTGGGCTCCACATAAGCAACATTCCATGGTTCAGGGCCCAAACACCGCAGGAAAGTATCCGGGTTGAATGTTCCCGCACCCTTTTCCAGGTCCATCGGCTGCTTTATAATACAGCCGTTATCTGACCAGTATTTTTGCAGGTTAAAAATAATATCCTGAAAATTCATAGTCCCTTATTTTAATAACATTAATTTTAATAGTCAATTAAACTGGATCAAAACATTGGAGCAAAACAGAAATTTTCTGCTCTTACCAGGCAATTATCACCGGTAATTTCATCTTATTTCATATAGAAATTAATGATATGTTGTTTTTTATAGTTTAACGCTTAAAAGTATACAATCTAGAAGCTGGAATTTATAATAAAAAAGTAAAAAAAGTTTTAAACCGCTTACAGTCCTATTTTTTTAAAATATTTAAAACTTTCCACATTGCATTCAGTATGGTAAATAATATAGTTTTCTATCAGTTTATGCACCCTTTTAAGTGTTGGAAGACCTACTTCTAAATCTCTAAAATCTTCGAGTTTGAGATTAAATAAATCATATAAAAACCTGTAATCTGATGCACCCAGGACTTCCATACCACCTGAAGAATCTGCACATTTCCTGCAAAGAATCCCTCCATATTTAACTGAAAAATAAATTTTATCTTTATGGAAAGAGTATAAATTTTTTAATTTCTGATTGCACTTGCTGCAGTTTTCAAGCAAAGGTACATAGCCTGTAATTCTTAAAAACTTAATTCCGAAAAAACACATAGTCTTCTTTAGAGAAACGACATCTTCCGGATCCAGATTGTTGATCTCGTTAAAACAGATATAAATTAATTTAAATAAAAGTGGGGAAGAGTCTCCGCCGGAGACCTGTGTTTTTAAGATAATTTTGCTTATGATTTCACAGAAGACAAATTTGTAAAAATCTGAAGCAATATTTTTAAAACTTTTTATTATTTCTACCTGATTTATAATATCCAGATTCCTGCCTGTTGAAAGCTCCAGATCAACAAGATTAAAAAGCTCAAGCCTTCCCCCAAATTTACTGCGGATCTTCCTGGCACTTTTAGCTACTGCATTTATTATATCTCCATTACGGGAGTACATTTTAACTATTTTATCTGATTCTCCCAGTTTATATGATTTTAAAATAATAGCCTTAGCTTTATAAGGTGGCATTTTTTATTTATCAAAAATAGCGCTGTACTCTTTGATTATGTTTATTCCACTACTGGTCCCCAGTCTTGTTGCGCCGGCATCTATAAGCGCCTGCGCATCTTTAAATGTTCTTATTCCGCCTGATGCTTTAACTCCTATATTCCTGGTAACAACTTCCCTTATCAGCCTGACATCATCAAGTTCTACACCTTTTACACCAAATCCGGTAGATGTCTTCACAAAGTCTGCGCCAGATCTCTCAATAATTGCGCATACTTTTTTAATTTCATCCCTGGTTAAAATTGCAGTCTCTATTATGACCTTAATATTAATATGCCTGTTATATTCTGCTATTTGTTCGCGCCTTATCACATTAACAACTATTTTGATTTCTCTTTCGACATACTCATAATTACCGCTTTTCACAGCTCCTAAATTTATTACCATATCCAGCTCATCTGCACCTTTATTTACATTATTCCTTGCTTCAAAGACCTTTGTTTCTATAGTATTTGCCCCCAGCGGATAGCCTACTACAGAGCAAACTTTTACATCGGTGTCGGCCAATATTTTTTTTGCCAGTGCTATATAAGTAGGATTAATACACACTGCTGCAAAATGATTTTTTTTAGCATTAATACATAACTGTTCTATGCCCTTTGAAGTTGCAATAGGATTAAGTAATGTCTGATCAATAGTCTTTGCTAATTGCTCTTTAGTTAACGTTTTTACCACTCACCTTTATTTATCTATAACTAATAATATTTTTATAATCAATAGCCAAAAAGCCAGATTTAAAACTGTTTTTATTCATTATAGCTTTAATCTCATTAAATCCCGGTCCACTCCTCTACCATATTCATTTTTCCTCAAGATAATTTTTTTAAAACCAAAATCCTTATAAAGTTGGCTAGCAGCCTTGTTGCCAGGATCAACGGTTAATTCTATTTCTTTAAAATCATCGTTTTTTAAAATATCAATTACTTTTCCCAGAAGCATCCTGCCGATGCCTTTTTTTCTGTATTCTCTGTCAATATAAAAAGAATGAATAAAAGCTGTATTCTTATCTTTCCAGCTTCTTATAAGCTCGCATACTCCAATAATATCAGAGCTGTCCCTACTTTTTTGAGCTACAATAAATTTTCCATACCTTATTATTACCGGTATTACCCACTGGTTTATTGAAGCTTTGCTTCCCAGATTCTTTTTTTCTAATTTTCCAATCCTGCTTACCAATTTCCAGTCAACACCTTTTATCTCCTGTATAAATATACTGTTCATACTAGAAACTAATATTTATTTTAAAATTTAAAGAAAAGACATATCTAGTATCAATTTTACATTATTTGTCAATAGCAGCAGCCATAGTTTTGAGTGGTTTGGGATTGAATAATTTATGATGAAAAAAATTAGAGTTTAAAAGTTCTTCTTGTGTCAGATACTAAACTATCCTGGATACTTTCCATATCTATTCTATTTTTTTCTTCCTCGTGGTCATAGTTATATATATGCAGTATGCCGTGTATTATCAGCAATATTATCTCCAGATTCAGATTCCAGTTTTCATCCTGTTTTAAAATATTGGACTGCGCAACTTCCGGACAAATAATTATTTCCCCTACAGTATAAGTACTTGCCCCCGGGCTTCTCTTATCTTTATCAGAAATATATGAAAAAGACAGCACATCAGTTTCCCTATCTATTACTCTGTATTTTTTATTTAATTTCCTTATTTCTTTCCTGTCTAAAAAAACAATATTTAATTCACTTTTTAAATCCTTATCAAACTTATCTGAAATATATACTGCAACCTCTCTTATTAAATCCAGATCCAATTTTATTTTACTTTGATTGTTAATCAGTGTAACTTTCATTTTGTCTCCACTTTTGCCTCTAAATCCACTTTTGTTTTTGAATCGGATTCGGTATATGAAAGGCGGGAATGATAAATAGATATAAGTCCATCAATTAAAGTGTCTTTGACTGTATTTATTTCTTTAATAGTCACATCAGTCTCATTCAGCTGGCCATCTTTTAATCTATCTTCATATATGTCATTTATCATTTGTTCAATTTTTTTAGGAGTCATCTTATCAATAGATCTCACTGCAGCTTCTGCTGAATCTGCCAGCATAAGAATTGCTGCCTCCTTGCTCTGAGGTTTTCTTGCCGGATAACGGAAATGCTCTTTAAGACCACTTGAGCTGCCGTTAGTAATTAATTCTCTGTCTTTCTGTTTCTCATAAAAATAAGCTATTATTGAATTCCCATGATGCTGGGAGATAATATCTAAAACTTTTCTGGGGATTTTATTTTTTACTGCAATATCCAGACCATCTTTTATGTGATTTGATATTATCTGCCTGCTCAAAGAAGGATTTAAGCGGTCATGGATATTTTCAATATCCTTTTGGTTCTCATAAAAATATTCAGGCCTTTTCATCTTTCCAAGGTCATGATACAACGCTGCTACCTTCACCAACAGTGAATCAGCACCTATGGATTTTGCTGCGCTTTCTGCGAGATGCGCCACAAGAATGCTGTGATTATAAGTACCCGGCGCCGATATAAGCAATTCCTTCAGCAGCGGTTGGTCGGTATTGGAAAGCTCCAGCAACCCCATTGCGGTTACAATATTAAAAGTAGATTCAATAAATGGCAGAAAACCTATGGCAATAATAGCACAAATAATACCATTGACCACTCCAAGTACAGTATACAGAGCAATTGTCTCTATTTCCCCGCTGATAACATTGGTGATTAAAAATAAAAAAGCAAGAACAAGCGAGCTTATAAATCCAGCTCTCATTACTGCAGACCTCTGAGAAACTTTTGATACCATATATGTAGAAAAAATACCTCCCAGTATATAGACAACGGCTATACTAAAATCAAAATCAGTTGCAATACCTGCAAATATTCCCAGACAGACAGTCAACATTATTCCCATACCTTCATTAAATAAAATGGTACAAATAAGCGACGCTGCTATTATTGGAAATAAATAATTCCAGAAATTTAAATGTATGGATGAAAGTATGGTAAGTGCCTTTGTTAGCGCTGTAAATATGATCATCAGAAGTGCAATTATGACTATTTTCTTTGTATTATTAAAGATGTTTAAATTAAATTTGTAAATATAAAATCCAAATAGTACCAGAATCACAGAAGATATAAAGAATATATAAAGCAGCCTTTTCCAGTTAAAACCCGTCTGGAGCAAACCCGATTTAGTTAATGTAAGAATATCGTTATCGTTTATAATTTCTCCATCAAAAACAATTGTCTGGCCTTCAAGTATAGATACCATATGAGGAGGGGTGTTTAATCTGGATTCTTTCCTTGCCTCTTCAGTGGCAGCAGGATTAAATACTGCTGTAGGTTGAATATTTTTTTCCAGCACATCTGTTATTACAGGAATGTTTTCGGGTTTTATATCCTTATCTGCTTCAACCATCCTGGAGGCTTCACTTCTGGCAATATCCACCTCAGTTGGCTTTATCTCTTCCTTCATTATTTCTCTGGCTATATCCTGACTTTTATTCATAAGCAGATTAAGATCATCTACCGAAAGATTAAGAGCAAGAGGAATGATAGAACTGGAATATTGGCCACTCAGAAGATTGGTCATATAATCAACTTTTTCTTCAAAAGTTTTATCTTCTTTTTTGTGGACTATGCCGATTAGCTGGTAAAAATAACTTATCTGGTAAAGAGCTCCTTCTTCACCATCTAAAACATCTATATCATAAACATATACATCTTCTATCCCTGCTTCGTTTTTATTTTTATCTTCTTCGGTTTTTTCAACATCCTCAAATTCTATACTCTTATTTGCCTTAATGGTTCTTGGACTGGGTTTTCCCAGCTCTATACCAATATCAGGAGAATAGCTATATGAAAGAATAGCTACCACCAGACCCAGGGTTAAAATAAATATATACATTCTTTGGGCAATTTTACTACTGAATGAAAAATATTTATTAATAAAATCCTTCGTTTTTTCTAGCTTCCCCTTTTCAGTTTTTGGAAGCTCTTTGTTATTTTTATTTCTGGCTATCATTTTAATCCAATGTAAATTATACTGTGAAACTACCCTTTAGTTCTTTCCCCATAAACCTTATAGGCGTCTACGATCCTCTGTACCAATTCATGTCTGACCACATCTTTTGAACTAAGGTATACAAACTCAATCTCATGTATTCCCATCAAAATTTTTTTTATTATAATCAGGCCAGATTCTTTATCCCTGGGTAAGTCGATCTGTGTAATATCGCCGGTTACAACTATCTTGGAGCCAAACCCTAATCTGGTAAGAAACATCTTCATTTGTTCCGGGGATGTATTTTGAGCTTCGTCAAGAATAATAAAGGAATCATTTAAAGTCCTTCCTCTCATATAGGCTAGAGGTACTACTTCGATAATACCCATATCCCGATACTGCTGAAATTTTTCAACATCCAGCATTTCATATAAAGCGTCATATAAAGGTCTCAAGTAGGGATTTACCTTATCGTACATGTCCCCTGGCAGAAACCCCAGCTTTTCACCTGCTTCAACCACAGGTTTTATTAAAATTATCCGCCCTACTTTATTTTCCTTTAAAGCTTCAACAGCCAAAGCTAAAGCCAGATAAGTCTTCCCTGTTCCAGCCGGCCCTATTCCAAAAACAATTGTATTTTCCTTAATCGCTTCAATATATTTTTTCTGACCTTCCGTACGCGGTTTAATTTTCTTTCCACTATTTACCACAATACTGTCTTTAAATATTTCATGTGGTTTTAAATCTGATTTATCTTCCATAATTTTTATTGAGTCGCTAACTTTCTCAGAATTTAATTTCTGTCCAAGATTTATCTGTAATGCTAATTCTTCTATTAGTCTTGTGACCTCTTTTACATTTTTATTCTTCCCTGATATTTCCAGATCATTTCCCAATACAAAGATCTCTACGTTATATTTTCTCTCAATAAGCTGAAGCAATTCATCCCTATCACCAATTAATTCTGCCATTGAATGCCCGCCTTTAAAATCAATGCTTAACTTTTGTTTTACTGGAGACAAAACTCCTCCTTTTTAATTTTAAAGATTTCTTTTTTATAACATTATTAAATAAATTAATTAGAAGCTGCATAACAGTCAAACTATATGAATCATTAAAAATTTTAACCAGGGGGCCAATCAAATTTTCTTTTTCCCAATATATGAAAATGCAGATGATTTACACTCTGCCCGGCACCGCTGCCAGTGTTGATGACTATCCTGAATCCCTCTTCGTCCAATCCCAGTTTTAGCGCCACCTTACTGATTGTTTCCATTAATTCTTTTATTAATCTAGAGTCCAGCTTATCAATTTCCAGAATGGAACTAATATGTTCTTTTGGGAGAGCCAGAAGATGCACTGGTGCTTTTGGCGATATATCTTTAAATATCAGAACATTATCACTCTCAAATACTACATTGCTTTCTATTTCTTTATTTATAATTTTGCAAAAAAGACAATCTTCCATTGCATTTTTTATAATTTTCTTTAATTTTAATGTAATTTTTTTACAACCAATCTTATTCTAAGTGGGGGATTATACTATTTTTTCAAATTTTTACAACTTTTCGAAATTTATGTGTTCCCCTGTTGCCTTATCCAAAAAAGTATCTGAAATTATTTAAATAATTGGGATAAATTCCCTATATTTAAAGATGAAATCTACATCTCTAATACTCTTTTTATGTTACATTCAAAAACATATTTATTATATCATATCAAATAAAAAAGCTAATTATTATAAAAACCCTTTAAACCCCTTCATGCCATTTTCTACATCTATGTTGGCCAGGGTAATGTAAATGGTGGTGGTGCCTGGTTTGATGAGAAAATTTATTATGAATTTAGCCCTACTAGTTCAAGGGTAAAACTATAAAAAAGTAAAACATGAAGCTCTAGAATTAGCTAAAGGAATTAAGTAGATTTTTGATTGGTAAAATTTTATAAGTTTTAAATATTTGAGTATAATTATAATTAACAGATCCCAGGACGCCTCTTAAAAATGCGGACCACCCTGGGACAATTAATACTAAAAGATATATGTTGAGTAATTTTGAACAGCTTTTATTATTACGGGTTTTTCTTTACTGACTTTTTTAGCATTATCAATAACTTCTTTTACCGTCTTGCCAGTAGCTAAAACTTTATTTTGCATTGTATTTAAAGCAAGCCAAACATTATCTTTTGCATATGGTTTAATCAATTCTGTCAAATTAACTTCTTTTATCTTTGCCATTTTAATTATACTCTCAAAATAATCGGGTACTAATTATAGCATTCTTAGCCATTTTTTTTCACCAGATCTAAAACCCAGTCTTTCTTAATTAATCTGCCTCTTCCGGAACGCAGAATTCTTAAATATCTATTTTTTATTTCGCTAGTTTCTTTTGTCATAATAATCCTTTAATATACTGATCTTTTTTAATGCACCACCTTATTCACCATTATTTCCAGGGCCCTGGGGCTTTCCATTCTCCGTTAAATACATTTCCTTTGTTAATCGCATCAAGGGGCTTAATAAGGAATTCTTCTATTCCTTTCGCGGTAATCGCTAATTTCTCTGGCGCGTGTTTAATATCACCTTTTCTTAAGAAGACTTTCCAAAGTGTCTGACGATCTGATTTTTCGTCATAGATTTCCTCAGCTAACAGTGGCCGCTCTTTAGGGAGATCTGTTTTGCGATGTTCAAAGGTTCTCTTTAGTGCCTCGGCAAGATTCACTCCACTAAAGTCAAACTGGCGCATTATGAGCCAGATATCATAGAAATCCTTCATCCGGCTATTTAAAAGACCGAGTTTAACCATAGCTTCAAATTTTTCGCTGATTACGCTCTCTGCTGGATAGCCTTTCAGGTGAGGTTGTGGAAAGTCAAGAATAACAGGATAATCAATCACTTTCGTCTTGGGATAAACAATATCCTCAAATCCTACATCTATCTGCATTGGGATACGGGAACGTTCCAGAAATCCAAGAAATTTTACCCGTACGCCTTCATGGTCAGCACCTTCTTTGATCTTGCACCCCTGCACGGTTTTTGCATTAAATACAAGCCCATCAGGCTCTACAGCAAGATTGCAAACGCTTCTCATCACTGTCTCGATATTCTCTACTTGATTATTTAATCTTGCTAAAAAATCGATATCAAGTGTTGTACGCCTTTCAGGGATCTGCCAAACGGTAAACAATAGAGCTCCTTTTAATACGAATTTATCGGCACATTCAGACTGGCTAAAGCGATAAAGAAATCTCTCTATCCCGTAATACTGCAATACTTCAGCAAACGGGCGGTTGGTTTCTTTAGCTTTATTCTGTAAACGAGCTCGAACAGATGCCTCTAGATTCACAATATCCTTTTTCATAGCATAGTTTCCAATATTGGCTTTATTACACTATCAACGCGACAAATCTTAGCGTATTTCATGATTTCTTGAGGCTTGATATGCTTCTCAGTAACAGCAATTTTGAGTGCTTCCCGAGCGACATCAATACCAATCTTATTGCGAAATTTAAAACAATCAGCTACCGTCTTGGCGAGGCTATAAATCCTAATCTTATGGCTTTCAATTTCACGATGTTCTATACCTGCCTCCCATGCCTTAGAAACAAACCTGTAAAATCTTACTGGTGGGTAATTTATCCGGTTCGCATGAGTACCACGCGGTATAGCTACATCAACATATTTGGGAATCTCGTTTGTTGCCTCATGAAACCAAAGAGCAGAAAGAAGACAAACAACTCCTCTGGAGATTTTAATCGAAATAACAACAAGATCGGGGCTCGAAATTGACGTGCCTTCGGATAGCCTATAAAGTCCACGATCGATCCGGCTAATATGATTGGATTTAAGGCTGGTTTTAAGAAGGGCTTTATTAAAGCCTGCTTTGCTAATTTCCGCATAGCTGGCAAGACCGTCCCTTCTTGTTAGAAAATCAAGTAGTTCTGCTTCTTTTTTACCCATAATAAATACTCCCTAATTATTTACATTTGTAAATAAGTGTATAGCATTAGGGATATATTGTCAATTATATATCCCCAAAAAGAACTATGGGCCCTTGTTAGATGTGTGGAAAAAATAACAAAGTACTAATAAATCGTACACGAGACGAGGTGAACCCGGGTTCACCATATAATATTTAGTACCTTTTAAATCCCAGCCTAGAATTTTAATATTTAGTATAGCTTCTTTTAAAAAAATAAGCCCCGAGTTACCTATAACCATAGCTTTTACACATTAGGCTACTTAGTATCTCAGGGCCCTGTCTTAGAACTTTTCTAGGAGATTTTTCAGAAATTTAACTTACTTATTACATTCTTTCGTCTGTAAATTTCAGTTGTTTCTGAAAGTTGCCTCCTGATCTAAGGGCAATTATAAATATAGCAAAAAGGTAAACCCACATCAAGAAAAATTCTTTCTTTCAGTAATTTTTAACTGGGTACCCCAAGTTATGAAATTTAGAACCATGTATTAAAAGAAGTAATTAATTTTAATGATTTATTATATATTCAAGGATTTTTAATGGTCTTGTCATGTTCCCCTATTGCCCTGAGTAATATTTTACCTTCATAATAATTCCAGGTCATTCCAATACTCCTATTAATACTTGTTTCAAAAATATCTTCTTTGACTTTTATTTTCTTAGTTCTTAGTGATAGATGATAGGGATTTTCGGAAAGTAATTTTAATTTAGCAATTATTGTCTTCTTTATATCTCCCGAAAATAATTTATAATCTTTTTTAAATCTTTCCGAAAAAAATATTCCCATCTTATTTTTCTAGTTTTTCTATTAAATCCTTAAATCCAGAGGCTTTATGGATTCTACCAGACTTAATATCTGCTTCAGCTTCTTTTTCCTTAGCTTGCCAATCCTTTGACCAGAACCATAATTGTGACCTATCTATAACCACAACAGGTTTTATCACTATTTTGTCATCTTCCAGAGTTATCTCGAGATTATCACCAGCTTTAAGATCAAGTTTTTTAACAATTTCTGCAGGCAGAGTCACTTGTGATCTTTCTCTTAGCTTTGTAATCATTCTCCTCACCACCAATTAAATAAGATTTTCTGATATTCGTATTATACCAAATTAAGAAAAATAAATAAAACAAAAGATATCTGAATTTGCTATAAATAATCCGTTTTTATATTCTCAGTTTATTACTCCCCATAGGCCATTTTTATATTCAGAATTTACAGCAACCCTTAATATCTTACCCTTTAGCGAAGGAAAATTTTCTTTATCCATTGGAAAATAAACTTTAATATAATTTTCAGAGGTCCCGCTTACTGCGCTATTTTCAACATTCATTTCCTCACAAACAACATTTAATAATTTTCCTATATGATTCTTGATATAACTGTTTCTTAGCCTGTCCCCTATATTCCTCAAAATCTTACTTCTTTCGGATTTAATTTCTTCACCGACCTGGTTACCCATCCCGTAAGCCGGCGTATGCATTCTTTTTGAAAACTTAAAAACATGAATTTTGCTGAAAGCTATCCTTTTTATCATATTCACCGTCCTGGCAAAATCCTCTTCGCTTTCACCAGGAAAGCCGGCCATTACATCAGCGGTTAGCGCAATATCCGGGAAAATCCCGCTTATCATCCCTATCTTTCTAAAATAATACTGGGCAGTATATGGCCTTCCCATCAGTTTAAGAATTCTGTCACTTCCACTTTGAAGAGGAATATGCAAGTGACTTGCAAAACGTCCGTTATTTCTTTTTAAAATATCAAGCAGCCTGCTGTCAATTTCATTTACCTCAATAGAGCTAATCCTTATTCTTTTTATACTGGTCTCTCTTACAACTTCTTCCAGCAAATTTGCTAAACTGCTGATTTTACTTCCTTTGCCCAGGCCGCCGGTACTGAAATCTACCCCATATTTTCCAATATGGATACCGGTAAGGACGACTTCTTCAAAACCATCTTTTTGCAAATCTATTATTTTATTTAAAATTTCTCTATACGGTATGCTTCTATATTTTCCCCTGACTTTTGGAACTATGCAGTAGGTGCAGTTTTGTTCACATCCATCCTGTATTTTTACCAGCGGCCTTGAATGCATCTGGTTGAATTGTGGGCAACTTTTAAAATCAAAACTTTCCATTTCCGGATCCTTCCCGCCTGCAGCCATTCTTCCAATTAAATCCGGTATTTTATTTTTATCTTTATTCTCTACTATAAAATCAATGTCGCAGTCTTGCAGGAATTTCTTATTAAAAACAACAAAACAGCCGGTAACAATTATTTTACTGTTTTTGTTTTGTGATTTTATCTTTCTGATTATCTGTCTTGCTTTCCTGTCACTCCGGGAAGTCACCGTACA
>Ga0210003_1001450_pt1 | contig 20923 bp, 19 predicted proteins | sample LantaG_FD_182804 | JGI IMG/M metagenome (GOLD analysis project Ga0210003, IMG submission 182804) | Deep subsurface microbial communities from Baltic Sea to uncover new lineages of life (NeLLi) - Landsort_02402 metaG (SPAdes) (version 2) | ecosystem: Environmental > Aquatic > Marine > Oceanic >... | reverse complement strand
GGGGGAGTTGAGAGGAGGTCGTAGAAGAAGAAGACGAAGAAAAGACACTCACCGAAAATCTCGAGGAAAAAACGAAACAAAAATAAACAGGGCCTGATTATGAATTTTTTCCACCACTTTTACCCCTCGCTGCTGAAAGTCCCGGGCTTCCTGCTCGAGTTTATCACGCCGATCGTCAAGGCGACCAAGGGGACGAGGGTGAGATTTTTTGTTTTGAGTTATGTTGTTTCGGGTCTCTCTTTCGAGGTCGACGACGAAAAAAACTCATCTTCTTCAAAATTCTCTTTTCTTAATTCAAAAAAAAACAGGAGTTCTCCTTCTACACCCTGCCTGAGTACGAAGCCTGGAGGGAGGAGCGCGGCGGGGCCCCCGGGTGGAAGGTCAAGTACTACAAAGGTGATTTTTGGTCTTTTTCTCTTTTCTTTAGCAGAGAAGAGCGAAGAGCGAGTCGACAAAAGGGAAGAAGGGAAAAAACTCACTCAAGGACCCGAACAAAATCTCGAAAAATCTCAAGGTCTCGGTACCTCGACCGAGAAGGAGGCCAAGGCCTACTTCTCCCGCATCGACAGCCACCGCAAGCGGTTCGTCTGGCACGACGACGCGGAGGACGGCGGCGCGCTCGAGCTCGCCTTCTCCAAAAAGAAGATCGAGGAGCGCAAGGCGTGGCTGGCAGCGGTGGAGCCCGGGACTTTCCTGGACCAGTCGCAGCCGGAAATCGGCTACTCGGACTTTGTGCACAGGGAGCTGGTGCTGTTCTCGAGGGCGGACCTGGAGCGGTGAGTGTGCTTTTGTGTTTTTTGGGGAGGTGGGGAGAGAAAGAGGGGAAGAGGTTTTGAGAAGAAGGGAGAAGAAGAAGAAAAAAACTCACCCTCTCTGTTGTTGTCGGGGGAAAACCTTTTTCAATGTTAAAACTCATCTCTCCGCAGCTCCATCCCCTGCGTGGTCGACGGGTTCAAGCCGGGCCAGCGAAAGATCCTCTTCTGCGCTTTCAAGCGCAATTTGAAGTCCGACATCAAGGTCGCGCAGCTCGTGAGTTTTTTGGTTTTTTTTCGAGGAGAGAGCGAGAGAGGGGAAAACCGACGAAAAACGGAAGAAGAAAAGCTCAACCTCGACTTTTTTCCAAAACAAAAAAAATTGGATCTCTTTTTCAGGCCGGGTACGTCTCGGAGCACTCTGCCTACCACCATGGAGAGACCTCACTCCAGAGCACGATCGTCGGGCTGGCGCAGGTGAGATTAGAGTCTTTGGCTTTTGGCTTTTGGCTTTTGAGGGTTTTTTGAAAAGACGGACGACGACTGCGCTTTTCTCCCTCTCTCTCTCTCTTTCTCTCACCTCTCGACCCCGCCATTTCAAAACAAAATCAAAAAAAACTATTTAACAAAACAGAACTTCGTCGGCTCCAACAACATCAACCTCCTCGTGCCCCAGGGCCAGTTCGGCACCCGCCTCATGGGCGGCAAGGACGCCGCATCTGCGCGATACATCTACACCCGCCTCGACCCCATGGCGCGCGCCCTCTTCCACGAGGCCGACGACGCTCTCTTAGACTACTTGAACGAGGAGGGGCAGGTCATCGAGCCCAAGTGGTACGTGCCCCTAATCCCCACCGTGCTCGTCAATGGCGCCGAGGGGATCGGCACGGGCTGGTCGACGTTCGTGCCCAACTACAACCCCCGCGACCTGGTTGCGGGCGTGAGGGCGCTGCTGCGCGGCGACGAGCCCGCGGCGCTCGAGCCGTGGTACAGGGGGTTTGCCGGCAAGTGCGAGGAGGTCCCCTCCAAGACCTCCGGGAAGTCGTACTCGCTCTCCGGGATCGTAGAGATCGACGAGGAGGCGCGGACGGTGGACGTGGTGGAGCTGCCCGTGCGCAGGTGGACGCAGGACTACAAGGAGTTTCTCGAGACCCTGGTAGGAAGTTTTTTTTTTTTTTTTTTTTTTTGGAGAGCGAGAGAGACGGAAACAGAGAGAGAAGAAAGAAAGAAAAACTCACCTTTTTTTCCCTCTGAAATCTTAAAACTTTTTTTTATCACAGGTCAAGCCCCCCGAGGGCTCGGGCCCCAACGCCAGGCCCGTCCTCGCCGACTACCGCGAGCACCACACCGACTCGACGGTGCACTTTGCGCTCCAGGCGCCCGACGGGGACGACAGAGCATGGAACGACCTTACCGGTGAGAGAAGAGAGAGGAAGTCTTTGAGTTTTTTTTTTTGAGAAAGAGAGAGAGAAACATTGGAGGACAAGGGGAAAAAACTCACCTTTTTTTTTACCTCTCTCTCTTTGCATTCAATAATAAACACTAGGCAAAACCACCGCCGGGGGGATCGACACGCGCCTCAAGCTCTCGACTAAGATCTCGATCGGCAACATGGTAGGTTATTTTCCGTTTCGTTAAAACCTCTTATTTTCAAGGTTTCGAGAGCGTCGGACGACGAGAGAGAGAGAGAGAGAGAGAGAGAAAGGAAACTCACTTTCTTCCCCTCCCTCTCCACCGCTCCTCCGAATCCAACCCCGACTCTCTCAACTCAGGTCCTCTTCGACGCCGAGGGCCGCGTGCGCAAGTACGACTCCGCAGACGAGATCCTCCGCGACTTCTTCAAGCTCCGCCTCGACTTCTACTCCAAGCGCCGCGCGGCGCTCATCGCCGCGGCCGAGGCGGACGCGCTCCGCGCCGCGAACAAGGCCCGGTTCATCGGCAGCGTCGTCGACGGGTCGCTCGCCCTGCGAGGCAGGCCTGCGAAAGAAGTGGAGCTCGAGCTCGAGCGCGAAGGGTACTCGAGGCTTCCCGCCACGAGGAAGGCGGGGCTGGCCGCAGCGCAGGCTTTGGCGGCCGCCGAGGTCGAGGCCGCCGCAGCGGCCGAGGCCGAGGAAGAATCGGGCCCGGCAGACTCTGGGATCACCGGGGAGGGGGGTCCCGCGGCGTCTGCCGTCGGCCGCAGCTACGAGTACCTCTTGTCCCTTCCCATCTCTTCCCTGACGGCGGAGAAGGCCGCTGACCTCGCGTGCGCCGCCGCCGACGCCGAGGCCGAGGTGCTCCGGCTGCGGGCGATGACCCCCACGGCCATGTACGCGCTCGACCTCGACAACCTCGACGAGGCCCTGACAGTCCGCGACGCCGAGCTCGAGGCGGACGCCGCGAAAGCCGCGGCGCAGAGATCGAAGGCCGTGAAAGCCGCGGCCAAGGCGAGGAAGGAGCGGGCGGCGGGCAAGGGCAAAGGGAAGGGCAAGCCGAAGAAGAAGGCGGCGTGGTCTGACGACGAGGAGAGCGACGATGGAGAGGACGACGACGACGAAGGGTTTGCGTCCTTCGACGACGACGACGGCTCCGACGGCGACGCCCCTTCTGGTAGCGCCGCGACCTACAACCCTCGCCCTCGGGCCCCCGGAAAGAGGGCCGTTGGAGCCTCGTCCGCCTCCGTCTCGGCCGTTTCCGCCGCGGCTGCTCCCTCGGGCTCGACCGCCGCGGCCGTCGAAAAAGAGGGCGACGAGGCGGAGAGCGGCAAGGCTGCCGCGGCTGCCCCAGCTGCTGCCGCGGACGCTTCTGCTGCCCCTCCCGCCCCCTCCCCTCCTGCGGCGGAGGCCGGCTCGCTGCTGGACCGCCTTGCCGGAAGGCTGGGGTCGCTGACGGTCAGGCCCGACGCGCTCGCGGCGGCGCTCTCGCCCGGCGGCGGCGCTCCGGCGGCCAAGGCGAAAAACGCTTCCGCCGCCGCCGGCGACGACGGCGGCGAAGAGGAGCCTACCGCTGCTGCTGCCACTGCTCCCTCCCCTTCCAAGCGCCCCGCGAAGGCCGCCCCGGCCGCGCGCAAGAAGGCGCCCGCCAAGAAGGCTGCCGCCTCCTCTGACGACGACGACGAGGAAGAGAGCGACGACGGCGAGGAAGAGGACCCTTACGAGCTCTCCGGCAGCGACGACGACTTCGACGCGCCGAAGTCGAAGAAGAAGGCTTCGACGACCGCCGCGAAAGCCGCCGCCGCGCCGAAGAAGAAGCCCACGACTGCTCGCAAGCCCGCTGCCGCCGCCAAGCCCGCGACCTCCGCCGCCGTGACGATCGAGGACAGTGACGACGACGAGGGAAGAGCCCCCGCTGCTGCTGCAGCGGCGGCGACTTCCGCCGAAACCGAGACCGCCGGCGCTGCTGCCGCCGCCCCACGCCGCGCCGCGGCCGCCGCGGGCCGCGCGCGAGTCAAGGCCGCGGTGGCCTCTGACGACGACGACGAGTCGGAGCCCGAGTCTGAGGAAGAGTCTGAGGACGAAGACTCTGACTTTGAGTAAAGAGAGAGTTTTGTTGCAGAGAAGAGAGGGGGGAGAGAGAAAGGATAGAGAGAGAGGGCGCGCTCTGCCGAAGAAGAAAGAGCAAGCGGCGCGCCCCTCTCGGAGGAGGGAGAGAGAGAGAAAGTGAACTTCAACAAACAAACAAAAAAAGTAAAAAAGAACACATTTTCTATTTCTCGAACTCTCGTGTGGTTTTCTTCTTTGACAAGAGGGGAGGGGGCGCCTAGGGCCCCCCTGGCCCATCTAAGAGAGTCTGATCTCTATCTCCTATGGTTGCCTGCGTGCACGCGCATTTCATGCGAAAAAAGAAAAAAGAGTCTACTATAGAGGGAGGGTCGAAAGAAAAAACGCAAATTCAAAAAAAAAGAGGGAGGGGGGAAAAACTCTCAGGCCTTTCTCTTTTTGTTCCCGTCGTCGGCCCCGGCCGTCGCCGCAACGCCCTCAAAGTACTCCTTCGAACCCGCCACGTCCGGCTTGATCGTCTTGGACCCGGGCTCCCAGCCCGCGGGGCAGACCTCGCCGTGCTCGTCAGTGAACTGGAAGGCCTTGACGAGACGGAGGGTCTCGTCCACGGACCGTCCGACGGGGAGGTCGTTGACCGTGATCTGGCGGAGGACCCCGGTCGGAGAGATGATGAAGAGGCCGCGGAGGGCGACGCCGGCGTTGTCGCCCTCGTCTGTGGATTGTTCGGAGAGGGAGGGGAGAAGGACGTGAGTTTCTTTCCGTTTTTTTTTCGTTCCTCTTTCCTTCAGAAACAACCCCTCGCGTGCGCGCGCGCCTTTCGAAGGAAGAGCCCCGCCCCCCGACCCAATGTCCCCTCTCGACTCTCGCGCTCACCGATGAGCACCCCGAAGTCGCTCGAGATCGACTTGGTGATGTCCGCGACCAGGGGGTACCCGCACCCGCCCAGCCCGCCCCTCTCGCGCGGCGTCTCGATCCAGGCCAGGTGCGAGAAGTGGGAGTCGACGGAGACCCCCACGACCTCTGCGCCGATGGCCCTGAACTCCGAGACGCGGTCGGAGAAGGCGATGATCTCTGTTTTGTGTTTTTGAGAGGTCGGTTTTTTTTTTTTTTCCGTTTCGACGGAGGGGGAGGAGGAAAAGGTTGGGCTCGATTTCTTTCGAGCGAGCCTCGCTCGCTCGCTCGCCTCTTTCTCTCTCTCCTTTCGCCCTCTGACTCTATCTCTTCTTCTCTCCTCTCCCCGCTCTTCTCCTTACCGGTAGGGCAAACGAAAGTGAAGTCCAGAGGGTAGAAGAAGAGCACGACGTACTTGCCCTGTCGGTTTTTGAGAAAAAATTGATTTTTGCGGAAGAGGTTGAGGTTGAGATCGCCGGCGCCCTGGACTGGGCAAGCGATGGATCGAACGGCTTCAATGCTTTCCTCTTTTTTCTTCGTCGTTTTTTTTCGTTTTGGCCTCTGTTTCAAAGAACCAAAGGGCCTCTTTTTCCGCACGAGCGAGAGACAGACTCCAGGATCACGAAGGCGCAAAAGGGGGCTTCAAAAAGAGGGAAACAACGCGAGCAGCAACGGGAGGAGAAAGACGGGAGAACCTCGAGCGATCGGCATCAACGGAAAGGCGATGACGAAAACATTCCCTTCTTCTGACCTTGTAGTCCTCGAGCGAGACCGTCTTGAACTGGCCGTCGACGACGGCCTGGGCCTTGAACGCCGGGGCCGGGGAGCCAATCTTCGGGGCCATTTCTTTTGTCGTGGAGGGAGAGAAGAAAGTGGGGAAGAAGAAGGGGCTCTTGTTGCTTTTTGGAGGGGAGAAAGAAAGTGAAACAAGTTTGCTCTCTCACTTCTTTCTCTTTCAACGAGAGAGAGAGAGAGAGAACTCTTTGTTCGCAAAAGGCACAGAGCTTCACTCTCGCGTTCTCTCGCGAGCGAACGCGATGAATAGACCTCTGTGCTCTGTTCGCAGCGGCGTTGGCGGCGTCTCCGTGCTGCGGCGGCGACGGGCAGGGGAGCAGACAAGGGAGTTGACGACAATGGCGCCGCTCCCGTCTCCTCGACTGCGACACCGATCTAGCCGGCTCCTTCCGCCCTCCTCGAGCCGCCGGGACTCCTCCTCGGAGGAGGAAAACATCACGCTCCTCGATGAGAGCAGGGACCTGCTGCGCCGCTTCTGGAAGGTAATTGGGACAGAAGGAGAAACTGAGGTGGAAAGAAGAGAGGGGGCGCGATTCAGGAGAGAGCAAAGACGAAGAAGGAAGAACACTTGACCCAAACCGTGCGAAACCGGAAATCGGAAATCGAGAGGGAAAAAAACTCTCCAGGCCCGGGGCATCCTCGACCCGGACGCGCAGTCCCTGCTCGTCGACGCCTGGCAGTCCGCCAGGGACGGCAGAAGCAGCAGCAGCAGCAGCAGCAGCAGCAGCAGCGAAGCGGAGCAAGAAGAAGAAATAGACGACGAAACTGCCCGTTACTCTCCTCCTCGAGCTCGCCCCTCCCTCCCCGCCTCGGTCGCGGGCCGCGTCGCCTCTCCCGAGGCCGCGGCGGCCGAGGGCGACGCCGCCCTCTCGCTGCACGCCCTCCTCGGCTCCCGCCGCGACCTCGACGTGCCTTCCATGTGCGCGCGAGAGCCCAAACTGCTCGAAGCCGGGAACGCGGCCCTGATGTCGAGGCTCCTGTGGCTGCGGGCGAGAGGGCCCGAGGGCCTCGACGTCGGCGCGCTCGTCTCGTCGCAGCCGTCGCTGCTCCTGCAGCCGCTCGCTCCCGACGCTCCCCCGCCTCCTCCCGGCTCTCTGTCCGAAGAGGAGGAGCGTCTCCTCCTGGAGGGCTCCGAAGGAGAAGAAAGCGGCGGAGAGGAGGAGGAGCAGCGCGGCGAGGAGGAGCGGGGAGAAGAGGAGCCCGTGGAGGAGCTCCTCCGCAGCTGGAGCGCCGGGCTCGCGTCCGACTCGAGGCGGCCCTGGGCCGCGAGGTTCGTGGCCCTGAAGGGGTACGTCGCCCGGCACGGCGACGCCGCCGTCGGGACCCGGGGCGGGGACGATCCGGCGCTCGTGCGGTGGGCGGAGAAGCAGCGGGCGGACTTTGCGGGGCTGGTCGTCGGGGGCGGAGGGGGCGGGGGAGGAGGGAGGAGCGCGCTCCGCCGCCGCGCCCCTTCTCCGCCGGCGCCGCCGCGCCCCTCGTTCCTCGAGCCGTACCGAAGGACCCTCTTGGAAGGCGTCGGCTTCTGCTTCGACGCCGAGGAGGCAGAGTTCGGGAGGATGGTCGCCGCCGCCGCCGCCGCCGGCGCCGGAGGGGAGGGGTCGGCGGGGAGCGGCGCCGCGACGGCGACTGCGCGGATCGGCGGCGGCGCCGGCGGCGGCGGCGGCGCGGCGGGGGGCGGCGGCGGCGGCGCGAGCGCGAGGGGCGACGAGCTGCTGCTCGCCAACTGGTGCTCCGTGCAGAGGATCGCGAAACGGTCCGGCGCGCTCTCCGCCGGGAGGATAGCGCAGCTGGAGGCTATAGGCTTCGATTTCGACGGCGCGGACGCGCTGAGTTGAAAAGAACAAAGAGCGCGCAGGCGGGAGAGGAGGAAGGGTCCCGGAGGACACACGGGAGGGGGGGAGGCAGGGAGGGGGGAGGCAGGGAGGGGGGAGGCAGGGAGGGGAGGTGGCAGGGAGGGGAGGTGGCAGGGAGGGGAGGAGGAGGAGGCGGGAGTTTTTTGTGCAACTTTTTTCCTTGGTTTCTCTCTCTCTTTCCCTTGTAAAAAAAAGGCGTTTATCAAATCGTTGGTTTCATTCCTTTCGGAGTTGTTTGTCCGTTGGTCTTTACATTCGTTCAGGGGAGATCCTCAAAGGCGCGCAGCGCAGAAGCAGCGGAGCGGGAAACAAAAAAACGAAAAAACGCTTCAAATCAGAGCGAAAACTTCCTCCGCGCCTTCCTCGCCTCCCGGCTGGGAGCCCACTCCTTCTCGCTGTCTCCCCCACAGAGCACCCCCTTCCGCAGGTCCAAAAGCTTGAGCGTGAAACGCGGGCCCAGCTCCTGAAGGCGCGCGACGACGGCGGTCGGCGGAGGCAGGGCGGCCCCCACTTCGGCGTCGGAGGCGGCGGCCGCCCTGTCAACGGCAGCGCTGCTGCCGCCCTCCCTCTTGCCCTCGCCGCTCCGCTTCCCTTTCCTCCTTTCCTTCTTCCTCAGTTCCGCCGCCGCCCTCCTCGCCCTGCCGTCCTCCTTCTCCTCGAAGACGTACCGGTGGTGCCGGAAGAAGATGAAGTCGCGCTGCGCGTGCAACGTCGCGACCTGCCTCCCCCGGAACGCCGGCTCGATCGGGAACATCGACGCCAGCAGGCGGCCGACCCTCGTCCCGGCGGCGGTGCCAAACCCGCGGAGCACGAGCTCGGGGTTGTGCGCCGTCGGCCTCCCGTGGCCTCTGATGTCCTTGCAGCGCTTGACGTTGGTGACGCGGAAGCGGGCGGTGGGGCCCGTGCCCAGCGAGGAAAGGGAGGAAGGGTCGTCCGAGTCGGAGCCTTCGGAATCGGACGCGGGAGGAGAAGCAGAGGGAGCTTCTCCGTCGTCGTCGCTTTCATCGCCGTCGTCGCCGCCGTCGTCGTCCTTGCTGCTCTTTCTCTTCCTCTTCCCGTCGCCGCCTCCTTCCCCTCCTTCGCCTCCTTCCGTCTGAATCCCCGACGCGCCCAGGTGCACCACCAGCATCGAGTCAGGCAGCCCGGAGTCCCTCCCTTCGTTCAAAACGACGGCGTGGGTGAATTTCCTCCTCCGCGCCGCTTTCATGATCGAAGAGAGCCGCGCGCCGCCGACCCTCTTGTAGAAGGTCGAGTTGGGGATCACTTCCAACAAATCGGCGACGAAGCCGAACGTGGCCGCTTTCGGTTTATGGGAGGTCGTGACGAAGACTTTCGGAGTCGCAGTTCGAGAGAAGTAGGGCGCAAACTCGTCCGTCGAAGAGGAAAGAAGAAAATCCTCGTCGGCGGGGTCGAGCACTGTTACGTCTTTTTCTCTTGTCGACTCGAGCGTCTTCGGGACCTGCCTCTTGGGGCCACTGTCGTCGCCGGCGGCCTCGGCGGCGGCGATGGCAGCCTGGCGGGCGCGGCGGAGCTTGGCCTTGTCGACCTGATGATGCGCGCGTTTTTTTTAGAGAGAGAGTCGGGGTTGAGGATGGAGGAGGTCGACGAACAAAGAGCTAGCCGCCGTCGAAATGGCCAATCGTTCTTCTTCTCTCTCTCCGTCTCTTCTCTATTTACCTTTTGCTTGTGCTTGAGCTTTGCGTACTGCTCCTTGCGAACAAGCTTGTTGGCGATCGACGACGTGCGCATGCCCAGGGAGGGCGCGTCCGGGCGGAGGGAAGAAGAGGGGAGAGCGTCGTTGGCATCTGGGGCGGCGTCGGCGGCCAACGGCAGCGAGCTCTTCTTCTTGCCGCTGCCCTTCTTGCTAATCTTCTTTCCGCCGCCAGAGGAGGGCTTCTTCGCGGCCTTGACCATCTCGCGTGCGGCTCTTCTGACGAGCGGGGCGAGAGAAGCAGCTGAGAAAAAAAAAGGACGACAGCAGACGAGATGTCGCCGTCGAAACCAAATGCTCGGTCGTCGAGAAGTGTTTTTTTGTTTCACGACCTCCTCCTCCTCCTCCTCCTCCTCCTCCTCCTCCTCTTCCCCTCCGCGCCAGTCCCGCGAGACCCTCGTCCTCCAGACCGCCCACGGCACCCTCGAGCTCAAGCTCTGGCCCGCCGTCGCCCCGAGGACCGCGGCGCACGTCCTGCGGCTCTTCGAGCTCGGGCTGTACACCACGGACCACTTCTTCAGGGTCGACGCGGGGTTCGTCGCGCAGCTCGCTGACGCCAGCAGCGGCGGGCGCTTCCCGCTGGACGCCAGGCAGCGGGCCGCCGCGGCCGTGCGCGTCCCCCTGGAGGCCGGGAAGGGGGACGGCTGGCCGAGGCACGACAGGGCCGGCCTGCTGTCGATGGCGCGCCACGCGGACCCGGGCTCGGGGGGGTCGTCTTTCTCGGTGATGCTCGGCCCCGCGCCGCACCTCGACGGGGAGTACACGCTCTTCGGCGAGGTCGCCGACCTGCGCGCCTTCGAGGCCTTCAAGGAGCAGGTGGAGGCGCTGCCCACCAGGAGGGACGGCATCTTCGTCATGCCGGTGCAGCGCATCGAGGTGCTGAGCTCGTACGCCTTCTCCCCTCCCCTCCCTCCTTCTTCTCCGAGCGCGCCACTCTTCGTTCTCACGCATCGCGTTGTGCATCGTCGAGTGGGTGCAGGGAGAGGGGGGCATCTTCCCCGTCCCGGAGAGGACCGCGCGTGCTCTTTCCTCCGCTCTGAAGCGCGAGGGTGTGCCTCTCTGTGCCGACGAAATTCAGTCGGGCCTCTTCCGCACGGGGACTTTTTTGGCCTCGGAACACTACTCGAAAAATGCCGTCGCCGTCGCTGCCGTCGTCCCCGAATATGTTTTGCTGGGCAAGGGCCTCGGAGGCGGAAACGCCAAAGTCGCCTCCATCTCCATCCAAGACGAGTGCTACGAGCGCGAGTTTGGTCGCGTCCACGGGTCAACGTTTGCCGACGACGACCTCTCTTGCGCCGTTGCTTCAAAAGTCCTCGACTTTCTCTGCGGGGACCGTCAGCGAAAGAGAGAAATCCGGGCGCGCGCCGACGCGTTCGAGTCGACGGTGCGCTCTGCGGTCGCGCGCATTGCACGACGTTACCCTGGAGTCATTCGCGACTTTCGAGGTAAAGGCTTTATGCTGGGAGTCGAGCTCGACGTGGACCTGGGGGGCACGGCCCCGTCGCTGCTCGACGCTGTCAACCAGACGGGCCTCACTGTCTACGCCCTCTGCTCGTGGCTTTTGCACCGGAGAGGGGTCAGGCTCGGTGCGGCGCTCAACGTCGACGACGAAAGCGAAGACGCCGTCAGGGGCAAGGCAACGACGCTGCGCATCCAGCCTTCGGCGTTTGTGAGCGTAGAGGCCGTGTCGGCGCTGCTGGGCGCGCTCGAGGAGATGTGCGTTCTGCTCTACGAAAGGAAGCTCGCGGAGCTTTTCGTCGTGTTCGAGAGCGTCGAGGACACGGATCAGGTGGTCGATCTGCTGACTCCGTTGATCGCCCGAGCGCAGCAGCAAGGAGGAGGAGACGGCTCTGGTGCGGCGGCAGGAGCAGGCTGACGACGACGGCGACGGCGACAGCGACGGCGACGACGATGGCGACTTTCAACGCGTTTGCTAACGGTGATGGTTCTACTTGTACGATTGCCGCGGTCGCTCGCGTTGCTTCTGCCTCTGCTTCTGCCTCTGCTTCTGCTTCTACTTCTGCTGGCGGAGGCGCTCCGTCATTTTCGTCCTTGTCGTCATCGTCGCCACCTCCGCCTTCTTCCCTCCTGTCTTCCGTGGTTTCGCCTCCGCGCCTGGCGCCTCTTGCTCGCCCGCCCTCGATGCTCAAGGCCGTATTCCTCTCGCACCTCATCGACGAGCGGCACGTCGCGGCGCTCGACCCGGCACTGACGGCATTCATCTCCCTTTCGCGACGGAGGGAATTTTTCGAGAAAGCCTCGCCGCTCGCCGGAAGCTCTGTCTACCACGAACAGATCGTGACGATCGGCGGCGAGGAAGGAAGAGACGGCCCGAAAAGGCAGATACTGCTCCAGTGCCGCGGGATCTTCTCGACGAGTGATTTTTTTGAGAAATCGCTGCGCGCTGGCGATGGAGCCGCAGCGCGCAAGGTTTTCGAAAGTGCTTGTGTTGCGGCGAGCGAAGGAGCAGACGTGATCGGTCTGGGGCAGTTTACGAGCATCGTCACTCTCAACGGCGTCACTTTGTTGCCTCGCGCCGATGGACGAAACAAGGACCTCGTTGTCGTCGGCTGTGGCAGCGGCGGCGCGCCCCTCGAACCCTCTCGAGCGGCCCAAAAGGAAGTCACGCTGACGACGGGCAATTCGCTGACGGTGGCAATCTCCTACCGCGCTCTCTTGCGCGTCGTGAGTGCGAGAGGTAAAAAACTGCGTGATCTCCGTGTCGCCGTAATCGGCGCTGCGGGGAACATAGGTCGGGTCTACGCCGAGCTCCTTGCGCCGGACGTCGCCTCGTTGCTGCTCGTCCACCGCGAGCCTCTCGACGCGAGCCCCAAGTTTAGAAAGGCTTACCGCACGGTCTGCACCGTCGTCGGCTCCACTGCGGCATCAACGAAAATCGAAGCGACACACTCCCTCGAACGCATCGCGGACTGTGACGTCGTTATCAACGGAACCAACTCGACGCAGAAATTCCTCGAGCCGCACCTCCTGAAGCGAAACGCCGTCGTCCTCGACGTCTCCGTACCGTCCAACATCGACAAAAAAGTCTTGTCGTCTCGCCCGGACGTCGAGTGTTTCCTCGGAGCCAACGCGTGTCTGCCCCTCGGCCAGAAGCTAATATCTCCGCTTATGCCCACAGAGGACGGGGACGTCTTCGCGTGCATGGCGGAGACGGCGGCGCTGGCGATGGCGATGGCACTCGACGGCGCGGCGAGCGACCGACGAGGCGGCGCGCCGCTGCCCTTGACGCCGAGCGACTCCCTCCGCAGGAGCCGTCGCGGGGGCAGCCATTCTGTCGGCGCGCTCTCTCGCGAGGGCGTGCTCGCGACGCTTGCGATCGCCGACCGCGTCGGCATAAGGATCGGGCACGTCAAGCGGATGACACAGGCGGAGGCCGCAGTCGCGCAACAGCAGAAAGCTGCTGCCGCTGCCGCCGCGCCGGGCTCTTTCTCGCGCCTTTGATCTTATTATTTTTTTCTTTCTCCCTCCGTCTTTTTTTCAATTGTATGCCCTGCCGTTCAGCCTTCGAAAAAAGGAATATCACGAAAAGCTCAACAACAACCAATGAGTTGTTTATCAAATGAGAGAAACAAACTCCAAGGTCGAGAAAATGTAAGAATTTTTCGAGGTGAAGCAAATTTTGAAAAAAAAAAAGATTCCTGGGGAAAGAAAAAAAAAAAAGCACCGCAACAAGAAAGCGACGGAAAAAAAAAAATCAAAGAAAATTTCATCTCCTAACTCTCATTCTATCGCAGTCGCGCGCGCGCTCCAGTTCACTTTGTCGATTTTGATAAACTAAACAATGAGGTACGCAGTGTCGAGCGCACAGAAGAAGACAAAATAGACACGTTGAAAGCGTTTTTCTTGCGGTTGGCCTTACGCATCTCGGCGGCTACCGCCTCCGACGACGACGCCGACGGGGTCGCCGCCGTAGCCACCACCTTGAACCCGGCCGTCGTCGTCATCGCGGCCATCGGCGAGACGGCGAGCAGGCGGCGCGCGGCCGGGACGTCGCCGGAGGACCATTTCTCTTTGGCGGCCTTGAGCCAGAGGACCTCGGCAATCATTGACGGCATTAAAAAAAAAAAAAAAAAAACTTACAGCGGCGACGACGACGACTGCGGCGGGGACGACGAGTGGGTGACGCTCATCCACGGCGACTGGTACGACCTCCGCCCCTTTGTAAAATCGCACCCCGGGGGCCCGATCGCGATCAGGACGGCGGCCCAGCTCGACGCGACGCTGCTGCTCCACTCTCAGCACCCTTTCACCGACGCGAGGACGCTCGGCGTGATCCTGGAGCCCCTCCTCGTCTCCGACGACGAGCAGGCTCGGCTCGACGCAAAGTTCCCAGCGGTGGTGAGTCCCCCACCGGCGCTTGACGGCCACGAGTTTGACCTGCGCGCCGCCGAGGCGTCGCTCGGGATCCCGACGCGGCGGCGGCGGCGCGGTGGTCCTTCTTCTTCTTCTTCGACGCCGCCTCCCGCCGTCGATCCTTTCGAGGCCGAGCTCAAGGCCGAGGTGCGCGCCTACTTCGAGTCGCTCGCCGCCAAGAGGGGGATCTCGCTGCTCGAGGCCACCAAGGCCCCACCGGAGCAGTGGCTGGTCTTTGCGCTCAACGCGGCCGTCCTGCTCGTCTTTGGACTGATTCCACTCCTACGGACGGGGAGCGTCGCGTCCATGATTTTCGCTCCGCTGTCGCTGATGACGCTTCTCGGGGGGCTCTGGCACGACGGAGGTCACTTCGCAGTGTCCAGAAACTGGCGCATCAGTGCCGCGTTCGCGAGCTCGGTGCCGTGGGTCACCTTTGCCGACGAGTGGTACAGCGAGCACACCGTCTGGCACCACACGTGGACCAACGTGCCGGGCAAGGACCCGGACCTGCTTCCCGAGTCGCGGCTGAGGTACAGACCGGCGGCGCGTCGTCAGTCGCAACGTGACGCCGGCGGCCTCGCGGACGACAACAGTCTCCATCCGATCGAGATTTGGGCTCTCCACGCGTCGCTCCTGATCTACCCGGTGCTCTCCGTGAGGTCCGCGTGGGACGGCGTGCTCTTGCGGGTCGTGCCGTTCAAGAAACTGCGCGGGCTCGCGTTCTGCAGGTACGCCGCCGCCAGGCTCGGCTTTACGGTCGCGACGCTCGGGTGGCCATGGCTGCTGCTCCGGAACGAGAGCCACGCCCGGCGCGCGGCCTGCTCGGTCGTCCCCTGGATCGTCATCTCGTTCTATTTCGTCTACGGCAACTTCGTCACGCACCTCACAGAGGAGACGACCTCCGGACGCGATCGCAGTTGGTACAGGCACCAGGTCAAGACGACGAGCAACTTCGCGTCGTCGATGGCGACGTCGCCGCTGTGGGTGAGGCTTATGACCTGGTTCACGGGCGGCATCAACACCCAGATAGAACACCACCTGTTCCCGACCGTCGCGCACTGGCACCTTCCAATGATCCAGCCGATCGTCGAGAGGCTCTGCCACAAGCACGGCATGCCTTATAAGAATGCGCCTAGCCTGCCCGCAGCGCGGAAGCTCATGTGGCTGAACTTGGTGCCCTCCATGAGCCAGGTGCGACTGAAAGTTAAATAATAGTAAAAAAAAGATTTTTTTTTTCTTTTTTCCCCCCTGTAAAATCCTTTTTCATTTTTTTTAGCGACGACAAACACTTTTTTGAATGCTTTCGGTTCGATCTGTTCCACTTCGTGATATTTTTTCCGCATTTCGAAATTCAATTTTCGGAGGGAAGATTCTTCCCTCCGAACGCAGCAATTGAATTTACTAAAGCGAGACAAAAGGCAAATCAGCACGGAAACGAAGCGTTCTTTATCCGAATTGAGAAGACCGAAAGGAAAAATGTTTGGCATGTTCGAGACGCCACTGTCGTCGTCGGCGGCTTCGTTCGACAGTCGAGCCCTTTTCCGCCCTCTGCTCGTCGTCAGCACAAAGAGACTCGACGCCGCCGCGCTCGGGTCCCTGGCCCCCACGCTCGCCTCTCTCTTTCAGTACAGATACAAAACAAGGGGAAAAAATCGGGGTGAAAAAACAGAAAAAGAGATTTCAAAATTCAGTTGAGCGTCCCGCGGCACGCCGGCGCGCCGCACGCGCACTTGACTTTCTCCTCGCCTTCCTCCTCGGCGAACCTGTAGTCGTAGGTCAGCTCCTGCCCAGGCTTGATCTCCACCCGGGCCAGGAACACGATGCGCGCCGAAGATCCGCTGGAGTTCGCCCTCCTGTCCTCGACGGGGATCACGCGGGCGTAGAGAGAAGGGGCGCACGAGTGGTTTGTGAAGCGCGCGACGCTGCCGCAGCGCGTCGAGTCGACGAGCGAGCGCGCGTCGGGCCTCGCGAACAGGTAGCAGTCGCTGCCCGCGGCGCGGTAGGCGGCCTCCCTGGCCGCCGCGATGGTGCCCGCCCTGATCTCCTCGCCGCGGTACTCCATGACCATGGAACCGGGCTCGAAGCGCCTGCGCGCGAACGCGCCCCAGCCGGCGACGCCTGACTTGCCGAAGGCGACGGCCGAGGGCTCGAGCAGGCGCGCGGCGGCGAGGCGGGCGCTCGTGGAGACGATAGTCCCTGGAGCCGCTGGAGCTGGAGCTGTTGGAGCGACTGAAGCTAGAGCTCCTGCTTCTGCTGCTGCTGCCATGGAGACGAAAGGGATCGCGACGGAGGTCAGAGTCGGAAGCGGGTTTGCGGCAAGCCCTCGGACCTCATCTTCCTGGACGCCGCGAGGAGCTACCTGGTAGCGCGCCTGCAGGCCGCGGCGAGGCTGAGCGAGGCCAACGACGCGAGGAAGAGCAGCGAGGAGGCCGCAAAGGGCGGCGGCGACGGGAACAGCGGCGGCGGCGGAGGAGGAAGCGGGTTTCGGTTTCTGGGGCTGCCCCCGCTGTCCGCTCCCGGAGGAGGGGGAGCAGCACCGGGCTCTGCTGCTGCTGGCGAGAGCAGCAGAAGTGGAAGCGGCATCGGCGCAGCGTCGAGCGAAGGAGTCGTCGACAGCGCGCCGCTCCGCCTCGGCCGGATCTTTGCCACCGCGACGAGGGGGGGAGCCGCTCCCGTCTCGTCGTCCTCGTCCTCATCGTCTTCGTCGTCTGCTACTCCTGCTGCGTCGGCGGGTCTCCCGAAACCGCTGTTGTTCGCCGCCAATGCTCCTTTCAGCCGTAGCAGCAGTAGCAGCAGCGGAAGCGGCGGCGGCGGCTTCTTTTTCGTGAGACCCGCAGCCGCGCCCGCGCCGGCGCGAGCAGCAGCAACGACGGCGACGACACAGGCTGCTCCTCACGTCGGCTTCTCCCTCTCGCAGCTCCAGCAGGAGATGCTCGAGAAGGAGGCCGCCGCGGCCCTCTCTGCCGCCGTGGGAGAGACAAGCGACGTCGCCGCCGCTTTGGACACCGACGGCGACGACAACGGCGACGACGGCAGCAGAGACCCTGCGGAGGCCGAGAGCGCCGCCGACAACGACGGCGACGATGAGACGGACAGCGCCGAGACCTCCTCTTCTTCTTCGACCAAAACCTCTTCCGCTCCCGTCGTCGTCGCCCCGGCTTCTTCCGGGGGCTTCGTTCGATCTCCGACGACATCAGGTCCCGCATACGACAAGGCGTTCTCCGCAGCCGTCAACAGGGCCGTCGCCGCGGCGAGGGCGAGGGCTTGGGGAATGGGCGGCGGAGGAGGCGGCGGTGGCGCGCTCGGAGGGGTCCTCCGCCGCTGCTTCCTCCCTCTCGTCGTCGACTTCTTCCTCCTCCTCCACTTCTTCTTCTACTACTTCTTCCTCCTCCTCCCTTTCCGCGGTAGAGGAGTGCCTGAGGGACCTGAAGCTGATGGAGGCGAGGTGGAGGGCCGAGAAGGCCAGGAGGGTGGCGAGCCTGCCTTAGTGAGAAGAGAAAACGATTCTTTCGTCGTCTCGTTTTCTTTTTTCATTTTCTTCGTTGTTATTTTTGTCCTCTCATCTTTTCCTTTTTTTCCTGTACAAATGCAAACCGAGAAAGGCAAGAGCTACACACTTTGAGAAAAACGAGGGGTCCCTTTCAAGAGACGGCAGCGGACGAGGCGGAGACCTCGACCCTCGCCCCCTTTCCCCCCTTCCCCGCCGCCGTCGCCCTCGACGACGACGGCGGCAGCGGCGCTTGCTCCGCATCCTCCTCCGCCTCCTCTCGCCGCTTTGACGAGGGCAGCAGCGCCTCCACCAGCGTCCTCACAGGATCGAGCTCCCCCTCCGGCAGCAGTCCGTGCTCCCTCCCGAACGCGACGTAGTGCTTGAAGACAGTCGTGAGGTGCGCCGACGCGTTCAAAATCCTCGGATCGCCGATCTCGCGCCAGTGCGCAAAGTAGCAGTGCGCGAAGACGCGGGCGAGCCTCCTGTACAGAGGTTGCAGCACGTGCGCGCGAAACCCCCGCGGGAACGGTTCCCCTTTGGCCTGGGGGAAGGCGTGAGGGGAGGCGAGGAGGACGTCGGCCCAGGAGAAGAGGGCCGCTGCGTAGTCCCTCGCGGCGAGGCGCGAGGGCTTTTGGGGCTTTCTCTTCCGCGGAGGGGCTGCCGCCGCGGCTGCCGCCGCCGCCGCCGGAGAGGTCGGGGCAGCGGCCGGGGCCGCCGTCCCGCCGCTCCTCTCTCCTCCTTCCCCTCCCCCTCGTCCCCCTGGAATCTCGGGCTCAGCCCATAGGTACTCGTGCCTGGGACCTGCCCGCATCGCCGGGCACGACTGCGGGGTGCAATATTGGTGCGAGAGGGCGCCGTGCAGCAGCGCGGCGGCGTCGAGAAAGTCAACGGTGTGGCGCGCGAGCCATTCGTTCAGCTCGTCGGCGGTGGCGGCGTCTCCGTTTTCGTCTCCGTTTTCGCTTTCGCGCTGCTCGCCTCCCCCGCCGCCGCCACTGCCGCCGCCGCCGACGGGCCAGAGAGCGGATTTGGTGACGGCGGCGTCGGAGACGGAGCCCAGGGTGGCCCCCGGGGCCAGGGAGAGCACGGCCGCGGCCGCGGCCGCGACGCCATCCACCGGGTCCGAGGTCGAGCACGTCGGATTCGACGCGCCCGACGCTCCTGCTCCTGCTCTCGCTGCTGCCTCTTCCGCTCCTTCCTCGCCGCCCTTGAAGACCCCAGCGAGGAGGAAGGGTCTCGCTGCCGGGCGGAGGGTGGCCGCGGCGCCGGCGCTGTTGTGGTGTGAGAGCCGGAATGGGGGAAAGAGAGGGAGAGGGAGAGAGAGAGAGAGAGGAGAAGAGAAGAATGGTTTCGTTTTGCTCTGCGTGAGCGAAGAAGGAGGAGGCGCGTCTTCGCCGCGCTTCGAAGCAGGCGAGGGACGGCGACGATGACAATGAAGACGACGCACCGTGACCGGCTGAACATTGGTCGCCTCCAAAGAGAAACAGAGAGAGAGAAAGCTGCAGAGACGAGGGGGAGGGAGAGACAAGAGGAACGAACGAAACGAGACTGTGCATCAAGGTCTTCTTTTCTTCATTTTTTCTTCAGTTTCGCTCTGCTCGGCGCCCACGTCGAAGGAAAAGAAAAGATGGCGAACGAGGAGGAGCTCACCGACTACGAGGCCGAGCGCGCCGCCCGCATCGCCGCCAACCGCGCCAGGCTCGGTGAGTTCTGCCGCCTCGTGAGAGTATTTAGGGGAGAATGAATGCGGGACGTGAAAGAGAGATCGAGGCGCCAGGAAGAGAACAGAGAGAAGATGGACGCGGTGCCTCTTTTTCAATTTTTTGATTTTTTCTCCCCCCTCGACGTCGTCGATCTCCCTGCCCAACTTTTCCTCGTTTCCTCTCTCTTTCCCTCCACCGCTCCCAAAAAAAAACGGACAAAAAAAACAGCGGCCCTCGGCGTCCTCGACGCCGCTGCGGGCCTCCAGGCGGCGGCCAACCCTGCAGGCCCCTCCAGGGTCCCCCAGCGCCGCAAAGAGAAGCGCCTCAAAGCCGGGGGAGGAGACCACCCCCCGCGCCGCGCCTCGGGGCGGATCGCGGCGGCCGGCGCCCGCGACTACAGCGACGCGCGCTCGTTCCGCTCGCTCTTCTTCTCTTCCTCCCCCCCCGGCTCGTCGCTGCCAGGGGCCGAGGCCGCGTCGCGCGGCGGCTGCCCTCCGCGCGTCCCCTCCTCGTGCCACTCCTGCAGGCAGAAGCGAGAGGAGATGGGGGCCGAGGCGGAGGGGAGCAGCTGCTGGCGGTGCGACGGCGCCCGGGGCCGCTTCTGCCGCGGCTGCCTGACGATGCGCTATGGGTTGTCTTTAGAAGCCATCAAGATGGCGAACGAGAGGGCGGCCGCCGCGGAGGAGGAGCTCGCGAAGACGAGGGCGGGGGATGAGGAGGAGGAGGGAAGAGAGGGAGAGGGGGACGCGGGGGAGGACGGCGACGAGGCGGGGAGCGGGCGAGCGGGGGAGGAAAGGAGCAGCGAGGGCGAGGCGCGAGGGGGGGTTCCCGCTCCCCCCGGCCTCCCCAGCCCCTGCGGCTGGCTCTGCCCGCACTGCTACGAGGATGTCTTCGGCCCCGCCGACGGCTGGATCTGCAACTCGAGCCTCTGCATGAAGAAGAGGGCGGTGCCGCTGAGGCCGACGGGCGTCGCCGTCTTCGAGGCGAGGGCCGCCGGGCACGCCTCCGTGGCGCACGCGCTGCAGGCCAGGCTCCTCTCCGAGAGCGGGAACAGTACCAGGGGCATGGTGGGGCCCAGGAAGGAGGGTCTGGGGTGCGTGATCGAGGGGGAGACCGACCTGGCGACGGTGGAGAGGAGAAGAGCGCAGGAGGGGGAGAGGAGAAGAGCCGCCGCCGCTGCTGCTGGTCTCGCTCCTCCTCCTCTTCCTTCTTCTCCTCCTTCTTCCACTCTTCCTCTTCCTTCCGCCGCCGCCGCTGAAATGGGGAAGGAGAACGTCGAAGGGAACGCAGCGGCGGCCAAGAGGCCCCGCGGGAGGCCGCCGAAGAGCGCCGGGGCGGGAGGAGGAGGGGGAGCGAGAGCTGCGGCCGCGGCGGCGGGAGAGAGGGCGGAAGCGGTGCCTCTCTCTGCGTCGGCGGCGCTGCCGCAGCCAGCCGCTTGAGAGAGTCGTTTTCTTCCCTTTTCTCTCTGCTTTTTCTCTCGTTCTTTTGGCCTTTCTGTTCGATCTTTCTTCCTGGCTTTCGAAAGGAGTAAAAACTGATGTTACACACTTGTCTTGCAGACACTGTTTTTCCCTGCAGACACTGTTCTTCTCACAAAGACGAAAGAGAAAGAAAAAAACTCTGGAGACAACGGAAGAAGAAGAAAACGAAGACGGTAAAAATCTTCATTTCATGGGGCACCCTCTCTCACGACAGCTTTCCTTTTCATTCAAACCGCCACACGCCTCACAGAGGCCCAGGTCCCTTCGCTGCTGCCTGGAGACGGCCGAGTCGACCTTGTAGGCGAGCAGAAACGAGGCCATCATTCCCAGCTGTTGAGGCGTTTTTTTCGTGTTTTTTTGCAGGGGAAGAAAGGTCGAGGGGGGGGGGGGGGGGCGG
>Ga0210003_1001449_pt1 | contig 20940 bp, 26 predicted proteins | sample LantaG_FD_182804 | JGI IMG/M metagenome (GOLD analysis project Ga0210003, IMG submission 182804) | Deep subsurface microbial communities from Baltic Sea to uncover new lineages of life (NeLLi) - Landsort_02402 metaG (SPAdes) (version 2) | ecosystem: Environmental > Aquatic > Marine > Oceanic >... | reverse complement strand
TATCTTTGGTGCGAGTCCAATAAACCAAAAAATTTATTGGCGGGTAGATGCTACGAATGACGCCGGGACGACAGAGGGTGACGAATGGAATTTTGATGCCCGGCCAGCAAAAGCCACTACTCCTGCCCCTACAGATGCGGCAGATGATGTTACATTAGACCAGGCCGCAATGACGTGGGTAGATGGTGGTAATTCTACTTCTTATAACATATATTATGGAGATACATCAGGGGACTTGACATCACCATCTATGGGGCAAGAAGAACTGTCTTTAACCATAGCTGGAATCACCCTGGGTTCTCCGTATGATTATGCCGTAACACGCTATTGGAGAATAGACTCAATAAACGAAATCGGTGTCACAGAGGGTGATGAGTGGTCATTTACCACCATAAACTTTAATCAGATTATGATATCCTATACTTTAATAGACGGGGGTAGTGGTGCCGGACCGTATGGTACGGCCCCTGATTTTGAAGACGAACCCGGCGTCGAAGGTACGGATTGGAGATACACGGGAGAGAATAACCTGGTGACGCTTAGAAGATTAGTAGCAGCCGCAGAAAATAAATTCTGGTATGAGGAGTTATAATATGAGTTTTAGTGATTTTTGGGAAGGCGAGATACTTGACCACCTATTTGATATCGGTTCCTATGCCGCTCCTACAATGTACGTAGGACTATCGACGGCAGATCCCCTTGATGATGCTTCTGGTTTAGCAGAACCTGGAGACACCTATGTAAGGGTGGCGTGTGCTGCGTGGAGCAGAGCCGCCAACGAAATTGACAATGATGCCGCTGTAGAGTTTCCAGAGGCTGCTGGTGCCTGGGGGACAGTAACACACTTCGCCCTATTCGATGCTATTACTGCTGGTAATATGCTTTGTTCTGCTGCTCTCGGTGACTCAAGAGCTATAACAGCGGGGATTACTCCAAGATTTGCAGCGGGGGAGTTAAACGTAACTCTAACATAATATGGCTGTTGTAATAGGGACAAATTGTGGTTTTGTAACAGTCGCCCCTGTGGCAGACCCCGAAGGAGATAACTCAGTAGTGGACGCAATATCTTATGCGTTTAAGGTTGTCGTACCAGAAGGAATAACCACTATTACTGAAATTGGTTGGTGGTGTGATACTGCGACAGAGGCTTCTAATTTTGAGGTAGGTTTATATGAAAATTATGCTGTTACTGGACTTCCTACAAATAGATTATATGTATCTAACACTAATGCAAAAGGCACAGATGCGGGATGGAAGAGTGTAGAGGTTAATTGGGAAGTTACTCCTGAAACTATCTATTGGTTAGCTGTTCAACTTGATAATACCAGCACACAAACAAATATTAATATTAATACTGTAGGCGATAGCACTACATCATATAAAACATCTTCTACGACATTAACTAATCCCTGGGTTAGCTCAGGAGTTTTAGGGGTAAATACAGCAATTTACGCAATCGGGGGAGTAGGTACAACATACTCAGAACTATCAGGAACTATAGCAGGAACAGGAACACCATCTGGAAATTTAGAAGTACTTTCAATTAGTGAATTATCTGGGACAATAGCTGGGGTGGGGGCTATGTCAGGGAACCTTGGTTCCGTATCCGTTCGTATCGTAGATAGTGTTAACTATACACGATTGGTGGCTGTTGGAAGTGACCAATTTTATTATGAGGACATATAATGGCAGCAGGAACAATGGTAGCGTTAGCGGCTTCGGTAGATGATATCGATACCTCTGATCAACTCGTTATGTTCGAGGCTTATCAGAAGATATTTATTATCAACGGTGCCAACCTAAGGGTCGTAGATTTTATAAACACCAAGTTGACAGTAACAGCACTTACCACAGCCCCCACCAAGGGGTCTATAGTGACACAGGCAACCTCCGGGGCTACTATGATCGTTGACTTTGTTAATACTGCCAAAACAATGATCTATGGTTACACTACCAGTGGTACATTTGTTACTACTGCTGGTTACACACTATCTGGCGGAGGCATGGACCCAGAGACGAGAGTGCCATCTGCTGTCGCCGAGGCCTCAACCACACCGCTCTGGTACGATTATACAGTGTATCCTGGCGGAGCGTCGGGGTCGTTACCGGCTAAGGCATACCTCGGCTGTACATACAGGGGGTCAATCTATCTCTCTGGCAACCCTAATAGCCCCAATCAATGGTATAAATCCAGAAACGGAAATCCGTGGGACTACCTTTACGCTGCCAATGACGGTGGTTCACCTGTGGCTGGCGGCGAGAACGCCAACGTTCCGGGTGAAGTTGGTGACATAATCCGTGCACTCATACCGAGAGGCAGAGAGTACCTTATCTTCGGGTGTGCTACGACTATGTGGGTTATGTACGGCGATCCTGCCGAGGGTGGTTCTCTGAGTGCGATTGATGAGACTACTGGAATATTCGGGGCGAGGAGTTGGTGTTTCGATGAGGATGATAACCTATATTTCTGGGGTGCTGGTGGGGTGTATAAAATAAGTAAAAGTAACACAACCGCTGAACTTCTAACGGAGATTAATCTACCCAACCTGGTAGACGATGAGGCAGTAAATCCTACCACGCACCGTATAACTATGGGGTATGATCGTAAGAGACATGGTATCGTAACCTGTATAACCCTATTAGCTGATGGGACTAACTCCAATTACTTTATAAGCCTTAGTCCAGTGACATTCGGGGATTCAGAAGTGCAAAGATATGCGTTTTTCCCTGAGTCTTATCCCGAGGAATGTGGTGTCTACTCTACGCATTTTTACGCGGCTAATGATCCAGATTATAGGGATCTGTTGGTAGGCTGTAAAGATGGCTACATCAGGAAATTCGATCCTGACAAAAGTAGCGATGATATAGGTGGTACGGACGAAGCTATTAACAGTTACGCCACATTCGGGCCATTCGCTCTGGCATCGGATGGCAAAGAGGGGGCTATTTACTCGATGTCGTTAACCTCTTCTGGTGGTGGTGCTGCCGGTACAGAAACAGATTCGGACGATATCGGATATAAAGTATTCATAGGGCGTACTGCGTCCGAAGCGATAGAGAAGGCCAAGGCCAATACCGCCCCCAGGGTATCGGGTACGTTTACGGCACCAGGTAATCCCAGGGGACAGAGGAAGAAACAGAAGATACGCGGGGCGTTCGCAGTTATTAGATTAGAAAATATTACGGCTGACGAGACCATGAGTTTCGACCAGTTGGTTGTCAATGTATCTGGGAAAGGCAGGATTAAATAATGGCTTATTGGAAGAATAGATTTACCGGGGAAGTTAAAGAGCATTGGAAGAATCCAGACTTCAGTTCGTGGACATCGGCCCCCGAACCCACTGACGTTAAGATCGCCAGACAAAAAGCTGAAGTGTCTAAACCATTCCAAGAGGCCATGAAATACTATCAACCCGGTGGCGGATATGGTGCGGGTGTAGAGGCTGGGTTAGACCGCGGTAGAACACAGTCTATGGCATCAGGTATGAACGCCCTTATTGGTTCAGGTCTTGCTGGTACAACGATGGCCGCTGGTCTCGGGAAGAAGTACGAAGAAGAAGTAGCCGCACCAACGCGAGCGGGAGTGGAGAGCACCAGGGCACAGAACCTGGCCGCTCTTAATATGGCTATGGGTGGTGCCCAACAGAGTGCTTCGCAATTTACTCAAGGTATGGATCAGAGTTCGCAACAGTTCAGCCAAAGCCAGGCGATGCAGAAGTATATGGCTGATTTACAAGCACAGGGACAGTCTAATCAACTTGGTCTCGGCTATGCTGGACTAAGGGCCGGGCAGCAACAAGCGGCAGGACAACTCGGCCTTGGTTACGCCGGGTTACAGGCCGGGCAGCAACAGGCGGCAGGACAACTTGGCCTTGGATATGCCGAGTTAAACGCTAAGATGAACGCTAAGAAACAGGTTGCCCCTACTGGTAGTAATTTTAAGGTGCCTACATCTGCCCCAAGTTTATTTTCTTCTGCTGCTCCTACTACTACCGCCAAACCTCAAACATGGTCCAGTTCAGAACTGACGGCACTAAACCAAAAACTCGGCAATAAAGCGACAGGATTCTAAGAGGGTAATCATGGCAAATCCACAATTTGTAAACCCCGCCAGTAGTAATCTTACTCCCGAGAGTATGTTCGAGCAGAAGGTCAAGGCCGGACGGGACGGCATACAACAGGAGTTCCAACGGGAGTGGGACACAATAAATCAACAGGCCAAGATCAACAGGTTCAGCCCCCAGAAACACCAGCAACTACTGGCTACAGCACAGACTAAGGCGGCAGATCGAGCGGCTAAGTTCGACCAAGGATATCAGGCACAGCTTAGTAATTTCAAGAACCTGGAGCAGTTGCAGAATCAAGGTGTTATTACTAACGCGACTGAGGCTAAATGGCGTATGGTACTCGGTCCCGAGGCTGAGAAACTTATGTCTGTCACCCAGTCTGGTTCTTCTATGAAGCAGTATAGCGAACTCGATATCTACCGTAATAAACTTGAGTCTAATGCTAAACAATTCAGGGTTCAGCCATCTGGTAAAATACCGAGTTGGTGGAAACCCCGACGCTGGGAGGAGACAGCACCTGAAGAACTCGAAATATTCGACCCTTCTAAACTGGCCTATGATGCCAAGGGTAACGTCAAGGAAGGTTCAACTGCTGGTGCCTGGCGTAAGGCTAAACTTGATGAGATCCAGGCATACGGTTTAATCAAGGAAGAACTTGGCCGGGTCACAGAAGAACAGAACATGCTCCTGCGCCCCAACACCAGCAGCCTGATGAATACCGCTGTTAAATCCCCGAGGATCGGTGGATCGATTAAGGACCAGACCAAGATGTTACTAAACCAGCGTGAAGGTAACGCACAACAGCAAACAGATAATGACCCATTAGGGCTTAGATAATGGATATAAAACAATTCAGACAGCAGTATCCAGGTTATAATGATATCTCTGATATGGATCTGGCGACGAAGTTGCACGCCAAAAATTACTCGGATGTACCGTTTGAAGAGTTTGCCTCTAAATTCGGGGTGGAATTTCCAACCGTGGGTAAAGTTACTGGTGGTCAGGGCATGTTCGGCGGAGGCTATACTGATCTGGGCGGTAGCTCATTCGGGACAGAATCTGGACTACCAAAGGCCAGAGTACGAGACGTTCCGGGTATCGTCGGTCGAGGTCTCGTCAGTGCAGAACTTGGTGTGGCTAAGGGCGTAGTGGGCACGGTAGACGCTGCCCTGAATATCTCATCTGAAAAGGTACGTAAGGTGGGAACACCCTGGGCACCATCACTGCCTACACGTGAGGAACAGATCGAGTCCACCAAGGGGATCAAAGAAGCCAAGCGTAAGATAATGTCTGCCCAGGAGAAATTCGCACCTCAATATTCAGGTGCCCTGGCCTGGACCACCAGAACGATATCCGAGGCTGTGCCGTATATGGCTAATGCTGCCGTAGCCGGGGCTGCTTTCGGTCCTGCTGGAGCGTTTGGCGTGGGATTCATGGTAGAGGGGGATTACGCCTACGACGACGCTATCTCCTCGCTAATGAAGACGCACAAGCTCACACGAGACCAGGTAGAGGCCAGACCCGACCTCTTGGAACAGGCCCAGCGAGAGCGTGTGGTGGTCGGATCGTTAAATGCTATTGTAGAGGCACTACAGGTGGGCCGGGTTCTAAAGTTCGCAGAGGGCGGTAAACATTCACTCAAGAGTTTCATTAAGGTGGCCCGAAAGAAGGGGATGAAGACCGCTGGCAAGGAACTCAAGGGCTGGTCTGGCGAGATCGCCCGGCTATCGATTGAAGAAGCCCTGGAAGAGTTTGGCCAGGAAGGTGTATCGCTCAGTGTTCCGGCTGCGTTCCGGGGCGAGTACCCGACCAAGGAAGATGGTTCACCAGACTGGCTGGCGATAGGTGAACGCCTGGGTGGGGCTGCTCTGGGTGGTGCCGTGGCCGGTCCGGTACTTGGCGGGGCTGGTAGATTGGCTACTGGCCAGCAGACTGACGTTGCCAGGGAACAACCCCCGATTCTTGGTAAAGAAGGGGTTGAGGTTACGCAAGACATCCCCCCAGGTTCCAATGTCTACAAAGGTGATGATGGCAACACTTACATAGAGACTCCTGCACAAATGGGGGACAAAGCAACCCAAGTGACAGAAGAAAGGAAGGATGAAGAAGGGAACTCACGTCTATTCGTTAAGGGCACTGACATAGAAGTAACACAAGATTTTGAACACAGTGTTAGTGGGAGACTGGACGCACCTATGAGTGAAACCCCCGCCGAAGCGACCACAGAAATAATAGAACGTCCTGAAACACCACAGATGCTGAAGAAACCACTATCTGAACTTTCAGATAATGAGCTTGCAAAAAGAGTACAGCGGGCGTCACCATATCATAAACAATATGTTCAAGAAATCGCATGGAGAGAACAACAAAAAGAACTTGCGGCTGCTGAACCTATCGCAGAAACTCCCGCCGCTCCTGAACAAGCGGCAGAGACTCCCAACGAAAAGATAGGTCGGCAGTATGGGCTTGATAGTGAGGAAGTAGCTGAACGACTTACTGCTGCGGAAACCCGCCACCAGGAATTAGGTAGCATAGAAACTACTAAACGTACCGTAGATGAACGGCGAGAGTTTAGATTCTTAGGAGAACACAAGAACAACCTTGACGCCTTACTTGATTGGGAAACGGCGGAAGATAAAACAAAAGTAGGGAAGCAAAAGAGCAAACCAATAAAATCGCAATATGCAGCCGGGCATGAAATCCCTAAAGCTCTCGGGATGTCTGAAAAAGAACGCCGAGCGTTTATGAAAAAGTCAACTGGTAAGACATCTATGGCCAAGATGTCCCCCCTTGAGGCCCAGGATTATATTGATGACTTACATAAATTAGCCAAAGAAAAAAAGATTGATACCGGGATACTCCCATCAGAGCGTAGATTTAAGAAGCCCATCATAGGTCTAACGCCGCAACTCTACAAGACTAAGATCCTTGGTGTAGAGTTTATGGTGTCACCAGCCGCAATAGGCAAGCAGAGATTTGATCTTGAAGTCGCTAAGATGTCTAAACGTCTCGATGTGATGAAACGAATTATCGAACGCTTAGGCGGGGAGACGATAAAGACAAAGGCGATAGCTAAGTTAAAGAATAAACCTACTAAGTCTGTCGCCAGGTTCGCCGATCTCCTTAATGAGAACGAAGAGGCACCTTCCGATTTATCTAAAGACGAAAGGGCTGTGTTTAATTATTTCCGTAACCTTAGCAGAACTATCCTCGCCAGAGAGAACGCGGTAAGAGAAGAACTTGGCATGGAACCCATTGCGTATAAGACTGGATACATGAGGCACATCGTAGATACTATGGTTGAGGATATCATAGACGGAAGACACCCGATGCCCGAAGAATTAAAATATTGGGCCGAAAAGAACGCACCCAAAAGAATTAGTAATACTATGGAGTATCAACGTAAACTTGGTGACGAACTCGCACCAATATTCTCAAATGATTTAATCAAAGCTACTAAAGCGATGGTGTATACAGGACTGAAAGAAATACACCTGGACAAGCCGCTGAAGTTTTTTGAAATTCAGATGGCACTACACTCTGATCTTATCCCCGACTCTACCCGTCGATGGACTGAAAACTTTATAAACCACATGGTTGTGGGTAAACAGACCAATACTGATAAACGCTTAAACGAAATGATAAAGGATTCTGGGATCGGAACAGTAGTTAATAAAGTCCTGAAACCATTTGGCAGGAAGATAAGTAATAGACCATTCACCAACATGCTGGGCAAACTTGGACGGCTACAGATTTACGGGGTAATGGGGTTACGACCTAAACAAATTATCAGGAATAAGTTTCAGCTTCTCCAGAATTTAGCTTTTTATACTACTAAATCTAATCTTAGGGCGGCATTACCAGTCAGTGAACAATGTAAAAAATTTATCTCTGAAAGTCTGTTCTTCGAGACCTATCGGGACCAGGGATTTGAAGATCTGTCAGAGCGTGGTAAGGGCATATTCGGTCGTGGATGGATGAAGGGCTTCCAGTGGTCGGCAGTAAGTAACGCTGAAACGGCCATGAAGGCGGCTTACTATGATATTCTTGAACTCATCGAAGACCCTAAACATAAAGACTTAGGTTGGGCTGATCCTAAACGAACTTATACCGAGGAACATGAGTTTCTATATCCAAGTGAGGAGAAAAAATTACGTGCTGAAATGGATTTTGGTCCAGGTTGTTCCGAGTATCATTATATCCCTATGGCCATGCCTGGAGTGTTCAAGTACAAATCGGCCACACCAGTTACCAGGCTACAAAGTTGGTGGATGAATCATTTCTTTAAGTTCCACCGTGAAGCGGCACATAGGTTCTTCACCGGCGAAACGAGAGAGGGGTTGAAACTCCCCTGGAGTAGAAGGGTGGGATGGGGTCGGTATATGGTGATAGGTGGTCTGGTGCTCAATACGCTTGGTTATGGATCGAGCTATTTATTTGGGGCGGCACCGGACGCGTTACCCCCGCTCGCCCAATTACTTATCGGCCTGTACCAATATATTGTTACAGACGATGATAGAACCAGGAATCAGGCTAAGTGGAAGATGTTAAGTTCCATTAAAACATTTATACCCGGCTATCTGGCGAAGAAAGATATAGAAGCCTATTGGGAGAACAAAGGCGATCTCACAAAACTCTTGTTCTATAACAAGGGAATTTTCAAAGACGAACAGGCTACCACGAGTCAAGCACCAACCAGAAGAAGGGTGACACCACCAGTTAGAAGGAGACCCGGATAATGGACGTTGATAAAAGATTAGGCGACATGAGTGACAGAGAACTGATAATCTTCTTAATCGGTGATGTCAGAGCCATCAGGAATAAACTGGATGGACACATTGATTACCACAGCAAACAGGATGAACGCCACTGGAAGTTATTTCTTGGTCTTCTGTTAACGTCCATCACTGTTATCAGTGGGGTTCTGGTCACTGTATTATGTTAGTCCCTATAATCTCTTGGATTATACTTGGGATCGAATCGTTGAATAAAGTCAATATACATATTTGTTACATCGTTCAGACCCCAACAGAAAGCTACCCACCGCGTTTCCGGTATGGCTATTAAACATTTGCGGTGGCAAACATGCCGTCTATATTCTGTTTTTTCTATACTGAATATATAGAGTTCATCACACCTAAAGTTAATAGTGGTATGTTGAACTATCGCGTAACCCGCTTCCACTGGTTCGCCAATAATCCGTTCCAGTTCCGCCCGGATAGATTCTATATACGCGTCCCATCCTCGGTCTACAACAATACTGCCCCAATTAAGATTATCCGTAAATAATTTATTTTTGGAGATAGTAGGTTTGCTCTTACACTGTGTTACTTTCATTACGCCTAACCCTATAATGGGTATAGCCATAACCGACTTTAGCATTTCTCTTCTGTTCATAGTTTTTACCCTTCTATTTATATTTATGTTAGCTATCCCTCTCTAACGCCTGGCCGGTTTCAACCGGGATTTCTTCGGTCTCGCCCCAGATGAACTCGATAAGACACCGCTCATCACCGGGGTCACATGTTTTATTCACATCAAGTATGTATTTGATCTGGTTCTTAACCCTGGCCAACGGAACCAACCCATACATGCCGTCCCGGTTCCACAAAATCGCCTGTGGCTTCTTGGCCAACTGTTCGTACTGTTCGCCAGATATGGTTAGCCTGGTTCCTGATTGTTTAATTACTGTTGGATATATTATAATACACCTCCTCTATTTCCCAAACTCCAGCCCCTATAGGTTTTGCTACTAATTTTATAGAGCCTCCAGAGGTTTTCACATCATCCATATTATGTAAAAGAATATGTTTCCATAAAGCTGTAACAACTCTGTACTTTGTGACAGTCCCAAGCTCAAACTTTTTGACAACTTCCTCTGCGGCAGATTGAAGTCTTTTGCATGTTCCTACTTTCATCTCGCCCTCTCTTTCATTTCTCCATACAACCACGGCCTGTCACCAGCACAAATAGGACTGGTGAAGGGACGGTCAATATAATATTTCCACGGCACCTGTTTCAATATCCTGATTTCATAGTCAGGCTTGCCGATACAGGGTATAACAGCCACGATCCACTCACGTTTAGTGAGTGTTGATGCCACCCTGACGATCCAGCCAGGCCGACCGCTCGGCGGGATATTACTAAACCCACCGAGCAGTTCGGCTCTGTCCTGGAGGAGGGAACGGACGATGGCTTTTCTCGGACAATGAGATATCAGCCAACGTATTATGTCGTCTCTTGTTTGGAAGTGGATCATTACGCTATTACTTTCTTTTCCAGTTCCTGCTCACGAGGTGACTTCAGGTACCTGCCAAGACCTAACCCAGCCAAAGCGGGGAACATCATAGCAAGTGGACCCGTTGGATCGAACACAGTGTTCTTTATTTCCTCTCCAGCAGCGATGCTAATGTTAAGATCTTCGTTACCCTGTTTAGCCATGAGCTTCTGATACTCTAATTTATGAGTTAAGTTCCTTTGCAGCCGTTTCGCGTCAAATAATGTAGTGTAGAGTCCGTTAACAGGTGTCGCGTTATTGGTGGCCATTAAATCTGGTTCGATATACGTTGGCACTATGGCGTCTTGAACGCAACCGGCACCTATGAATACAACTAAAAACAACACTAAAAATCCTGCGAATAGTTTTTGCTTTTTGTTCATTCTTATCTCCCTGGAATAATTTTAACTGCTTTGCCTTGTTTATCCACTTTTACTTTACGAACGATGTCGTCGTTAAGTTTTACTATGTAGCGATCACCTGTTCTCGCTTGTCTGCGAGTAGAAAATACACGTGCAGATTTTATACGTAGGACATCATCGCCTGCCTCATTTACAAATCTTCCATCTACTGCCTGTAATATCCAACCATGTTTCTTTTTCATTTTAGTTCTCCAGTTCTTTTTTAATCCACTGAATCAATTCAAAATCTACGGTTCTGTCCATAACTTCTTCTAACGCTGCACGCCACACGAATTTTGCCGTATCAGTAGGAGATTTATGACAAAAGTGAGTCTTTGCATCCGTTGTATTGCCCCCAGAAATAGGAAACTCTAAATTTCTCCACCACTTCTTAAACGCTTCCATTACATCGGCCTCCCAAGATATTTCATTGCGGCCCAGGGCTTCAACGCTATATCCTTATATAGGTGTAGCGTGTCGTCACCCTGACCCTTTGTTACAACCACAAGTTGTGGCATCTGCTGTAGCAGCCACCTGTGAAACATTTGTCTATTGCCTGGTTTCCTGTCGTTATCCCGGCACCATTCTCGCCAGGTGTCGTACAGTTGTTTTTTCTCCAGGTACAATCCTGCTCCAGTAGTGCAGCACTCTTCTATGAAGGACGTTATAGGTGATACCAGTTCCTTAAACTGACCGATGACGCCCTTTGATATTTCCGGTTCTACGAACCTACCCTGTTCCCTGAGATCCTTCAAACCCCAGAGGGCGAAGTTTATCAGATTCCCCTTGATAGCCTCTTCACGTAATCTGTTTTTGAGCGAGAAATCTTCCCGGCCATAGTATGAGTTGGGGAAATTTAATATGAGCGTTCGAGCCACGATAGCCCTGGAGTGATCGGTAAACATCGGCAGATCGTTCATGGCCATCGTAAATCTACACGCGAGTTCTGCGTCGAATGGAGCTACGAATTTAGGATTGATCGGTATCCGGTCTCGGCCAGTAATCCTGAGTATGACCTCAAGTGCAGCGTCCATTTCAGCCTTGCGGATGGTCCCCTTCATGTCACCAGCTATTGCAGACCCCTTACCGATCAGGGAACTGAGGCCATGAGAATTAGCCAGAAGGGGTAGACTTGTTGACCCGCACTGTTCCTGGCCGAGCATGGCTTCCATAGCCGACAGGATCGTACTCTTACCCGAGCGTGTCGGTCCGATGAACATCATAAATTTTTCTTGGCTGGTGTCGAACACAAGATTGTAACCAAACCATTGGGCCAATAATCGTATGCTGTCAGCGTCTTTATTAAACGTCATCGTGCAGTAGTCATCGAATAGTTTAGACCAGGCATAGGGTAGATAGTCATAGGGTAACGTGGCGAGCGTAAACAGATCCGGTGTCGGGTCCAGAAGTTTTGCCTTACCTGTCCTGCAATACTCATCCACATCAAGAAGCCCGTTCTTAAACGCTATCAGGTTCCTGGTATCAGGTCTGCCCCCTTGATAAATCCACGTAGGGGGATCAAAGGGTACCGGACAGTGGCTACTTAAGGCGTCTATTATATCATTGATCTTACTTTTGGTCGGCTTATATGCCACTATATCGACACCCTCTTTAGTGGGTTTGATATACCGTTTTCCCTTGAGAAACGTGTAAAATCTACCTCTAAAAACATCAGTGTCAAGCTGTCTATACCTACCTTCAGACCATTCTTCCCATTCGCCGTGATAGCTCCTAAGAGTTTGTACCCCGTTGTCATCCCGGTATCGATCCAGGAAAGCAATGGCTATGGTGTGAGCGATGTCGTCAGCAAATAAATTGGGATCTTTTTCATTGACTACTCCATACTTAGTCACATACGCAGTCAGCGATTCTATGGTAAGCCGCAGCTTAGTCCATTGTCGCAAATCCTTGACACCCTCTGGTGGCATAACGCACACGATATCCTTGGACAGGTGTACGAGATTTACCAGAGTCTTTTGCATCCCGGCTTTACCGGCACCGGCATCGTTCTCCCCTAAGATCCAGATCGTCTTTCCTGCGAGTGGCATCTCCTTGAGTTCTGCCATGCCCCCTTTAGCAGAAGGCCGACCAATAGCCGTAAGACCGAGGTCCAGGGCAGCAAGTACATCCGATGCACCCTCAACGATGGGTATGGGTAGATCTGAGAGGTGTAACACACTTGTCCCAAGCGTATCGTCTCGCTGCTGATGTTTTCGCAGATGAAGATACCCGGCTGATCCAATAGATTTGACTGATCCTTCTTCAATACGAGAACAGAGCACCGCAGAAGGATCTTCCGGGTTATCCGAGCTAACCATACACCAGTCTGGCTTTCCACAAATAGGACATTCAATACCGACTTCTTGCACTCGCACCCAGTGATATTGTCCGGCTGCATAGCGTTCCTCCCCTTCTAAATTATTTTCATTGTATGCGTAGATCAATCCACGCTTTGATCCCGGTTCCATGAATTTTTTACCATCCATAGATCGTAATGATAGACCGACGATCTCTCCCTTGTAATCCCGCTCGGCGAATACCCACGACTGTTTCGCCGGGTAGAACCCGACGCCTAACTGTTGGATAGAAGAGACCTTGACCCCGAGTTCCCTGGCCAGGTGATCGTACATGACCGGGAACATATTCTGTTTGTAGATTTCAAAGTCTTCTGCGAAATTCATCTTGGTCTCCAGAAAATACAGAGGGGTGGGTAATCGCTGCGGATAACCGAGCTTATCCACCCCTCAACCGTATACCGTGCGGTCCCGCATTAGGGGCTAACCGGGTTGGTTCAATAGTCCCATGTATCCTTCACATCCACAGTTCTCACAGGTCATGCTCATTAGAGCAGCCTTTATTGTCGTACCCTTGGGTACAGGAAATTTTTTAGCCATTTTAACTACCTCTGAAGCATATTCTTCCATCGGTATGTGGCCACAGTTTCGACAAACTATGTTTATTTTATATGCTGCTTCCATTAGAATTTCCCCACTTCATCGAGGGTCTTATTGGCGATCAGACGCCACTGTTTATCTGTCACGTCCTCGTCTGGTGTGGCATCCCCCGCAATCTCGACGATAGCCGCGTTCCAACTGGCGTTCCGTTGTTCATCGGTACACTCATCGGCTTGCATCTCGACCACGAACTCATACGCTTGCTGTTTCGTCAAGCCACCTTCTGCTGCTTCCGTCTCCGCTGCCTTCAGGAGTCTTTCCGACTTGGCCTTGAGTGTTGCTTTCTTCTCTGCTTCTGTGGGGGGCGTTACCACTTCTGGCTCTGGCTCTGGCTCAGGGGCTGAGGGTTTAGTCCCATCCTTGGCCGGGGGCTTAGGTTTTGTAGTCTTCTTAGCTGGGACCGTTGCTATTGCTGGAGCAGCACCAGATGACTGGAGTAGCATGGCCATCTCTGCATCCAGTTTCTTCAGGCCAGCCGGATCGAGCTTGCGTAACTGGCTGCTGGGGTCGGCGTCGAATACATCCAGGAACGCCACCTGGAACGGATTACGCTCGGCGTACTCAGGGTCATTATCGATAATTCTGACCTGGCCCTTGGTTTCTGAGTAGTCTTCATTGGCGAGAACCTGAAACGACCGGCCATCCCAGTTGAATACCTTCATAACCTGGGTGTGATTGATCGTTGGTCCCTTCTTACCAGTTTTCTTGCTGGTTCCGAAGAGATAGAAGTATGCCGATAACTCCACTTCATACTCTGACCAGTCTACCCAGACGCCCTCCTGCTCATCCCAGTATTCACTGAGGAGCAATCGCACGTTGAATGACACGTTGGTGGTCTTGCCTTTTTCATCTGCTTTGGCACCTACGCCAGCTTCGAGCACTTTATTAAAACGAAAGCTGCCTGTTCTGTCTACTTGATTTCCCATAGTTAATTCCTCCAAAATTTTACGGTTTTTAATAAACGTGTTTCCAAATTTTTCTTCTGTAAATAAGCGAAATAAGTGTTTCAGTGACGCCATAAAAATTCGCTAATTCACGTAACGTAATACCAGCTTTCCTTAAATACCTAATCCATCTTTATAGCTAACGTGTCCTTTGATAAAAAGGCATTAGGTGTGCCGTCCCAGACCAATGGAATAAACTCTCCTTCACCTACTATATAACCCATCACTCACCCTCCTTCGGCCAGTTCTCATCGAATATAAACTGCCAGATCGTATCGTCACCAGGATGGGAGAACGAGACAATCGGGAACCTACTCGGAACAACTCTACTTTTTGCTTTGAAGTAGACCTTGCCATGAACAAATATCGCACGTTCACTGCCACCCGCTGCCTTACCGTCCTCGGTCTGTATGTCATTGTATCCGATCTTCAGAATATGATCGGCCCACTCACAATACATAGCCCAGATAGCCGGTGATGTTTCACCGTGCTGACGTTGAAGTTTGGGCACATCACAAAGAAAGTCTTCACCCCCGGCATGAGCAACTTTAATTTGTTGCATCTGACAGGTTACGGCCACCGACACCCCCTGTCGTATCAGAGTGTCAAAGTCTGCTAACGGTAGTTTCATGGTATCATATAGGTGTCGATAACCCTTACCATAACCATAATCTGCAATACGGTGTATCGGTTTACCCTTCTCGTGAGGGACATTCGCCAGGGTCCACTCCAATCCACGGTCCTCAAACTCCGTGCCGGTATCGATAACAAGGGTGTCGCCCGGCATGAGTAATCCCGGCTGGCGGCATACGGCCCGGACATCCTCAAATGTTTCTACGTCAGGAATATGGTTCAGTTTCTCACCCGTTATGGGGTGTTTGATCTTATCGCTACCACCCCTAAAGTCGATGAATTTAGACTTGTATAGCAACGCGGCCAGGGTGGTTTTGCCCATACCGGAATCTCCGTACAGGACTATCCGTTTGCCTTCTTCGGATGTCTCCCAGGTAGCCGTCTTGAATGTCTTGGCAACCGACGCTGGTTTTTTATTCCCTGTCGGGGCTGGTACTCTGGTCGCCGGGGGTTTCGGTTTTACTGTTCTTGCTGGTGGTATTACAGCCATTAGATCTTCTCCCTAATATTGAATAGAAATTTTGTATTGATGAGATACTTTGATGCCGGGCTAACCGTATAGGTACCGTCCTTCAGATAAATCACTTGTGCTGGGTGTATTTTGGAACCCCCTTCTTGTAGCCGAATATACATCATAATACCCGGATTACTCGGATGCCCGGACTCAAACACATCCCCATGTCTCCACACATGCTCTGGCTTCGGATAGAACTTATCCAGGACGGCTTGAGCGTCTGCTTCTGTTGGGAAATATTCGGGTGTAAATAACGCACGACCGTCACTGTGTAGAAACTGACAGGAATTCGCTGAATCATAAATACTATAACGCTCTATAATACGGCTCCTACTTGTAAAGACATGAAACATATTTATTCCTCCTCTTTATTAAATATTAACTTAAATCCGTCTGGGATTTCATCAATGGATAACTCGATATTGTTATAACAAAACGGCATGTAGTCACAGGTAAACGTGGCCTGGCACTGATGCTCATCATGGTACCAGTGATCGGTTTTAATCATGTTCTGCATACTGCGATATATGTTCAAGAGTTCCCACTCGAACGATTCCATCTCTGCGTCAGTCCTGGTCATCTCTACGCACCTGAAGTAAAACTCGGGACGTTCGCCGATGTCAGCCAGGAGTCGGGCACCGTACATCTCTGGCGTTTCCTTGATGGCGAAGGTGCCCTCTTTTTTGCCGGGTTCAGTCTCGGCCTGAATACCGTTAACATGAATCCAATCACCAGTGCCCTGTATTACCCCAAACTCCTGCCCACAATACAACCCATCCTCGACAAATTGTTTACTCTCGCCCTGGGTAAGTTTCTTCGGGCTGATGCTGGGCTTGTGGAACACGTCGTAGAGAATCGTGTTGATCAACGGATCTGATTCCTTGATCCCCCAGCCAGCCAGGAGTCCGTCACGCTGTAATCTCCGGGCGGCATACAGGTACAGTTTCGTCTGGGTGTCCAGGTTAAGGTGCCCCCAGTAATCAGAGTCAGGTGCCACTGAACTGCTGGTTGACTTGTGCTCCTTAATCGCCGGTCGGCCTGACCAGTTAACGATCTTATCAATCATCCCTACCAGTCTTACACCCGGTAAAGCCCGGCCAGATTCAGGATTAATAAGCGACAGTTCAAACCGCCGCTCTCGTGTCACTACCTCTTCGGGCTGGTCCTCATAGTACCACCGATAGCCAGTCAATGCGTATAGTAATTTATTCTTTTCGACCGCAATTACTCCGGGATCGAGATACGTTTTCTTCTCGTAAATCCTGTCCAGTTCACGGTATACAGCATCCATGAGATTCTTCGGAAGGAATCCGGTCCCGGCACAGATCGAACAGCCTGGGTCGTTGGCTGATAATTTAGCACACCTGGCACAAACGCTCTCAGGTTTTCTCGTTATAATATCGAGTATCCGGTGCCAGTGTGTCCCCAGCCGCTGTGCCTCTGTCTCTTCCTCTTTTCTAATGCCCAGCACGTTCGCGTTTCGGAACCTCATAGGGCACGCCTTGAAATTGTTTATTGAAGTCGCTGATATGTGTAGTTTTCGTTTACTCATAGCATTTCTGCCTTAATAAATGTCCTATGTCTTTCGGGTGGTTCACTCTCGTTATACCACGCGACGATGTCACGGCCCCATTGATCGATATCGCCAGTAAACTCTGGCTGTATTTCATAACCACGAACTTTTATTTGTGATTCTACTTCTCGATCATCCTCTTCCCACCATTCATTTCCTTTAGGTCCACGTACTTTGATCTTAAATTTCATCTCAGTATCCCCTAAAACAATATTTAAGTTCCTCGACACCGTGAACAATAAAATAATACCCCTTATTGTCCCGGACATCGTTCATTCGTTTCTGCTGCCCCTTACTAAGCCGACCACCGGCACCCCTCTTAAACTCGATCTCGAAGTGAATGCCATTAGGAAATAGTCCAATACCGTCGCCCCCGTTCTTGATCCCGTAGCTATGAAACCCGCTGGTACCCATACTCCCGGCACCAACATTGTTCCTGTCACACATTACGCCATGACGTTTCAACCAGGCCATACACTCTTTTGATACTTCAGCCTCGCTCTTGGTCTCATCTACTGGCACCACCGGATGCGTCGGGATACTGCCGTCCTTGGCACCGTTCCGCTTTACCTTCCTGCCCTCCTTGATACACTTGAAGGCTGTGAAGCAATCACCTATTTTGTCGGCTTTGGATCGTCGTTTCATTTATAAATTCTCACAATATTATAGTTCTAATGGTTAAAAATGTCTTCAAAAAATAACTCAGGTAAATCCTTGAGTGTAGCTTTAATAAGATCCGCCAGTTCCCAAGAAAGAACGCCGTGGGTCAGGAGCAATTCACCACAACGGGCACATCGATACAACCTACCGGCGTATCTATAACGTTCTGGGTCTTGGCAAAAAGCTCCACGCCCGGCTGGTATCCTAATGTAGTGTCGCGTGTACTTGGTATCACGACCACAACTTTTGTGCCCACGCAATAAACATATTATTTTTTGAAACACGGTGATGTTCCCCCTTCTGCATCCAACGGTAATCCAGCCGCCCAGTCAGGGCCGGTTCTCATAATTTCTATCATCTTCGCCAGGCTCTCTTCGGCCCGGTGTTCGGGCACACACCCGACAAGTTCATCATACGTGTGGAGTATGATCGGTATTCGTTCTCGTTCACATTCCAGTAGCCAGCCACCAAGTAGGTCACGACAGATACTCTGGATGACATTCTCCGTGATGCTGCCACCCCAGAGCGGTCCATGAATAGTATTAATCTTACCCTTGGGTTCAACAGAAGCCTGGCGGTAGAATAATCGTCGGCCTGACGGTAACTGGATGATCGTCGTGGTTCCCTCTTTCCAGAAAGTTAGTATAGCGTTCTTGATAAGCGGCTTCTGCTTCTCCATGCCCTCATGTAAACAGGTATCATCCGTGGGGATGTAGTACGTCATCACCTCATGCGGATACTTCGTCACCCAGCGGAAACAGGACTCCATAGCCTTCCAAAATTTAGGGATTTGAGTATACGTTGTCCGGTACGTCTTAATGAGTTTATCGATGAAATCCCAGTCATACTTACCAGAGTCGAAAAGGGGACGTAGGGATTCATTTTGCCTACATCTATCAAAAAAAGTGTTGGTCCCCATTCCGTATCCGCACCCCAGAATAGCGTCTTTCCCAAAACCTCTTCGTATCGTAAGGATCTTTGCGGCTTCGGGGGTGTCAGCATCTGTAGGTTTTCGCACCTCCTCACCGAAAAGCCGAGTAGCGAAAACAGAGTAAATATCTTGTCCATCTGCAAACCCTTTCACTAAATCATTCTGCCCGGATATCCAGGCTAATTCTCTGGCCTCTATCTGGCACGAATCTGGTATCACGAGCATCTGGTCATCTGGTGCAAGTAGGGCATGTCGTACCTTACCAATTAAAGGGTGTATCGCTTTGCCCCTGCCCTTACCACCGAGATTAAGCATATTCGTGCCCTGTGTGCCCGACCATCGCCCGGTGTGAGCACCATAGAACTTCATAGCGACTCTGGCCTTACCGTCCGAACATTCAGCCTGTTTAATTATATGCTGCATTTTTGCTTGATGCAATGGCCAACTGGTACACGCGGCCTTAGCCTTGCACAACAGCCGCACCTTATCATTCGAGTGAGTGAGTAGTAACTGAAATGCGACATCATCCTGAGCCAGGGCCGGGATCATCTTCTTCTTACCCTGTTTCATTGGCACTTTCTCGCCCTCTGGTAGGACATCCTGTAGGATCTTTGGGAAGATACTCCTGGCTCGAAGAATTTGCTCCATAGTTTTCTTGGTCTTCGTAGCATACTCCAATATCCAGGGTATCTGTTCCAGATCATTCCCGAGTTCAACACCCATGTCAAACGCTATATCCTTAGCCATCTCCATATCCAGATCGAACGTCGGCTTCAGGTACAGGTTCAGGGTGTGGTTCATCAGCGGTAGCTCCACCTCTGGGTTGTCGATCATTGGCAGTAGTATCTCAAGCAACTGTGATTCAATATCGACATCACCCAGGCAGTATTTCTTCATGGCTACCCAGTCTATGTCAGCACAGTGCTGACCCTTGAACTGGCTGGTGTCACCCTTATCCTGGAGCTTGAACAGTTTAGCCAGAGCCGCCAATGTGTGCTTCATCCTGGAGTCATAGTACCTACTGAGGTCTTCGATATCGATGTTATACGGCGGGTAGATCCCGAACTTGTTTGCCAGAATTAGTATATCAAATTTGCTGTTCTTTGTTACACAAACGACATTGTGTAACATGACGCCGAACTTCTTCTGAAGCCGTTCGATGGCCCACGGAACCTGGGGACCGGGCACGAATACGGATGTCCCGTCGTTAATCTTAATACCTAAGCCGGTCAGACTAAACCTGGAGTCAGTAACGTACTCCACGATGGATAATTTCTTGAGGGAGTAGTCCTGGTCATAATAGCTCTCGAAGTCTAATGTAAGCACGTCGGTTGGGTAGTTAGCTGTCGTTAGTATTTCGGTTACGGTCAAATCACCCTCCCATTTCTCTTAATAAACCCTCGTTTCTGAAGGCGTTTATATCGTCTGTTATACTCCGCCAGGGTAATCTCTCCATACATAAGCTCTTTGCGGAGATCCCGTTCCTCTCGTGTGTTTGTGAATGGCCGGGGCCATGTTCCTTTTACGCTCATTTGAACCTCGATTTATGGAACCTCTCACCTGGTCCACATGGCATGATGAAATGCTGCGGGTCTCCATTTAAGACTACACCGGCTGCTAAAATAGGACGACGGGCCATGTGTTTACCGTATGCAAACTGCCACGCCTTAACGTCGATACCGCAGCCTGTGTCCATGCCAAATATCCGCCTGTTAGGGTTGGCTTTCCACTGAGTCCCGGCTACTGAGTGACAGTGCCCCATCACAGTTGACATCAAGTTATCTTTCATAGCATTATACGCCGGGTGTAGCCCACCCCTACCTATGCCGTGAAAATAGAACACGTCATCAATTACAGTATCTTCTACCCACTTCCACGTTTTAGTTTTCCATACTGTGTTAAAGTCTCGAAGGTACTGCGGCGGTATATTAACTGATTCGGCCAATCGGAGAACACGCATGTCGTGATTACCTATGGTGAACGGCC
>Ga0210003_1001448_pt1 | contig 20960 bp, 16 predicted proteins | sample LantaG_FD_182804 | JGI IMG/M metagenome (GOLD analysis project Ga0210003, IMG submission 182804) | Deep subsurface microbial communities from Baltic Sea to uncover new lineages of life (NeLLi) - Landsort_02402 metaG (SPAdes) (version 2) | ecosystem: Environmental > Aquatic > Marine > Oceanic >... | reverse complement strand
AGAGAGAGAGAGAGAGAGAGAGAGAGAGAGAGAGAGAGAGAGAGAGAGAGAGAAACCAATGCCTTCTTCCCGATCACTCTTTTTCCTTCTTTTCCCTTCTTTTTTCGATGGCCTCGTCCTCCGTCGTTGACATCCTCAATTCGGGGCCCGTCCCGCTGGCCTGCGTGCGCAACGAAGCCCGCAAGACGCTCGTGGCGCTGCTCGATGCGGTAAGTAGGGAGCAGAGAGAAGAGAGAGAGTTTTCTCTTAGTCACTCGATCGATCGATCGGAAAAAAAAACCTTTCGCTCAACCTCTTCCTCCTCCTCCTCCTCTTCTAAAACTCACTCCAGTCCCCGGGCCGCAAGACGCTCGTGATCGAGCCCGCCATCGCGACCTGGCTGGGGCTCATGGCCGAGGTGCCACTGCTGAAAGAGCACGGCGTGGACCAGCTCCTGCTGCTGGGGGAGAACGGGGCGCCGAGGCTGACTAGTTCAAGTTCGACTTCGAGCTCGACTTCCTCTCACAACGGCGTTGCCGCCGTCGTCTTCGTCGCCCGGGCCCGACCCGCGTCAGCGGCAGCCATAGCCGCGTGCGTCGTCGCGGCCTCGAAAGAAAGCAGCAGCAGCAGCAGCAGCAGCAGCACTTCGAAGAAGAAAGCATTTTTGGCCCGCCCGCGCGAGTTCCGAGCGCTGTTCGCGCCCCGGGTCACCGCCGGGGTCCGCGCCGCGCTCGCCGCGGGCGGGGCCCTGGGAAGTGTCTCCCTGTCGCCCCTCCGCGCCCATTTCTTACCCGTGGAGCCAGACGTGCTTTCCTTGGAAGACCCGGGGGCCTTCGCCGACGCGACGGGGCTCGGGTGCGGCTACGGAGGCGCGAGCTTGGGCAGAACGGCGGCGGCCGGCGGCGACCCGCGCCCGGCCCGGGACTTTGCTTCCGGTCTCGTGGCCTTGGCTCGCTCCAACCGCCTGCTGGGAGTGCCCAGGGTCGTCCGGGGCGTCGGGCCCGCTGCGCTTGTGGTGAAGGTGGCCCTGGAGCTGGCGCGGAAGGGGGCGGACTCAGAGGTCGCGGACGCCGAAGAGGAAAGGGAAGCCCGAGGAGGGAACGAAGACGAAGACGACGAAGACGAAAACGGCGACGAAAACGAAAACGCCGACTCCTTCTTCCCGGTCCCTGGCACGGGCCGGATCACCGAGTGGCTCGTCATTGATCGTGTGGCCGACCCCGTAACTCCCTTGGCGACGCAGCTCACGTACGAGGGCCTGGTGAGGGAGACGATCGAAGTGCGAGCGGGGGCCGCGTTTGTGCCGCCGGAGCCGTCATCAAACGAAAACGCCGCCGCTGCTTCTCCTTCTTCTCCTTCTTCTCCTTCTGCGTCTGCTGCTCCGACCCGCGTGCCTCTCTCCGCGGGCGACTCGGTCTTCAGGGACCTCCGCGACGCCTCCTTCGCGGCGGTGGGGCCCTCCCTGGGCGCGCGGGCCAAGGAGATCCAGCAGGGGTACCAAGCTGCACGTGGCGGCGGCGGAAATAACGTCTCTTCTTCGGAAACGCCCGCGTTCCCTTCTTCCTCGGGAGGCGCTTCTCTCTCCGAGCTCCGCGCCCTGGCGGGCTCCCTCAAGGCCCTGCCCTCGATCCAGAGGCACGTGAGCCTCGCGGAGGCCGTGGGCGCGGCGGTGGCGTCGCCGCTGTTCCGGGAGCGGGTTGAGGCCGAGCAGAGGCTGCTGACCTTGACGGGGGTTCAGCACGGCGGCAACAGCAGCGGCTCTGGCGGCGGCTCTGGCGGAGGAGCGGCGAGCGGCATTTTGGGGGCAGTCGTCGGTGTGGGCGAGGGCGTGGTCGCCTCGACTTCCTCTTCCTCTGCTGCCGCCGCGGCCGCTGCCTCCGCGGCGGAGGCCGCCGTCGACGCTGCCGAGTCCCTGCTGATAAGAGACGGTTCCCCCAAGTCCGTCGATTCCGCGCTACGCCTCCTGTGCCTCGCCACGGTCGCCGCTGGAGGGATCCCGAAGAGGCGGTGGGAGGCCTGCCGCAGGGAGGTGCTGCTGACCGCCGGGCCCGAGGCCGCGGCGGCGCTGGTCGGGCTGGAGAGGGCTGGGCTGCTCCGGTGCGCCGGCGGCGTGAGCGGCGTCGCTTCTGCCGCTTCTTCGAGCTCTTCTTCCTCCTCGACAGCTCTCCCTCCTCCAATGCCCCCCGCGGTGCTTCCCCCCGCCGCCTTCGCCGCCCTGCGCCGCTACCTCCGGCTGGTCTCCGACCCGGGCGAGGACCCCAGGCAGCCCCGGGACACCTCCTTCGTGTACGCGGGCTTCTGCCCGATCTCCTCCCGCCTGGCCTCTGCCGCTGCTGCCTCTGCCTCTTCTTCTTCTTCTTCTTCTTCTTCTTCTTCTTCTTCTTCTTCTTCTTCTTCTTCTTCTTCTTCTTCTTCTTCTTCTTCTTCTTCTGCTGCTGCTGCTGCTGCTGCTGCTGCTGCTGCTGCTGCTTCTCTCTCTCCGAGGAGCTGGGCTGCTCTTCCCGGGATGGGAGAGGCCCTGAAGGCCCTCCCGCAGCCGTGCTTCGAGGTGGAGCTGGGCACGGCGCCGGACGGGAGCCCCACGGAGACGCCTCTGAGTTCAACTTCGAACAACAGCAACAGCAGCTTTTCTCGCGCCTCCCTTTCCAACTCCCCGCGGAAAAGGACCATCCTCGTCTGCTTCGTCGGGGGCTGCACGCATGCAGAGGTCTCTGCCCTGCGGTGGCTCTCGTCCAGCGCCGCGGGCAGGGCCGCGGTGGCGGCCCTTCAGAACAGCAGCAGCAGCAGTCGCGGCGGAGGAAGCTCTTCTTCCTCTTCTTCCGTCCCTCCTTCTTCCTCCTCCTCTCTCCCCGAGTTCCAGTTCGTCATCGCGACCTCCGCGATGCTCACTGGCGACGAGCTGATCCGAAGCTTCGACCCTCCCGCCGTGGCCGGGCTCAGGGCGACGGTGGCCGCGGTTTAAAAACGAGAGAGAAAGAAAGAAAAGAGAGATTAAATTTTCATTTTGTTTTGTAACAGAAACCGAAAAAACAAAAACTCATCGAACCGCTTCTGTTTGCTCCGCCTCCGCCTCCTCCCCGTCCGCCCCCGCGGCGTGCTTGTTGGCATCCTCGCACGCATCGATCCAAGACGCGTACACGTCCACGGGCTCGGCCAGCGAGTCGATGTTCGAAACGAACTCCTCGCGGCAGACGCCGCACGCCACTTTCCCGACGCCGCGCTCGAGGTCGAGCGTCGCCGTCACTGCCCCGGCGGCGTTGCAGAAGGGGCAGTTGAAGGCGGTCTCGAGTTTGGGCTTGACCTTCTTGGCGACTGGCTTCTTCGAGGACTTGCGTTTGCCCATGGTTTGTGGTGGGGTTTTTTTGCAAGTGCTCCGCGGAGAAGAGAAGAGGTTGAAGAAGAGAAAAAAAAACGGCGAGCGACGAGCGGCGAAGTTTGATCTCGAGGCAAGCTTCGCTAGGCTCGGCTAACGTTTCTTCCACGTCTAATGCTGCAGGCGTAGAACCTATCACCCTTGAGTCTCACGCGAGGTTTCAGAGGCGAGAGAAGAGAGGAAGAGTGCGCTCTTCGCTCCTAATGATCGAGTGGAGAAAAAAAGCAAAAAAAAGTGATTTCCGTGATGCTCGATTTTTCATTTTTTCGACGACGACGCCGCCGACGCCGACGCCGCCGACGAATTCCTCGACGAGCTTCTCTTCGACGGAGGGGTGGAACGCGGCAGGCGCGGCGTTTTCTTCTGCCCTTCTCTCGGCTTCTCCCCGCGATGCGCCGAGATCTCTCCCGTCGCCTGGCCAGGCTGGTGGGGATGGGAGAGCGGGCAGCGGCAGAGGCAGGTGAGAGATTTGGTTTCTGACGAGCAGTTTCAGAGGCCGCCGCCGCCGCCGCTGCTGCCGCCGATTCTATCTCTCTGTCCCGTCTTCCTCTCCTCGTTTTTTGCTCCTCGATTTCGATATTGTTTGGACTCGATTTCGGTGCTCACAGGAAGCGGGTCTCTTGTTCTTTAATTCGAAATCACGCAGGACTGGCCCGATTCTTATCTGAAACGCCAGGCGAAGCTCGCCCGATTGCGTCGCTCGCTCGATCGTCGACGTCGGCGTCGACGTCGACCTCAACTTCGGCCTCATCTGTCTCTTCCCTCTGGTCTCGCCTTCCTTCCGCCTCTGCTCCGTTCCAATCCACCCCGCGCACCCACCAGCAGCAGATCGAGGACGTTGTCCGAGATGCTGCAGCTGTAGAAACGCCCCTAAAGCCCGCCCCTCCTTCCCCTGACAACGACCCCTTCCTCTCCCTGCCAGAGGTGCGCGCCGCGACCCGCGGCCCGCTGGCCGTCTACGCCTCCCGCCGCCGCGCCGGCCTCTACCGAAAGGACCCGCGCCAGGAGGCCGCAATGCTCGAGCTGCAGAGGCTCTTCGAGCAGCTCGAGGCCAGCGCGGCACCGAGCACGGGCCTGACGATGGTTGAGGCGATCGGCGACGACAAAGCTGGAGGAGGGAGCTGGCTCTCTTCGCTGTTCGGGTCCGATGACGCTACTTCCTCTTCTTCTCTTTCCAATTCTTCCCCGCGCGGCCTCTATATGTACGGCGGGGTCGGCACGGGAAAGACGATGATGATGGACGTGTTCAGCGAGTGCTGCTCGCCGCTGCTGCCGGTGAGTTCGTGAACGTTTTTTTTCTCCTTCCCTCTGTTTTCTCGTTCGCGACAGAGAGAAGAACCCGCTCTACCTCCACCGCTCTCTTCTCTCCTCTTCTTTCTGCCCTCTTTTTACTCTTTTCCCGCGATGACGAAGCCAAATTAAAAACTACAATTGCTGTTCAATCTGAGTGTGCGCTCTTCAGCGCACCTTCTTTGATGAATCTGTTTTTTTTGACTCTCTTGCCGAGCGGAATTTTTGTTTTTCAAACTTTTTCTTTGAAGTCCAAACGCGCCTCTTTTTTTCCCGTCCCGCTCACTCTCGCTCCCTTCTCGTTCTGCCTCCAATCAACAACCAACAGACGCGAAGGGTCCACTTCCACGACTTCATGCTCGACGTCCACGCCCGCCTCCGCGCCCGCTCGCGCGTCTCCGACCCCTTACGCGCGGTCGCCGCGGATTTGGCTCCAAGCTCCTCTTCGACCTCTTCCTCTTCTTCCTCCTCCCCGCCGTCGGTCCTCTGCCTCGATGAGCTGTTCGTTCACGATGTCGCCGACGCCGCCATCCTCTCGCGCCTCTTCGCCTGCCTCTGGGAGCGCGGGACCGTGCTCGTCGCGACCTCCAACCGAGCGCCCGACGCTCTGTACGAGAACGGCCTCCAGCGCGTCTTGTTCTTACCTTTCATCGCTTCTCTGAAGCAGCGCTGCGTGGTCCACGACATGTGCTCGCCCGTCGACTACCGCAAGCTGGCGCACGCGCACCGCGGGCTGTGGTTCTCGAAACCGGACTGGCCGGAGCCGAACCGGGAACTGGAAGCGCGGTTCCGCGAGGTCGTCGCCGCTCCGGGGTGCCACCCTCCCGGGGAAGACGGCGGGAAGGGCCCTGCAGCGCCGGCGCCGCGCTCGGTCTCCGTGATGATGGGGAGGGAGCTGCATGTTCCCTTGGCCGGAGGGTCAGCCGCCTACTTCCCCTTCGCCGACCTCTGCGGCAAACCCCTGGGCTCGGCGGATTTCATCTCGCTCTGCGAAAACTTCCACACGCTCGCGCTCGACGACGTCCCCCTTTTCTCCAACGACAACGCCGCCGCAGCGGCGCGCTTCGTCGCGCTCGTCGACACGGCCTACGACCACAGGATCCGGCTGTTCGCCTCGGCGAGGGGCCAGCCCGCTGACCTTTTCGCGAAGGTGCTCTCGCAGGCCGAGGCCAGGGCCGCCGGGATCTCCCTGCCGCCGGATGCTCTGGTTGATGACAACCTGGCCTTCGCGAAGGAGAGGACCATCTCGAGGCTGATCGAGGCGCAGAGCTTGAGCTACCTGATGGACCACGCGAGGCAGCACGCGCCCGTGCTGCTCCCCGCGCTGGAGGAGCTGCGGGAGAAGGAAGCGAAGACTGGGCTGAGGAAGAATTGAAAGAAAGAAAGAAAAAAAGAGGTAGAGAAAGAAGGAAGGGAGAAGAGGCAGAGAGAGAGTGACACACTAGAAAAAGAGAAGAAAACGAAAAAAAACACTTCCGTTGTAAAGATTCAGCAACGTTATAGCATATATCAGCGTACTTTTGAAGATCGGAGGGCGGCGGCGGAGGTGGTGGTGGTCGGAGTTGAAAGAGAGAGAGAGAAGGAAGAAAGAGGTTTCATTTTTCCGTTTCGTTTGTCGAAATCAAGCCGCAGGCTTTTTTGAATTCGAAATCGATTAAGAAAAAATGGACCCAAACAACCCGGCCGTGGCCCGGCTGTGCCTGATGCTTGTGGAGCAGAACTTTGGGCCTATTGTGCATGTGCGTGGAGTAGATGAGAGATCAGAAGATGCGCGCGCGCGCGCGAGAGAGAGAGAGAGACGGGGACGAACAAAAGGGCATTGCTCTCGAGCCCCATCGACAACTAGCGGCGGCCCGAATCGACAAGCAGCTTTTCTTCCCTCGCCTCGAGCTTCTTTGGGCACGCGAGCTAAACTAGCGCGTTGCTGCTGTTGATGATAATGCGCTGCAACATAACGATCATAGTTTGCCTTTGACGAGAAGCTTCGACGCGTCGAATGCCAAAGAAAAATAAACTCTTTCGCTCGATCGGACGGCCGCCATCAAAAGAACAAAAAACTCGACCTCAACCTCTTTCTCACCTTTTCCGTCTTCCTCTTCTTCTCCACCAAACCCTCTCGACCCCAGGCGGCTGCCCAGGCCCTAGTCAAGCGCGGACCTCTCCAAGCCCGCGACATCGCGCGCTTCTCGGGGCTCTCGGCGGCGGACACGCGGGCTTCGTTGTTGGTCTTGCTGCAGTACGATCTGGCGACGGCCGTCGCAGCGCCGCCGCCGGCGAGGCCGCCGCCTGCCACGGCGGCCTCGGCCGTCCGCGCCGGGGCGGCCGCTGCGGCTGCAGCTGCCAAGGCGAAAGCGGCGGAGGCTGCCGCTGTGGCTGCTGTTGCCGCAAAAAAGCAACGAGGTGCAGGAGTAGGAGGAGGAGGAGGAGGAGGAGGAAGCAAAGCAACGACAGAGTCTCCCGCTGTTGCTGCCGCTTCCGCCCCCGCTGCCTTGCCCCCCCGACCGCCGCCGTTCATCTATTCTGCCTACCCTCCCGGCCTGCTCCAGCTGCTGCGCAACCCGCGCTGCATCCGCTACGCGCAGCTGCGGTGGTGCGGGGGAAAGAACGGAAGCGAAAGAGACGGCGGCGGCGACGCAGCAGCAGCAGCGGCAGCAACGACAACTTCGTCTTCTTCTTCTTCGTCTTCCTATTCTTCGCCCTCTCCCTCCTCGGCTGCCCTGTGCCCTCACGCGGCCCTGGTCTCCTCCCTGGCGTCGCACGGCCGTCTCCGCGCCGACCAGGCCGTCGCGGCCGCCGTGGCGGTGATGGAGGAGTCCGCTGGGACGAAGGGCAACGCGGCGGCAAACGGGATCAAGCACGAAAACGGAATTGGTGGAGGAGGAGGCCCTGAGGGGACGAGCAGCGCCCTCGAGAAGAAGGCCAAGGCCGCAGACGTTCAGCAAGCCCTCCAAGACCTCGCGCAGGCCCGCCTGATCGAGCGCGTGCCCCCACCGGGCATCCGAGTGATCTCCCTCGAGGACGCGAGAGGGAACGCGAATTACGATGCGAGCGTTGCGCCCCCGCCGACGCCCTACCGCCAACTTGTTTCTCCTTCGCCCGCGGTCGCCTCGCCTCTTCTTCAGGCGCCGACAACAGCAGGCCACGCTGCTTCCGCTCCTTCCCGCATTCCCACCACCACCACCGCGGTCAACTCGCAGCACCAGCAGCAGCTCCTGGCTCTGGCCGCCAGGGAAGCCGCGGCGGCAGCGACGGCGGCGGCGGCCGCGGAGCTACTGAGCGCGCAGGAGGCAGCGAGGAGGACCGAGGTCGCGTACGCGAGGCTGCGCTTCGACGCCGTGACGGGGATCTCGTTCGGGGACGAGGAGGACGGGGGAGGAGAAGATGAGAAGGACGAGGAGGAAGGACACGGAGGAGGGAAGACGCCCCCGCCCCCGCCGCAGCCGCAGCAGCCTTCGTCGTCGAGGAAGAGGAAGGCCGCTCCTTCGGCAACAGCAACAGCTCCGCCACAAACGACTCCCCCTCCAAAGAACTCTTCGAGCCAGGAAGACCTCCTCTCGGACCCCGCCACGGCGGCCCTCGCGGCCGCCCCCTGCCTCTGGCGCCTCAACCGGTCCGAGTTCTCCCGCGCGCTCAAGCACGAGGCCTGCTGCTCGCGCGTCGCCCGCCGCCGCGGAGGGGTCGCCGCGGCGGCGCTGGCGGCGTCGCTGCGGGCAGCCTGCTCGCTCGCGTGCTCCAAGGGACTGCCCGCGGCCCCGGCGTGGACGCCGCTGGCCCCCGCCGGGGCGCGGCAGTTCGCGCCCTCGGGCGACGACTCGCGCGCCGACGACGCCGACGGTGGTCCTCTGCCCGCCGTGCCCGCCGCGGCCGTCGCGGCGCTGCTGCTCTCGGCTCCGAGCGCGCGGTCGCTGCTGGGCGACGACGTGGTCGCCGAGGAGTGCCTGCCGCCGATTCCCTCGGTGCCCAGGGCTGCTGCTGCGAGGGTGAGTCAGGTGGTTTCTCTGGAGGAGGAGGAGGAGGAGGAGGAGGAGGAGGACGGCGACGACGAGGGAGCGGCAGCACGGGCAAGAGCGCGAGCGCAAGCCGCCGCTTCCGCTGCTGCTGCTGCTGCTGCTGCTGCCGCCCTCCAAACGCCCGAAGCCCTCGCCGCAGCCAGGGTCGCCTCCGCGGCCGCGTCTCACAGGGCGGAGCTCGAGCTCGACGCCGCGGTCCACGCTGCCGGGTCCGACGCGAGCTCTCTGCTCTCCTTGCTCTGCGAGCTCGAGGACGAGGGGGCGCTGGTGGTGTCTCCTTCCTCTCGGCGGCAGCGGCGGCAGCAGCAGCAGCAGCGCAGTGGCGGCGAACCCGCCTCCTCGTCTTCCTCTTCCTCTTCTCTCTCCGCCTTCGAGGTCGCTCCCACCCCGGAGCGCCTCCTCCCGCGCGTCCGCGGCGACGCCCTCGCCGCCGCCGTCGCGGCCCGCCACGGGCCCGTCGGCGTCCGCGTCTTCCGCCTGCTGCGCTCGCGCAGGCAGCTCGAGGCCAGGCAGGTCGCGGAGACCGCGATGCTTCCCGCCAAGGACGCCAGGGAAATGCTTTTCCGGCTGCTGCGCGGGGGGTTCGCGGCGGTGCAGGACGTGCCTAGAGGCGGTGGCGGTGGTGGGGGCGGAGGTGGTGGAAATGGAGGAGGAGGGAATGGTAACGCGGCTTCTGCTGCCATTGCGGCGGCGGCCGCGGCGAGCAACAACAACGGCGGAGGAGGAAGTGGTGGTTCTGCCGCTGCTGCCGTCGCAGCCGCCGCCGCAGCAGCAGCAGCAGCAGCTGTGGCCTCAGCAGGCACCCAAGCGACGTCGGCCGTCGGCGGCGGCGGGCCCAGCCGCTGCTGGTACACCTGGCGAGCCGACGTCGCCGCGGCGGGCGCGCGCCTCGGCGCCTCGGCCGCCGCCGCCGCGGGCAACGCCGTCGCGCGGCTCGTGGCCGAGGCCGACGCCGCGCGGGTGCACGAGGCCGTTGCGGCGCTGAAAAGGGCCAGCGCCGATGTCTTCGCGGCAGATGCCGCCGTGAAGCAGGAAAACACCGACAGCGGAACAGCAAACGGCGACGCGGCGGCGGCGGGCGGCGGGGAAAAGGAGCCGGCTCGCCCCGGCTCGGCCTCGGCGGCGGCGGCGGCGGCGGCGGCGGCGGCGGCCCTGCTGGGCAGCGGGCGCGCGGCGCAGCTCCGCCGCTACTCGGAGCGGAGGAGGAGGCTGCTGGCGTCGGCGATGAGCCTGGACAACGTGTTGCTGCTCTTTTCGGCTGCTTAGGAGAAGAAGGAGGAGGAGGGAATTCAGAGCAAGGTTATTACATTTCAGTTTTTTTTTTTGCAGAAGAAGAAAACAAGAAAATTCAAAAACAAATTCAAAAGTCTCTCTCTCTCTTTTTCTCTTTTTCTCTCTTCCGTTTTTATTCATTCATCCATTCACTCACTTAAGGAGGGTGCGCCGCGAGGAGCCTGCTCACGAGCCTGTCGTCCACCACCTCGGCGACCCCCGCCGTCGCTGTCGCCGCCTCCGCTGGAGCCTCTTCCGCCCCCACATCCGCTTCCTCTTCCGCCCGCGCCGCCCGCTCCGCCGCCACCGTCGCCACCGCCACGTCCAGCGTCCTGGAGCTGAGCAGCCGCACCACGCGCGTCTCCCTGATCTGGCCCAGCCTCTGGATGCGCGCCGAGGCCTGCGCCTCGAGGCCCGAGTTCAGACCGGGCTCCAGCAGCAGCGCCGTCGAAGCGCAACCCAAATCCAGTCCCGCGGCGCCTCCTCCCGTGGACAGCAGCAGCAGCAGCACCGACACCAACGGGTCAGTCCGAAAGGCCTGCAGCGAGGCCGACCGCGCCTCGAGGCTGCCTCCCCCGGCCAGAGAGACCCAGTGAATGCCCGCCGACGTCAGAGCGTGCCCGAAGAGCCTCAGCAGGCGCGACCAGCACGAGAACGCCACCACTTTCCCTCCCGTCGCGGCGGCCTCGGCGACGGCGACGACGCCCGCTGCCATCTTGGCTCCATGCTGGGCTCGCAGCGAGTCGAGGAGCAGGTCTGAGGCGATGAGCGAGGTCGAGAGGGCGAGGGGGCCGGCAGCAGGGGACGAGCGGCGACCAGCAGCGTTGGTGTTGCCGTTGTTGTTGTTGCCGTTGTTCCCGTCGCCTCCTTCGTCGTCGCCGTCCCCCTCCTCCTCCCCCTCGGCTCGGACGATCATCAGCTCGCTGTGCCGCGTCGGCTTGCGGCACAGCGGGCAGCAGCGGTAGGAGAACAGCGCCTCGCGGATGCACTCGAGGCAGAAGACGTGGCCGCAGGGCGTCACGGCGCGGGCCACGAGGCGGAAGTCCTCGAGGCAGACCGCGCAGCTGCTCGCTCCCTCGCCTCCTTCGCCGTCGTCTTTTTCTCCTGCTGCTGCGTCTTCTTCCGCAGCAGCGGCAGCGGTGGCAGCCGCAGCGGCAGCGGCAGCGGCAGCGGCAGATGCGACCTGCTGCCTCTCCGCCTCCTGCTGGTTGAGCGCGCTCTGGTTCAAAGCGTGCTTGAGCGCGTGGAACTCGGAGGCGGCGGAGGCGGAGGCCCTCGCGAGCTGGGGGGCGCCCTGGACTAGTCCAGAGAGAGCTCCCCCTCGGCCACCGCCGCGGCCACCTCCTCCTCCTCGGCCCCGGCCCCTTCCGCGGCCGCCACCACCGCGGCTCTGGCGCCTCTCCTCCCTCGCCACGGCGGCCCGGAACTCGCGCAGCAGCACCCTCGCCGCGGCATCGCGCTGCCGCCCGCGCTCGGCCAGCATCTGCCTCGCTGCGTCGCCGCCGAGGCTCTCGTCGGCTCGCATGCCTCGCGCGCGGCGCGAGAAGCGCGGCTGGTGCTGCGCCGCCGTAGCCGTCAAAGAAGCAGCGGCGACCGCGGAAGAAGCAGCGGCGGCGGCGGCGGCGGCGTCCGCTGCCGCGAGCGCAGTGTCCAGGGCCGCGTCGGGGTCCTCCAGCCCCATCGCGAACCGGAGGCCCGCGGCCGAGCGGCGCACGTCCAGTCCCTTTCGGATCCCTTCGACCTCCTTTTCCGCGTCTCCATCGTCGACGAGACCGTTCGAGGTCGAAAAGGAGGAGGAAGGGAGGAGCGCCGCCAGGAGGTCGAGCCCCTCGATGAAGGTTTTGGCCCAGGAGGCGTCCACCTCTGTCGCCGGTGGCAGCGGCTCCGTGAAGTCCCTTGGAGAGGCTGCTGCTCCTGCTCCTGCTCCTGCCGTGGAGGAGGCGGTGAGGAAGGCCTCGACCAGCAGCTGCGAGCCCTCGGTGGCTGCGGCCTCGGGGTCGCGGGGCCAGCGGGCAGCAGCGGCGAGAGAAGAGGTTGCGTTTCCGGCGACTGGCGCGGCGTCGGCGTCGGGCATCGGAAGTGCTCCGTCCCTCGCCGACCTCCTCCCTGCGATCGCGGCGGGCGCGTTACCCCCGGGGCTCATCATCTCGAGCGCCTCTTTGCCCACTGAGGACAGGACCATCTGGAAGCGCAGCAGCCCGACGTTGTTCCGCCCGGCAGCAGGGGCGGCGCCAACTCCTTTTCCTCCCGTCGCCTCCCGCGCCTCCCTCGCCGCCTCGAGCGCGGCCTCGAGCAGCGCCGCCTGCGCCCTGGCGCGCGCCGCGGCGTCGGCGCGGGCGCAGGCGCGGGCCACCAGGTGGCTCATGATCGCCGACATCGCCATCGGCCTGTCGGATGTCCGGTTGTTGAGGTGGAGGCTGCCGTCGTCGCCGTTGCCGTTGTTCCTTCCTGCTGCTCCTACGCTGCTGCCTCCGCCGCCGAGCAGCGGGTGGCTCGCGGCCTGCCTGGCGCGGTTGAAGCGGACCTTCACGTCCGCGAACCGGCTCGCCGCGATCCTGCGGCGCAGCTGCGGCGGAGCGTCGGGGCCCAGCTCATCGTCGTCATCATCGTCGTCGTCGTCATCATCATCAGCAGTGGTAGCAGCAGCCGCAGCGTCGGCGTCGGCGTCGGCGTTTTCCTCCTGCAAGGCGTCATCCTGCTGCCGAAGCTGCCGCCGCCGCTGCCGCTGCCGCAGCCGCAGCTCCCGCTGCCGCTGCTGCCTCCCTTCCTCCCACCCGACGGCGCTGCGCAGCCTCGCCAGCGCCTCCTCGTACCCGACCCTCTCGGGCCTCGTCAGGTCGACGGCGACGTCGACGACCTCGCACGTCGGGAGCTCCAGCCTCGCCTCGGCCCTCGACCTCCGCAGGGCGACGGCCCGGAACAGCGCCGCCAGCGGCCTCACCGGAGCTCCGGCCTCGGCCAGCGCGAGGCAGCCCTGGAACACGCCCGGGTGCGCGAACTCTCCCACGTCCAGGAACTCACACAGTCCCGCCAGCTCCTTCATCGAGGAAGACACGGGAGTTCCCGTGCAGACATAGGAGTGGCGGCGGTAGAGCGACGACGCCGCCAGCGCCGCGGCCGACGACGAGGTCGCGACGAGCTGGGCCTCGTCGAGGACCAGCCGCCAGAAGCCCGTGGCCCCCAGCGGGGAGAAGGCAGAGGAAGAGAAGAAAGAGGACGATGCAGAAGAAGAAGAAGCACCGCCGCCGGGGAGGTTCAGTGGCCCCGAGGGGAAGCGCTCGCCGCGGAGCGTCTCGTACGTCACGAAGCAGAGGTCGGCGTCGGCGACGCGGAGCGGCTTGTTGTTCTCGTTGCCTCCTGCTTCCGCTGCTGCTGCTGCTTCCCTTCCCCACGCGACGAAGGAGACGAAGGGGTCGGCGATGCCGCTGTTGTTGTTGCTGCTGCCACCGCGCCCTTTCGTGCTCGCCTCCCTCCTCGCGCGCGTCGAGCGGCGGCTGGCAGCGGCGGCGGCGGCGGCGGCGGGCTTCTTGCGCTTGCTCCCGGGGGTCTCGTCACCGCCTTCGCCTTCCTCCTCCTCCTCTTCAGCAGCAGCAGCAACGTCACCTCCGTCGTTGCCGCCGCTCCCGCGCTCCGCCGCCGCCGCCGCCGCCTCTGCCGCCGCATGCTCGGCGAGCGAGCGGGACTGCACAGACCCGCCGTACACGCACACCTTGAGCGCCCCGGGCCGCACGTGCTTTCTCACCTCGCCGAGCCATTGAGCGAGAAGGTTGTTGGGCACGACGACGAGCGTGGTCTTGACGGGCGTGGGGTGCTCGGGCGACGGCGGCGGGCGCGGCGGAGGAAGAGGAGGCTTGTTTTCGGCTTTAGGATTTCTGTTGTTGTTTTTGTCGCCGCCGCCGTAGCCACCGCCGCCGCCGTTGTTGCCGTCGTCGAGCTCCGCGGCCCACCCTGCGGGGCAGGGCAGCGCCAGCACGATCGAGAGCACCGTCAGGCTCTTCCCGGCGCCCATCTCGTCGCAGATCATCCCGCCCGTCGTCCCGGAGCCGTTGCACCAAGCCGCGGAATAAAAGTTGGACGACAGCCGCACGCGGCGGCCGAGCTGGGCCAGGCCCTTGCGGTCGCCGCCGCCCGTCGTCGACTGTCCGGGCCCGCGGAACGCGTAGAAGAGCTGGCCGTCAGCTGCGCGCAGCTGCACCCACAGCGGCGACAGCGCCAGCGCGCCGTGGCCCCTGCCGTCGCCGCAGGCCTCGCGCGCCTCTGCCCAGCGGAGCGCGGCGAGCTGGTGCGGCAGAGCGCGCGTCTTGAGCCCGCGGGGCTGCTGCCGCTGCCATTGCTGCTGCTGCAGCAGCTCCCAGCGAGGGAGCTTGAGGGACGCCGCCGCGTAGAGCGTCTTGACGGAGCCTGCGTGCGGGTGCAGCACCTCCGAGGTTGGGGGCAGGGGCGACGGACGAGGAGCAGGAGCAGACGACGAAGGGCCGTCTTCGTCTCCGTCTTCGTCTTCGTCGTCGCCGGGGTCGGGGTCGCCGAGCGACAAAGCGTTGATCCCGCCGTCGCAGTCGGGCCCGAGTTTCAAAATCCCTCCTCCGTCTCCGCCTCCTCCTCCGCCGTGCAGCGTCAGCGCCGCCTGCAGCACGGCCACGAGCGCCGAGCCGTCCTCGCAGCGGACCGCCCACCCGCTGCTGCCGGCGGGTAGGATCGCCGGCTGCGGCGGGGGGCCGTCGCCGCCGTGGCCGTCGGCGTTGGCGGCGGCTGCGACGGCGGCTTCGGTCTCGTGCCAGCCGAAGCGCGCCGGCGGAGGCGGACGGGCACACGGGAGCTCCTCCTCGTCGCCCTCGCTGCCCTCGCCCTCGCCGCTTTCGCCTCCGCCTCCGCCTCCGCTTCTGCCGCCCCCGCCGCCGACAGCGCCGACGACGACGCCCCTCTCGCCCTTGGGGACGCCCCCGAAGCCGTTGTCCTTCTCGTCCAGCTCGTCGAACGCCGACTCGAGCAAGCTTGCCTCGAGCTCGAGCCCGAGCCTTCCACCTCCCATCCCGACCAGGCGAGTTGAGGCCTCGGCCAAGGGGACGACGGCGCCGCGGTCGATCAGGTAGCCCAGCGCGAAGCAGGCCGCGGCCTCGGGGGAGTTGGGCCCGAGCGGGACGTGGAGCTCGGCGCGGAAGGGCTTTTTGCTCCTCTTGACCTTGTTCTTGTTCGCCGTCGCCCTTGCGAAAGCTTTCACTTTCTCCATCGCTTTCTTCTTCGCCGCGCTCGACAGCTTCACCGTCTCCTTCTTCTTCTTGCTGCTGGTGGTGGTGCCGGCAGAAGACTCCATCTTGCCCTTGTCCTTGACTGTGGCCTTGCCCTTGCCCTTGGCCGACGAAGGCAGCGCAGGCGCCTTCCCCTTCCTCTTCTTGTCGTTCTTCGCCGTCGCAGCAGCCCCTACTTCGTCCTCGCTTTCCTCCTCTTCCTCCATTTCCTCTTCCTCTTCCTCGTTTTGCGCCTCGGCCGCTTCTTCCCCGCCAAGCCTCACCACGACCCTGAGAGACGCGAAGTCGAGGTCGAAGGGCTTGAGGTCTACCGTCCGCATATCCCTCCACACGAGCCTCGGAGACGAAGAGGAAGAGCGGGAAGAGGAAGCGGAGGGAGCGGCAATAGAGACGCCGTAATGAGAAGCGATGGCAGCAGCGGTTTCGAAGGCCTCGAGGTCAAAGGGGATGCACGGCACGGTGTCGTGGTAGGCGGCCGAGGGGGAGGTTTTCTCGTAGGTCCTCCCGAAGGACAGAGACTCGACGACCGCGGCCCCCGACAGCACCAGCGGCAGCAGCGCCGCGGCCGCTGCTGCCTGCGCCCGCTTTTGCGCGTTGTAGGCAGCCTCGTTCTCTGCTGCTTCTACTAGCCCCCACACCCCCCCACCTCCTCTTCTCGCGGCGGCGGTGCTGCCGGAGCCGCCGCCTCCCAGGATGCAGGTCAGCGGAACGCGGATCCTCCCGAGCCTGAGCGGGAAGCGCAGCGGCTCCTCCGGAGGGAGGCACCAGGGAACGGTGGAAGCGGCGGCGGCGTTGGCGGCGGAAGCTTTTCCGCTTCCGCCGCTACTGTGACCGTGACCGCCGGCGGCGAGCAAGAAGAGCCTCCCTCGCGCGTTGCGGAGGTGGCGGAACGGGAGATTTTGTCCCTGCTGCTGCTGCTGCGGGTTTGAAGAAGAAGAAGAAGAAGACTCGTCAAACAGAGGCACGAGCGCCGCGGGCCCCAGCGGCGGCTGCGCGTCAAAGAGCCTCGCGCGCGGGTCCGAGACCGGGGCCTTGATCCAGGCCGCGAACGGGTCCTCCCTCGCGCGCAGGCGCTGGCGCAGGTGCTCCCGCCGGCGCTCCTGCTCCTGCCGCTCCATCTGCTCCCGGCGGCGGCGGGCGCGCTCGGCGTCGTCGTCGCCATTCCCTCGCCCTCGTCCTCCTCCTCCTCCTTGGCCGCCGCCGCCTCCGCCGCCGCCGCCGCCGCCTCCGGTGCTCATGCTGCGGCGCAGCGCCTCGGCGACGTCGTCATCGTTGCTGAAGTCGGAGTCGCTGACGACGAGGTAGCCGTCGGAGTCGCCGCCGCGGGGCTGCTGCGGATCAGACATCGCTTCGATTGGCTTGCTCTTCGATTTGATTGGGAAGTTCAAGAAAGAGAGAAATGAAGGGGGCGAGTTCACTTCTTTCGGATGCGAGAAGGAGGCTTCATCCACGAAGCCGAGGCGCTGCCTCCAGTTGTTCCTCCGAGGCGCTCAGCAGCAGCTGGAGCTGCTGCCCAGCTCCAGCACCCTTCTCTCCAGCAGCAGAACCAGGCTCGAGAGAGGGAGCAGCAGCTGCTTCTGTTGCAACAGCAGCAACAATCATCGTCGTCCATCTGCCCGCTCTGCTCGTCGCCCGACCCCTGGGTCGCGGCCTTCAACTCGTGCTGCTCGCGCTGCTGCCCGGCCAACGAGCAGCTCATCTCCAAGAAGACCGCCAAGGAGCTATATCTGTTAACTGATGGAGATCTGAAGGGGCTGGGCAGCCTGCTGCGGGCCAACCCTCACGGCGCGACGCTGGCGCCGATGCGCCTGTTCCTCGAGTCGCAGGTCAGGGCGGTCGCGGCCGGGAGGCACGGCATTGAAAGTGCGGGAGCTGGGGCGAGTCGCGGCAGCAGCAGGCAACAGCGTGTTCATTACGACGAAGAAGAACAAGGAGAAGACGAGCGAGAAGATTTTGGCGACGGCGGCTTCCTGAGGCCCCCCTCGAGGAACTCGAACTCGCTCGACGCGCGGCTCGAGGCGGCGCGCCTCGAGCGTTTGGAGAAACGCCTCTCTTCCCGCGCGGCCAAGCGCAGCGCCGAGGCCTCGCGCGGGGCCAACGCCGAGGCCAAGCTGGCCAGGGCGAGGGCGAAGGTCGAGGAGCGGTCGAGGCTGGAGCTGGATGAAGGGCAGCGGGTGGCGAAGAAGAGGAGGAAGAAGGAAAAGGTGGAGGTGGAGAAGGAGAGAGGGAAGAAGAAGAAGAAGGGTGACGAGAGCGAGAGCGACGAAAGCGACGACGAAGAAGAAGAGGGCGTCGAGGTCGAAACCATTTGATTTTTTTGAACTGCTCTGAACGTTATTAAACGTGTAAACTAGAAACAAACGCACGCAGCATCATTGTGCCTTTTTACAGAAAGCGAGAGAAAGAGAGAGAGAAAGAGATAAACTCCCTCTTCAGACAACTCCTCCACCACTTCCACTTGCACCACCACCGCTCTTATTCGCCCCTCCTCCTCTCGCCACCGCCTCCCTCTCCTGGGCCCCCACCGCCAGCCCATCGATCTTCGCCAGCCTCGGCAGCCTTTTCAGCATCTCGAGCCGGTACTCGAGGGCTGCCCCGCGGTCCCTGTATTCTGTGGCAAGCGGGTTGCCGGCGAGCAGCAGGTGGGTGAGGTGAGGCAAGGAAGAGAGGCGCTCGACCTCTGCCCAGGAGGTTATTTTGTTGTTGGAGGCGAGGAGGACCCGGAGCCTTGGGAGCTTCTCCGCTCCGGCCTGAAGAAGGAGATGATGGGGAGTTTTTCCAAGGTCGTGAGGAGAAAGAGAGAGAGAGAGAGTGGAAAAGAAGGAAAGGGAAAAACAAAAAGAAACTTACGAGTTTGTCGAGCGAGTTGTAAGAGACCCACAGCTCCTCCAAGGTTCCGGCGACGACCTCGACCCCGGCGAGGGACCTCAAGAGATTCCTTCCGAGCGACAGGATCTGCAGCTTGGAGAGGCCGTAGAGGCCAGAGATGCGGTCGATCGAGTTGGTCGAGAGGGAAAGGTGCCTGAGGAAAAAAGATAAGGTTTTTTTCTTCTTTTCCGTCTCTTGAGACTTTTCGCCTTCCGTTTTTTTCCTCTTTTTTTTCAAAAAAAACAAATCAAAAAAACTCACCGGCACGCCTCCAGCTTCCCCAGGCTCGCGTCCATCTTCTCTATCGGGGGGCACTGGCCCCAGAGCTCCACTTTCTCCGCAGTGGAGCTGACACCTGAGGGAGAGAGACCTTTGCTCCTTTCGAACCTCTCCAGGGCCTCCTTGATCGAGGTCGAGCCCGTGGTCGAGGCCGGCGGCGCGAGCTGCGACGGTGCCGCTGCTGGTGTTGTCGTTGTCGTTCCTGCCGTCGCCGCAACAGAGACCGAGGCCTTCTTTGTCGTCGCCGGTGACGAAACAGAAGAAGAGGAAGAGACCGAGAGCGCCCTCGGGGAGCTGGTGGAAGCCGCAGCAGCTGGAGCCGCGGGGGGCATGTTTTTTTCTTTCAGAAGAAGAAGAGAAAGAGACGAAAAAATGAAGAAAAAAAAACAAAACGAAAGACTTTTTTCCTGTTTACAAAAAACAAAATTCTCTACCTCTTCACCCACTGGAACGCCTTCCTCGCCTTGGCCCTACCCGGTTTCTTCCTCTCCACGCTCCTCGAGTCCCTCGTCAGCAATCCCGCGGCCTTCAGGGCAGGCCGCGCCTCCGGGGCCCACAGCTGCAGGGCCCGGGCGATGCCGAGCCTGACAGCCTGCGCCTGCCCCGTGGGTCCCCCGCCGGTCACCGTCGCGCGGACGTCGAAGTCGCCCACCGTGCGCGTGACCACGAAGGGGGCGAGGACGTCTGCGGCCCTGGAGGTCGGTGCCGAAGGGAAGGCGGCGTCGAGGGGGGCCCCGTTGATCCAAACACGACCGAAAGAGGTCACTCCATCCTTTTTCTCCTCAGCGGGACGCAGCCACACGCGAGCCACGGCCTCCTTCCTCCGTCCCGTGGCGTAGCTCCTCCCCTGCGCGTCGACCAGCCGCAGCCTCCGCGAGGCCTGCTCGAGCTGCGCCGCCGTCTCGTGCGCCCTCCGCGCGGCGCGCTCGTCGTCGGCCGCGGTCGCCGACGCCCAGACCTCGTCGAGTGGCGGCAACCCCGGGGCGGTCGCCGTGCGTTCTTCTAAAAGTTTCAGGATGCCTTCGGAGTCCCCTTCGTCGAGCAGGCGACCCCACTCGTCGAGGAAGTCGTCGATGGCCTCGAGAGAGGGCATAGGGTTGCTCCATGACGGTGACGACGACGAGGAAGAAGAAGAAGAAGAGGTGGAGGGGGCGTTGTTGTTGTTGCTGTCGTCTTCGCCTCCGCTCTTCTTCCCGCCTGCTGAAGCGAACGACGAGGCAGAGAAGCTCCTCCTGCTGTGAGAGCTGCTGCTGGGACCGGTGTTCCAGGAGCGGGGCTGGAAGAAAAAGGTCGGGGTCGCAGTTGAGGTCGAAGAAGAGGTCGAAGAAGCAGCGGCAGCCGTCGTCGACGACGACGACGACGATGAACAGAAAGCCGAAGAGACGCTCCTCTCTTCGCTGCTGGCCGCCATCGAAGACGCCTGCTCCCATGCCGAAGACGTCGCCGCGACTACCCTCGAGGCTGCCACGGAGCGCAAATGGCTCCTCGACAGAGCAGCTGCCGTGGCGGCGAGCATTTTTGGGATCGAGAGGAGGCGATTGACGATCGAAAGAAAGCTTTCCTTTTTTTCGCTTCAATCGCGAAGTCTAGACTCGCGGCTCCAAGTGCTGCTGGCTTTGCAGAGGTGCTTGATCGTTCATAAGCTAGAGCCTGGCGAAGAGATATTTGGAAGACGGGGCCTTCGCTGCTCCACAGTGCGCGCGACAGAAGCAACAGAGGGTGCGAGTTTGATCGATGAAATGTGATTTTTTTCACTTTTCTTCGACGCTCTTCTGAAGAAGGAAAAAAAAACTCAAAAACCTCCTCTTCTCTCTCTTCTTTCTTCTCTCTCTCTCTCCCAACTCCGAACCCCAGATGAGCGCCCTCGCGGCGCTGCAGCGCTCAGCGTGCGCGGCCTCCGTGTCCCCGCGCGTGGAGATGCAGCAGAGGTTTGCGGGAGCAGGAGAAAGGAGAAGAGGAAAGAGCGCCAGCGTCGTCGGCGTCAAGTCGGCATGGACGCCTTCGTCCTCGTCTTCCTCGCGCTTTTCCGCACTGAGAGCGTCGAAAGCTGCGCTAGTCGGTAGCATTGCGACGTCTTCTACGCGTGTGTCTAAGAATGCGAGCACGAAGCGTTCTGGAAGCGTCACCGCGGCTGCGGCATCACCGAGCGACAACGAAACCAATGGCAGCAAGCCGTCGTCGGCATCGGCATCATCAGCATCATCCACCTCCACGACCACCACCGCTTCTCCACCGTCCATCCCCCAGGACACCATCCCGTCGACCCCGGCCACGGCCAAAGAGTGGGAGCTCGACTTCGGATCCAGGCCCGTGCTCGACGAGCGGGGCAAGAAGTGGTGGGAGCTGCTGATCGTCGCCAGGAGCGACTCCGAGGACGAAACGTCTCCTCCGTGGGTTTACTCGCGCTGGCTGCCCAACACCAAGATCAACTCGGCGCAGGTGTGTGAGAGAAAGAAGAGAGATAATTACGATTGAGTAGTTAATCGATGGCGTTGCCAAGGAGAGAGAGAGTCGGAGAAGAGAGAGAGAGAGAGAGAGAGAGCAGGCAACTCCTTCGACCATCAACGTTTCGATTTTTTTCCCTTTATTTCTCTCATCCTTATCCTTCCCTCTCTTCCAACCTCCTTCCTCCTCCTGCTCCTT
>Ga0210003_1001447_pt1 | contig 20979 bp, 18 predicted proteins | sample LantaG_FD_182804 | JGI IMG/M metagenome (GOLD analysis project Ga0210003, IMG submission 182804) | Deep subsurface microbial communities from Baltic Sea to uncover new lineages of life (NeLLi) - Landsort_02402 metaG (SPAdes) (version 2) | ecosystem: Environmental > Aquatic > Marine > Oceanic >... | reverse complement strand
ATCCGGCTGATCGCGTTACACCAAAGCCGGGGCCGATCCGGAAGATTCTCACCCACTTGAGTGAACCGCTCGCACCGCCGCCCGTCTCGCCCGCCCGCGGCCCACCCACCGACTGGGGCGAGCTCGTCCAGGTCCATGACGACCGCGACGTCTTTCAGGGACGGATAGACTTTTCTACCCGCGATCGACATTCACAGCCTCTGACCGCTGCCGGCCGCGAGGTCACCACGAAGCCGCCAGGTGGCCCCACTCGGAGAGACTCTGCGCTGACGGTAAGAAAAAACGCCACGCAGGGGGGGAGGTTGCCGACCCCGGGACCCGCTTTCTGGGCCGGGGCAAGCCCGGGCGGCGGGAGCAACCGGCTCACGAGTCGCTCAGCAGTCGGGTAACGCTTGCGGAAGTGCCATTGACCGGGCTATTCTTTCGAGGGCGTGGCTGCCCGTGACGACGAGCCTCCGACAAACGTCGTCGACGGCCTGGCGGGCAGGGCCGTGCTCCTGCAAACCGAAACGGTGCGGTTCGGTCTTGTGGCGCGGGACGATTTTGGCGTGAAGCGGGTTGGCATCGAGTGGATCGGCAGTGGAAGCGGTCCCGCGGCCATGGCGGGGCAGGGCGACCGCACCAGGGGCGTGCGCCTGTTGGCAGCCGGCGGCCCGGAGGCGGAAACGCTCGAAGCGGTCGGAACATTCTCGCTGGCAGCACTCGGCATCACGCCGCAGACGGTGGAGGTCAGGGCCTTCGCGGAGGACTACCTGCCGGGCCGCGACAGGATCTATTCGGCGCCGGCGGTGTTTCTGGTGATGGGTTCCGCCGATCACGCCCTCTGGATCAACGACCAGATCGCCCGCTGGAAACAGCAGACGGCAGAGGTCCGCGACCGCGAGATGGAATTGCTCGCCCGGAATGAGGAATTGCAGGAGCTTTCCGCCGACGAGCTCGACCCGCCCGAGAACCGCAAGGCGATCCGCGAACAGGCGGCCGCGGAAAAGAACAACGGCCGCCGGCTGGGCCGGCTGGCTGACAGTGGCGCTGAACTGGTCCGGCAGGCCCTGCGGAATCCGGAGTTCGACGCCGGCACGCTCGAGCAGCTGGCGCAGAACGTGCAAGACCTCAAGGAGATGGCCGAGTCGCGGATGCCGGGCGTCGGTGAACTCCTGCAGGACGCGGCGGAGGCGCAGGCGGTGCCGGCGGAGCCATCCTCGCAGGAACCGCCAGAGATCGTGGGTGAGCAACGCGGCGGCGGATCGAAGCCGGAAGGCACAGGCCAGCAGGAAGAGTCGCCGCCGACGCCGCAGGTGGTCGATAGCGAGGCTTCGAACTATCAGCCGGACGAGCAGGGGGAGACGCCGGATAAAAAAGACGCCGCTGGCGGTGGCGCCGGCAAGCTTGGCCTGCCGAAGACGACAGTGGGGAACCTTCCCCAAAAACCAGGCGGCGGTTCTGCGGAAAAGAAGGCACAGAAAAAACTGCTCGACGAGGCGGTCGAGAAGCAGCGGCAGCTGATCGAGGATTTTGCGAAGATCTCCCAGCAGCTATCCGATGTGATGTCGCGGCTGGAGGGCACGACGTTCGTGAAGCGGCTGAAGGCCGCGGCTCGGAGTGAACTGAAGGTGGGCGAGGGGCTGGCGTCGGTCGTATCGCAGGCGTTTGGCAAGCCCGCGAAGCAGGTGGAGAGCGACCCGTTGCGGCGGCAGGTCGACGCCTCGGCCAAGGGGAACGACGAGGTGGGGCAGAAACTCTCCGCTGTCATGGACGATCTGGATGCCTACAGCGAGCGACGGCCACTGCCGGCGCTGCGCACCGTGCTCGACGAGATGAAGGAGCTCGATCTGCTTGGCAGCCTCCGGCAGCTCACCGACGACATGAAGCGGGAGGCGGGCACCTCGATCGCCCAGACGGAATTCTGGTCCGACACGCTCGACCGCTGGGCCGACGAACTGGTGCCGCCGCCCCAGGATGGCGGCGGGGATGGCAGTGGTGGCGACGGTCCGCCGCCGGAGAGCCTGCCGCCGGAGGTGGTGCTGGAGGCGATGCTGATCCTGGAGGCCGAAACGAATCTTCGCGAGGAGACCCGCGTCGCGGAGCAGGTGCGGCCGACGCTCGATGCCGAGGCCTTCAAGGCCCGTGCGGGTGGCCTCGCAGCCGCGCAGCAGGGGCTTGCTGAACGCGTGGGCGGGATCGTGGAAAAACTCGACATGCCCGACGGGCCGCTACGGTTCGACGAGGAGATTCGCCTCTTCGAGCAGGCGGAGGCGGTGATGGCCGAAGCCCGTGGCATCCTGGCGGGCCCCGACACAGGCCGCCGCGCGATCGCCGCGGAAACCGAAGTGATCGAACTCTTGCTGCAATCCCAGTTCGGTGGCGGCGGTGGTGGTGGGGGCGGCGGTGGCAGCGGCGGCAGCCCGGGTGGCGGCGGCACCGGTGGCACGCGGAATGCGGCGCTTGCCCGGCTCGGGGAAGGCGTCAACAGCCAGGCCCGCACCGAGGCTCCGGAGGAAGACCAGGCGATTGGCAAGAGCGGCAGCGTTTTGCCGGACGAGTTTCGGGATGGGCTCGACGCCTACTACAATACGTCCGAGCGGGGCCGCGATGCGACGAGGAGCACGCCATGACGATCACCAGCAGTCGATTCTCTGTGCGGTTTCTCCGTGCCGCCGCGACCATCTCGCTCCTGGCGGGGATCGGCGGGATGCCTGTTCGCGGCGTATTGGCCGAAGACAGGGTCGATGTCGACCCGGCCGAGGATCCGGCGCAGATGCAGCGACGCCAGCAGATCAAGCAGCAGGCGACGCACTGGGAGCAGCAGTTCACGAAAATGCTCTACGGCGACCTGGAACTGCTCCGCGCGGTCTGCGGCGACCTGCCGCGGGAGTCGCGGCGGGCGATTGCCACGTCGGGCGAGCAGGCGGCCCGGGAGGCCGCACTGCAGATGGCCGAACTGCAGATACCCCCCCTTGCCGAGCCCAAGCCCGATGCCGAGAAGAGCCCAGACAATCCGGTGACCATTCCTTCCGCGGCCCTGACCAAGAGCGTGGCGGAGCATGTTGGCAGCGAACAGGCGAAAGCCTTTGCCGAGCAACTCACCCGACGGGACGACCGCCGTAAGGCGGCCATTATCCACGAGATCGTGGCGGTGCTGGATAGTGAGCTTGTCCTGACGGCCTCGCAGCGTGAGGAGATCGAACGATCGCTCCGGCAGCAGTGGAACGATTCGATGATGATGACGCTGCAGGGGATTGTAACGGCCAACGGTATCCGGGTGTTTCCCGGTTTGCCGGGGGCTTGCGTCAGCCCTCACCTCACCAAGGCTCAGCGGCAGCGATTCCTGCCCCAGCCCGATGCGAACAGACAGCAACGCGGGGCGTGGCAGCACCAGGCCTGGATGCAGACGGTGAACATGCTCAACAACGTGCAGCCCGCCGGCCGGGATCCATGGTGGTTCGAATGACAGGGGGAAGCACGATGACAGGCAGGGGCGTCTTCAGAATGGTGGCGGCGCTGGTGCTCGTGACGGTGCCTGTTCTCAGCGGCCCGTCGCTCCGTGGCGAAGACGACACCGTGATCGATGCCGCTGCGCAGCGGGCGCAGGGGCAGCAGCATCAGCAGATCGACCTTGATCAGCAGATGAACGGCATGTTCTTTCCGGTCGAGGGGAATGCGGAAAAGTCTCGGCAGCAGTGCCTCGACAGGCTGCTGCTGCAGGTCTCCGCCCTCGACGAAATCTGCGGGCTGAAGGCAGAACAGCGGCGGAAGTGCGAGGTGGCGGCGAAGCTCGACGTGGCGAGGGCGATAGATGAGATCGAGGCGGTGCGGCAGCGGTACTCCGGTCGCACCATCGATCTGCAGAACCCCGCCGGCCAGGCCGAGTGGCAGCGGGTCCATCAGGATGCGCAGGCTGTGCGGGCGAAGCTGCAGGATGCCGGCGGTGAAACGAGCCTGCTGCGCAAGGTGATCCCCGGGATACTCGATGAGGAGCAGCGGTCGGACTGGCGGCGGGAATCGGACCTGCGAGCGCAGTATCAGTGGCGGGGCGTGGTCGACGCGGGCATGGTGCAACTCGACATTGCCCTGGGGCTGACCTCCGAGCAGAGCGAGGCGATCCGTGGACTGCTCATGGAGAAGCCGCTGCGGATCAACCCGGCGAAGCTCTGGATGCACGGCAGCCATTTTCCGCCGTTCGTCTGCCGGTATGGCCTGGCAAAGCTCGACCAGGCGAAGCTCAAGGCCCTCGTCAACGAGCGGCAGTGGAAAATGCTCGGCCAGTTCATCGAGCAGGGCAAGGGGATGAAGGAGCATCTCAAGCAGCAGAAGATGATCCTGGAGTGAGGGACTTCGAATGGTGGACATGAAAGGCGGCGCGTTGAACATGCACATCCCCACGGCATTCCGAATCGTGTGCCTGGCCGTGGCGGCCGCGTGCGCATGCACGGGAACCGCGGCCGCGCAGATGTCCGGAGTCCGCCTCGGCGATCCGGTGCCCCGCGATGTCCGCGAGCTCTACGAGGCCGGCTGCCGCTATCTGGCCAAGGCGCAGGACCCATCGGGCACCTGGAAAGACAGCCAACAGGGGCCCGGCGTCACCGGCATGGCACTGATGGTGCTGCTGGCGTCGGGCGAAGATCCCAACTGCGGCGTCTATTCGCTCCAGATCCGCCGGGCGCTCCGCAGCATCATTTCCTCGCAGGACAGATCCAGCGGCTTTTATGGCGGGAGTGCGCAGGGGAACCGCAGCATGTATCACCACGGCTTCGCGCTGCTCGCCGTCGCGGAGGCCTACGGCGTGGTAGACGACCGCACGCTCTGGTCGGAGGACGGGGGCAGCGGCAAGGGAATCTCTTTGGGGGAGTCGCTGGAATTGGCGGTGAAGCTCGCGGTCACCTCAGCCAAGAAGAATCCGCTCGGGGCCTGGCGGTATTCGCCCGATGCCAACGACCACGACACGTCGGTCAGCGGCGCTATCCTGATGGGCCTCTTGGGGGCGCGGAATGCCGGCATCGAGGTGCCTGACGAGACGATCGACAAGGCAATCAAGTATTTCACCGCCATGACGGGCCCCAACGGCATGGTGGGCTACACGAGCTCCCAGGGCGGCAGCGACGCCACGACCTCGATCGGCACGCTCGTGATGGCGATCGCGCGGCGGAAGGATCTGCCGCAGTTCAAACAGGCGGCGGCATACCTCAAGCAGCAAAGCCAGGCAGCGCCGCAGCAGAGCTCCTATCCGAATTACACCCGCTACTACCGCGCCCAAGCGCTCTTTCAGGCCGACGTTGAGGCCTGGCAGCAGTGAAACAACGGGCTCGTTCAGCAACTCAAGGCCCAGCGGCAGCCCGATGACAGTCTCGCAGCCCAGAACGGACCGGATGGCGGCCAGATCGCGGGCACGTCGCTCACGCTGTTGTCGCTGGTGGTCAACTTTCGTTTTTTGCCGATCTACGAACGCTGACCGTCGGCGCCGACTTCTCCTCCCGTTCCGATCCGTCCCCCATGGTGAACTGATGTCGTACAACGTTCGCGGGCACATGAACCATCGTGACCGCAGTTGCTGGCGCCGAGGCCCGTGGCTGCTCGTGGTGCTGGTGGTGTTGGCGACCGTGGGGTTTGTCGGTGCCGACGCTGCGGCGGAAGATGCTGCGACGCAGCCCGACGGCAGTTCACCGCTGGCGATGCTCGATCTGCCGCAGGCGGGCTCGCTCGCCGGCAGGCTTGTCGATGCTCCGGCCGAGGCTGCCGGTTTTCGGACGACGTTTCTCTGGCAGTCGCCGGCTTTTGTCGGGCCATTCGAGTTTGCCCTCGACGGGATCGTGGGCATTCGTTTTCCGCAGTCCGAGAAGCCCCGGCTCCCCGAGGCTGCCGGGGACTGGCGGATCGAACTGGTCAGCGGCGATCAGTTCGCGGGCGGCATCGAGTCGATCGATGAGCGGCATGTCGTCGCGACGATCGGCTCGGCAACGTCGCCTGCCAGGCTGGTGGTGCGGCGGGATGTCGTGAAGAGCGTGTTCCGTGACGAGCTTGGAGCCTCCTTCGTGGGGAATGACGGGCTGTCCTCATGGCAACAGGCCAAGCCTGGGACGTGGCGGCAGGAGGCCGTCCGGCTGATCAGTACCGCGCCAGGGGCGAAGATTTTTCGCGAGTTCAAGTCCGGCCCTCGCGCGCGGTATGACCTCTCGCTCTCTTGGCGGCAGCGGCCGACCGTGCGGATTGACTTTGGGAACAGAGCGGCCCCGGACTCTGCCGGTGCCTACCGACTCGAACTCAGTCCCGACGGCATGGTGGCAGTGCGGGAGGAGAAAGGCTCTGCAGTCGCCGGCGATGACGGCGCCGATCTGGAGCCGTGTGGCGAGCTACCCGAAAACGGCCTGACGCTGACGGTCTTCATCGATCAGGATGCCGGCAGGCTTGCCGTGATGCTGCCCGACGCAGACAAGCCGATCGCTGACCTGGCGATTCCGTCGGCCGGTGGAAAGACCGGCGGCGGCGTTGAGTTCACGGTCGTCACGGGAACCGCCGCCCTCGACTCGCTCCGGGTTTCCCTGTGGCGGGGCGGCTCACTCTCGCTTGATGACACGCGCGAGGGAGCGGTCCGGCTTCGCGACGGTGAGTCGCTGGCGGCGGTCGTGGCGGGGGTGGAAAAGGGCTCGGGAGTGGCTCTGGTGCGTGCCGCGGCCGACGCGGCGGGCGGAGAGCCGCGGCCGATCCCACTCGACACCATTGAAGAGATGCTGTTTCCATCCGCCGCGGACGTGGCAGGCGAGCGGAAGATCGCCGGTCGGCGAGGTGTGCAAGCCACTGATGTATATGGATCCCGTCTGAGTGGGAAACTGCTGCGGGTGGAGGAGGGGGCCGTGTGGCTCGCGCATCCGGCCATCGAGGGCCCGGTGTCCATGCCGATCGCGACGCTGGCAACGGTGGTCAGCCTCGAGCAGCCCGCGAAGGAACAGAAACTTTTCGGTAGGCTCGGCCGACTCGCCTGCCAGGCAGGTTCGCTCTGGGGCTGCCTTGCGAAGGACGACGGGGCGACGGGCGGCGATCCGTCCGCCGCTGCGGCGATTGCCTGGCAGCCGCTGGGAAGCCTGAATGCGAGTCTGTTTGTGATGCCGGAGGATGGCGGCCAGCCGCAGGCGACGATCACGTATGTCGAGACGCCGTCGGGAGGCGTGGCTGCATCCGGGGCCAATGCGATCGGCGGCATGGACGGCCAGATCGGCACGGTGAACAACCGGCCCGCCGTGCTTGGACTGATCGCCGGCTCTCCCGCTGAGAGGGCTGGAGTCAAATCGGGCGAGATGATCCTCGCCATCGCGCCCCGCGGGGACGGACGGTTCGTGGACACCGCCGGGCTTTCGATGGAAGACTCGCAGCATCTGCTGCGGGGCAGGGTGGGGAGCAAACTGCAGCTGCGGCTGCAGATGAACGGGCAGGAACAGTCGCGGGAGGTCGGCCTGGTGCGTCAGCCGATCCCGCAACCTGGCGGGAATCCGCAGCTGCTGCAGCAGGCACTGCAGGCTCAGGACCGGCTGCTCCCGCCGGAGGTGGCGCAGGTCGATCAGAATGCACCCGACTGGTTCGGCTCTCGGTTGATTCTGCGGACTGGAGAGACGCTGCCCTGTCGGGTCGAGGCGATCGACGACGCGGGGGTGCGTGTGCTCCTGCAAGGGGGCGAGCCGGCCACGGTGGCGGCCGACCAGGTGCAGGCCGTGGAGCTGGTGCCCGCGGAGACACGGCCGTTGACGGCCGACAAATTCCGCAGTCTGACGATGCTTCCCCGGTCGCAGCGGCAGCAGCCACCGACGCATGTGCTGCGGTCGGTGCAGGGGGACTACCTCCGCGGCAGGCTCGTTTCGATGGATACCCAGACCGTTCGCATCGCCGTCGCAGCCAATCCCAATAGCAAGCCGCTGTCCATTCCGAGAAGCGATGTTTCCAGGCTGATCTGGCTCCATCCGGAGAATCTGGAAACGCCGTGGACGCCGCCGCAGCTCAAGAGCGGCGATGGATTGCTGGTGGAGAGCGTGAGCGGCAGCACCCAGCGGCTGCGGATGACGGCCACGGGCATCGAGGGAAACTTGCTCGTGGGCACGAGCCCCGTGGTTGGTCCCTGTCGAATCGACCTGGAGAAAATCGAGCGGCTGCTGATCGGACGGGCCCTCGACAACACGCCGCGGAGCCCGCCCTATGCGCAGTGGAAGCTGCAGCCCGCACCCGAGCCGAGGAATCTCCCGCCCCGCAATCCGTAACCGGCGTCGATCACGTTTCTTGCATCCAATCGCGCGGCGGCAACGAACGCACCGGATAGAGAAGAACTGCGCCCCCTTTTGAGGTCTGCCATGAAACCCGCCACTGACGCGTCGATCCTCGCTGCCGCCCTGATTGTGTCGCTCGTGTGGCTCAGCCCGAGTCGCGCACTGGCAGACGAGCTGCCGAAAGACACGAACCAGATCGAGAGCCTGACGCCGGAACAGGCCAATAAACTGGCGGCGGAGTTTCGGGGGGTGTCAGGTGCTAAGTGTGGGGATCTCGGGGAAATCGACGCGGCCTCCTACATGAACAAGTGCTTGCCGCTGAACGGCCTGACCTCGCTCGACGCCGCCACCGCCAAGGCGCTCGCGAAGTTCAAGAGCGACACGTCTAATGCCGAGTACTATTTCTGTACCCTGACCCTCAACGGCGTGACCACGCTCGACGCCGACACCGCGAAGGCGCTCGCGGAGTTCAAGGGCTTCTATCTGTGCCTCAACGGCCTGACCACGCTCGACGCCGCCACCGCCACGGCGCTCACGGGGTTCAAGGGCCGCAGGCTGTTCCTCGGCGGCCTGACCACGCTCGACGTCGACATCGCCAAGACGCTCGCGGAGTTCAAGTGCGAACAACTGCTTCTGAACGGCCTGACCACGCTCGACGTCGACATCGCCAAGACGCTTGCGGGGTTTAAGGGCAGCGCGCTTTGGCTCGGCGGCCTGACCACGCTCGACGTCGACATCGCCAAGACGCTCGCGGAGTTCAAGGGCTACAGCTTGAACCTCGACGGCCTAACCACACTCGACGCCGCGACCGCCAAGGCGCTCGCGGAGTTCAAGGGCCAATATCTGGCCCTCAACGGCCTGACCGCGCTCGACGCCGACACCGCCACGGCGCTTGCCGAGTACGAGGGCTCTAACCTGACCCTCAACGGCCTAACCACACTCGACGCCGCCGCCGCCAAGGCGCTCGCGGAGCTCAAGGGCCAACAGCTGTACCTCAGCCGCCTGACCACGCTCGATGCCGCCGCCGCCAAGGCGCTCGCGGAGTTCAAGGGCGAAAAGATGTACCTCAACGGCCTGACCACGCTCGACGCCGCCACGGCCACGGCGCTCGCGGGGTCGGCGGCATGGAATGGTGAACTGCCGAAACTGACCACACTCGACGCAGCCACCGCCAAGGGCCTCGCGGAGTCCAAGGGCCAACAGCTGTCCCTCAACGGCCTGACCACGCTCGACGCCGCCACCGCCAAGGCCCTCGCGGATTTCAAGGGCTTCTATCTGCGCCTCAACGGCCTAACCGCACTCGACGCCACCACCGCCAAGGCACTCGCGGAGTTCAAGGGCAACGTCTTGGACCTCAACGGGCTGACCATGCTCGACGCTGCAACAGCTGAGGGCCTCGCGGAGTTCAAGGGTCCCCAAATGTTCCTCATGGGCCTAACCACACTCGACGCCGCCACCGCCAAGCCACTCGCGGAGTTGAAGGGCAGGCTGTACCTGACGAAAGCAGTTACAGAGTCATTTTGTATGAAGAACCCGTTTACTCCGGAAACCGCTTCGACTTGGGCCGCGTTACTGCAAGGCGATATGTCTTTCGTCACCGCCCTTGACTCGGACGACTCCGTCGCCATCGCCCAAGCCCTCGCCACGTGCAAAGGCCCGCTGAAACTCCCCAACCTCAAGAAAATCTCCCCCAAGACGCTCTCCGCCCTGATTGCCAAGGAAGACGTCGAAATTCCGCTGATCGAGACGCTGGAACTGATCAACGAGCCCGACGGCAGCCCGACCGAGGACTTCATCATCCCCGCGGGCTTTCGGCAGCAGTCCCGGTAACCCAAGCCGCCGAGTGACTCCCGACCGGCTGCGATGTGATTCCGTCGGCGCCGCTCGAAGCAGGGCCGCACACATTCGCTCTCGTGCCGACCAAGTTCAGCACTCACGCAGACCCACTTCAACGCCAATGCTGAACCGGTACATTCTCTTCTATATCTCTTTCTTCTCTTCTTCTATCTGTCTGTGGGGTACCCCTCGCGGCTCCCTCCCTCTGCCCGATAGAAGCCTGCCCATCTCATCCAGTGATTTTTGCCCCCTGATTCCGGCTCACAGTGGCAGACGGCTCCATGGTCGCCTCGGTGGCTAAGGATCGGTCGGCCAATGGCACTTCGGCAAGCGACGGCCGAGCACAGTATCGCAGCAGATGCTCGAGAGGCTGACAATAGACACGCAGTTGGAGACGAAAGAGCGTGATCCGGACGCTGGCATCCACCGAGAACCCACCGTTCTCTCGAGCGATCATGTCGGCGGCCGCAGCGGCGTCGAGGAGCCGCTGCATGCGGAACCAACACACGACACGACGGCGCAGCTTCTTGGTGAGCGCGGCCAAATCGGGCTGGGTGATCGGGCGGGCCGGCAGGAACGCCGGCGGCCCGTCACCGGTCGCCACGAAGACGCCGTCGGTCGCTGGCGGAAGGCCTCCAACACCGTGCGCCCGCACAGTTCGCTGGGGTACCGACCCCCGGCCCCGGAGTCGCGCCGCCCCTGTCCGCTCGGTTCGGCTACGACTCACCAAGCGGACAGAGGCGATCCCTTGGCAGGGCTACCCTGATGATAGAAATTGGTTCCATTCATGGGGGCAGGTCAAATCCTCCGTTGAGACGGACTCAGAACGAAAGAACATCAACAGGAACACAGCCCGTAAACCGCCTCGTGGCCGCGCGAGACCCTTGGGAGGGGTCTCCACAGCCTGGCGGCCCGAAACCTGGCGGGTGGTTCCGCAGCTGCCATTCGAACTGGCATCGCTCCCGCAGGCATGGTTTCGTCTGGTCGACATGCAGGTCGTGAGCTACGCACTCCCCGCGCTCATCGCCATCGGAAAGGTGCGGCATGCCCGTGGACGGTCCAGCGGCGTGCTAGGGATGGTTCGGCAGGCGTCGACGCAGGCGACGCTCCGCACGCTGGCCGAGATCTAGCCCGAGAACGGCGGCTACCTCGAGGCGACGCCGCTGACCTCTTTCGTGACGATGAGCCTGGCCGGCATGGGCCTGCATGACCATGGGGTGGCGCGAAAGGGCGTCGATTTCCTGGTGCGTTCACAGCGGCCAGATGGCTCATGGCCCATCGACACGAATCTCGCCACCTGGGTGACGACGCAATCGGTGTCGGCACTGGCAGCCGGCGGACGGCTCGCGGAACATCTCGGGCCGCTTGAGCGGACGGCGATCCGCCGCTGGCTGCTCGGTCAGCAATGGCAACGGGCGCATCCGTCCACCGGCGCCGCGGCTGGCGGCTGGGCGTGGACCGATCTGCCCGGCGGCGTTCCCGACGCCGATGACACGAGCGGCGCCGTGGTCGCGCTGGCGCAGCTCGAAATGGCAGAGGCCTGCGCTGCCTCCGACGAAGTGCGGCGGGCGGCCGCGGCGGGGCTCGCATGGCTGGCGGATCTTGCCAATCGTGACGGAGGCCTGCCCACCTTCTGCCGTGGCTGGGGCCGTCTGCCGTTCGACACGTCCTGCCCCGACATCACCGCACATGCGCTGCGGGCAGCGGAGTGCTGGGCGGAGATCGCAACCGGGACCGACAGCCCGCACAGAGGCGGCACGCAGACCTGGCACCGCATGCTCGCTCCGGCGCGGCGGTATCTGGCGCACGCCCAGTCGGCCGACGGGTCGTGGTGTCCGCTCTGGTTTGGCAATGAGCATCATGAAGCACAGGCAAACCCGACGTACGGCACCGCGCGCGTGACGCTGGCGACACTCGACCCGCGAGGCGCGGACTGGCTCCTGGCCTGCATGGGAGCCGACGGCGGCGTGGGAGGTGGCCCGGGGCTGATTGCCTCCGTCGAGGAGACCTCGCTCACGGTCGAGGCGTTGGCCCGCGTCGCGGCGGAAGCACCCGACGCCACGCTCCGCGGCCGAGCGACCGCCGCGGTGGCCGCCGGTGTGGAGTGGCTGCTGGAACACACCGCCGCGGGCATACGCTTTCCCGCGTCACCCATCGGCCTCTACTTCGCGAAGCTCTGGTACGACGAGGAACTCTATCCGCTGGCCTTCACGGTGGCGGCCCTGGAGCGGGCGGGGGCGATTGACACCGCACGCACCTGAACCGCGGTGCTCGCGGGGCGCGGCATGGAATTCACGAAGCACACGGCGGTGCGGGCGGCCCTGCATCGGGATCTTATCCAGTCCGGTGCGATCCCTGCGGATCTCGGCCGGGATTACGACTTCTTGTTGGATCTTCGTGAGACCGCCGACTACGGCGGCGTCGTCGAGGCTTCGCTGGCGAGTGCGAGGAAGGCGATCGAGAAGGCGAGGGCGATCTTGGCCGCGCTCAGGACACTTTTGCCGGATGACGCCGTAGGTAACGCTTGATGGACGCTGCTTGGGGCACATCGATGCGAGCCAACGCAGCTTCTTGCGGTGGAAGCTCCCCGAGTAGGATTCGTCACAACCGCCGTATTCTCGGTGAAAACAGGGGGATTGGCGAGAGAGTGACTCAAAAAGCGACTCACTCGGCAGGGCGTGGGAGACCGCAAGAGGTCGCAAGGAGCCGCAGTAGACACTCGCGAGCTTCCTCTCGGTTCATGGCGACTACTGTCGGCCATCCACTAGCACCCCGAAAGCCACCTTGCCCGGATTGTACCAATGATGGTACAATTTGACGATGGCACCAGCCGGCCACAAGCATGACCGACGGCGACCGATTCTGGAGGTCGTGTTCTTCAGAACGGAGGCTGGCAATGAGCCTGTGAGAGAGTGGCTACGCGGGCTGGTGCGGGAAGACCGAAGAACCGTTGGGGAGGACATCAAAACGGCTCAGTTTGGCTGGCCGATCGGGATGCCCCTCATTCGGAAACTCGCAACGGGGCTTTGGGAAGTCAGGTCGCGTATCGGCACCGGCATCGCCAGAGTGATGTTCACAGTGGACGGGCAGGCGATGGTTCTCCTGCACGGTTTTCAGAAAAAGTCCCAGCGGACGCCCCCGGCTGACCTCATGACGGCAAAACGAAGACTGGCCCAGTTACGATCGGAGTGAACGATGAAAAAGACCCACATTGGAAGCAAGTTGGATGATTTCCTTCAGGAAGACCGTCTGCTTGAAGGAGCAACGGCAACGGCGACGAAACGGGTCATCGCCCATCAGATCGCCATGGAAATGAAGCGTCGTCGTATCACGAAGGTGGCAATGGCGAGTCGCATGAAGACGAGTCGGGCTGCCTTGGATCGGCTCCTTGACCCAAACAATCCGTCCGTCACGATCGGCACGTTGGAGAAAGCCGCGTTCGCTCTGAACCGCCGGCTCAAGGTGGAGTTGCGTTGACGGTTCGTCGGCCTGTCTTTGCCAGAAGCAATTCGGCAATGCTTGAGCATTTGTTGCCGGATGACGCCGACGGCAACGCGTGATCGATGCTGCTTCGTGCGGCCCTATGCGAACCGGTGCTGCACCCTGCGAAGAAAGCTCCCCGAGTAGGACAACGCACAATCTGGTTTTTCTGCTGGAAAACGATGGTTCTTGGGGGAAGGCGACGCAGAATCCGACGCAGTCTGAACTTCGCGGGAGGCCGCAGGAGGTCGCACCTGTCCAAGGCCTGTAGGCACAGGTGCACCGGGGCAGCAGGCCACCCCGGCACTCACCAGTACTCACGCCACGGCGTAGAGGGGCTCCGAGACCGGCGGCGTTCACAGAGACCTTCAGGTCGCACACATCGGTCCGGCCGGCCCGACGCATCTTCGGCAGCACCTCGATCAGGTCCCGCTTGACCGCCGCCACCGCCTCGGCCACATCGTCCATCTTGCTCTTGATGCCCGGCGACTCGTTGGTCTTCGCCCGCATCGCCTCGGTTTAGGTCCGGCGGCGCCCGCCGCCGGCGGGGCCATCCTCGGGGGAAGCTTTGCCCCCGAGGCCGCCGCGCTCGCCATTCCTAGTGCTTCGTCACGCCTTGATTTTCGGATACAGGAACTTGAGTTTTCCGCGGGCGTCTTTGACCTTCATATGCCAATCGACACCGCGTTGCCTCGTATTGGCATCCGTGGACCAGGCAGACAGTTCCGATTGCAACTTTGGCAGGGTACCGAATCGTCTTCCTGAGACGCATTGTCTTGTCAGAGAGCTAGGCTCGTTCTCGGCGATGTTCAGCCAACTGCCATGCTTTGGAGTGTGGCAGAAGTGAAGTCTCCGAACGAGGGCGCGAGCCCGCGCTGGCGGGAATGCCTCGTACAAGGCGCCGATGGTGTGGGTATTGAGGTTGTCGCACACGATCGTCACCATCGGACACGCGCGATAACGGCCCTCCATCAGTCGGGCCATTTCGATCGCCCAATCCAGTTTCGTCTTGGTCGGTCTGGCCGTAGCTTCGCGTTATCCTGCCAGCGGTTCCGTAAACATGAAGATGCTCGCCGTGCCGGCACGTTCATACTCGTAGTCGACCCGCTTCGCGTGCCGCCGAGTGGCCGGGATCGGCTCGCGGGTTTCCTTGATGACTTGAACGGGCTGCTCGTCCATGCAGAGCACGGGATGGGTCGAATCGTACGGCTTCTCATAGGTGTCAAGCACCAACTCCATCGAAGCAACGAACTCCGCATCGGCTTTGGGTGGAATCACCCAGTATTCGATCTTGCGGTTCGTCATTCCGTTTTTTTTAGCGTCCGGCGCACGGTTTCATGACTTATGGAGTCGGCAATTTCAAGTGCGACGACGCGCTTTGCCAAGAGCCGCAGGCTCCAGTTGGCATATCCCTTGGGAGGCGGACTCAACCGGAGGGCAATCACTTGAGCCTCCTGCTTGCCGCTGAGAATCTTTTCCGTCGGCGGTTTCTCCCGCTGTTTGCCGTGCAGGACTTGCTCGAAACCCTCGGTCACAAAACGCTCCCGCAGTTTCTCGACGGTACGGGTTCGGCTATCAAACGCCTCCGCGATACGCTCGTCCGTCCAGGCCGGGCCGGCCTCATCGGCCTTCAGGAGCATCTGCGCCCGCCGAACCTTCTGGCTCGACCCGGTGAGCTTCGAGACAACCTCTCGCAGAATTCGGCGTTCCTTCGCCGTCAACCGCACGACATACTTCTTTCGCATGGGACACCTCCGTGTTGCCGGAAGCATCCCATTTTCACCGCCCTGCGCAAATCCGAAGTTTTAGCCGTGACGATGCACTAGTAGTGCGGGCCGGGATACAGGAGCACGCGGCTCACGAGCTGCTCATCAGCCCGGTAATCGTTGCGGACGAGCCATTGGCCGGGCTATCCCTGGATCCGGGGAAACCGGCGAACTACCTCGGCGTGGCGGCCGGCAGCTTGCTCACGACTCTCATGAGGCGGTTGGAGGCCGCCTCTTCGTACCGTCGGGCGAGCGCGGCCTGCCGGGCGAACCCCGAGCAGACTTGGTTGCCGCCGAGTTCAGGGCAGCCGTCGCACAGCCGGTGCAACCGCGCCCCCCGCCGCCGGATCGCGACCTGCCGCAGGGCGAGGAGCCCCGCGATATTGGCAACTCCCAGCCACCACGGACCCCACCAGCAGAACCCGCACAGCAGAACCGCCGCCATGCCGGCGGCCACCCGAGCCAGATCGCGGGCGATGTCCGGCAGCCGACCGTACACGGCGGGCATCGCGGCGAGCATCGCCGGCACGCCGCAGCCGTAGGCCGCCGCCAGCCTGGTGCCCCAAGGCAGGTCCCTCGGCAGCAGCAGGACCGCTGCCATCAGGGCTCCGAGATACAGGCAGGTGCAGCCGCGGCACACGTGCACGTGGCCGATCCGCAGGACTCGGCCTCCCAGGCGGCCACAGAGCGGCTTGTGCGCGAACCGGAACGAATAGCTGTACCGCCACCAGAGCCAGGCCTGCGCGACCCGTTCGGGCCAGGGAAGGCGAAAATGATTCATGGCTGGCGATCGCGGCGGTGCATCTGATCGGCGATGTCGGCCAGAATGTTTCCGATCGCGCCGGTGGGGACGTAGTTCCGAATCGGCCTGATCCGCACGGCCGTGCCGTTGGCAATGACGTTGGAACTGCCTCCCTGCGAATAGTTCAGTTCGAAGACCAGGTTGATGACCCCGTTCGCACCCTGCCGCGCCGCCATTTCAAGCAACCGATCGATGGCCCGCTGGCGGGATTCATCGCCCATGGCGGTGTAGGACTGCAGCTCCCCGCCGGTGATCCCCTTGCACCCCATGGCGCAGTCCTGGCCGATGTCCTTGGCGCGGACCGAGACACCCCAGCACATGCCGAGGTACTCCACGATTTCGTATCCATCGAAGCCGGCGGCGCCGGTCATGATGATGCGGCCACCATCAATCGCCGGCCTCGTTCCGGACAGGAGACCTTCCCGGTCAATCATGGCTGCTCTCCTTCAGATTCAGCGGCGCTCCGCAGGTGTTGCAATGGGCGGCAGCCATCAGTTCGACCCGCACGCGCTCGCCGCACGAAGGGCAGCGATACGTCTTTCGCGAGAGGACCGCCCGGATGGTGAAAACGATGCCCAACCCGAGGATGATCGCCCCCCCGATAGCATAGATCAAGACGATGGAGAGCGGGGTTGCCGCCGCTGCTTCGGCTCGGAGCACGGGAACTGGCGCTCTCAGAAACCAAATGAACACCAGGACGCCGCCTACGAGCAGGGCCACGAGGGCAACCCCGCAGCCGAGCCCGCGGGAGGGCGGCGGCGGGAGTTGCGGGAGCGGTGGCGCGTTCGCGGCCCGGTGGTCGGCGAGCGACCGGCGGACGAACCGGGAATCGACGTGGAGCTCGCGGGCGATTTCGAGCACGGTGTCGTCGCCGAGCAGGCTTCGGCCCTGGGCTTCGAGCCGCAGCGCCGAGCGGATGATCGAATCGACCTGGTCGCGGCGGATCGGCGCGGGCGACGGCCCGTCGAGCCCGGGCATGGCTGCGGTTCGCGCAGTGGCGTCGCAGGCCTCCACGTCGAAGGGCAGCGAGGCGTAGTCGTCGGCTGCGGCGGCGGGAATCTCGACTTGTCGGAGGGCGTCGAGGGCGGCGGCGGCCGAGGCGAACCGGCTGCCCGGGTCGTGCGCCAGGAGCTTGGCGAGCCAGGCTTCGAGCTGGGGTGGGATGCCGTCGCGGTGGGCCGTCACCGGCAGCGGCCGCTCGGCCGCGATCCGCCGCAGGAGCTTGAGCGGGCTCTCCTCGCGAAACGGCGTCGTGCCGGCGAGCATCTCGTAGAGGGTGACGCCCACGCTGTAGAGGTCGCTCGATGCGGTTGCCTCCTCGCCGGCGGCGACCTCGGGGGCCATGTAGTGGAGCGTGCCGATGATCGAGCCGGTGGCGGTGAGCGACTGCTCCCGCTCGAGGCTGCGGGCCAGGCCAAAATCGGTGAGCTTGTAGGTGCCGTCGGGGCCGCGGAGCACGTTGGCCGGCTTGATGTCGCGGTGGACGATGCCGGCTGAGTGGGCGGTGGCCAGGCCGGCGAGCATCTGCCGGGCACAGTCGAGGACGGTCGCGAACGAGGCCCGGCCCCGGCCGCGGATGAGCTGCTGGAGGCTCGGGCCGCGGACGAGCTCCATGGCGAGGAAGGGGGGCGTGGCGAGCGGGTCGAACTCGTGGACATGGACGATGTGGGGGGAGGAGAGCCGGGCGACGTTCTTGGCCTCCTCGCCGAACCGGCGGAGCACGTTTTCGGAGTGGCCGAAGCGGTCGTGGATCACCTTCACGGCCACGTCGCGGTCGAGCGCGTCGTCGTGGCCGCGGTAGACCGTGCCCATGCCGCCCCGGCCGATCAGGCCGGTGACCGTATAGCGGCCGATCCGCTCCGGGCCGGCGAACGGTCGCGGGGCGACCGGCGACCGCACGTCAGCGACACTCTGCGGCGACGGCGGCGAGGCCATTTCCTGAGGCCCCGCCCATTGCTCGATGAAGATTGCCAGCAGGAGATAACCGAGCAGGCCGGGCACGATGCCCGAGAGGATAATGGCCAGCGCTGCGAGCATCCGCACCTGGCCCACGGCAACTCCACGTTTCTCCGCCAGCCGCCAACAAACACCGAGGAACCGCGGCCCTGGCACGTGCCTGTTGCGGGTGGCGATCCAGAGCAGAAGTAGCGGCACACCGACGGCCACACCGACCGTCAGCACGACGATCAGAAACACGACGGGGCCTAACAAAACTGTTGACATGCTCTGCACCAGAGGCTGGCTCGATTGCACGCGAGCCGTGATCGGTTCGATCCCCGCGCATTTTCAAAGGGAGCGGCCAAGGATGTTGTCCCAGTGGCGCGGCCGCACCATCCGGGCCCGGCCCAGCAGGATCGCCGCGGCGAGATAAATGGCAATCGCCGGCCACCAGCCGGAAAGCCACGCCGCCACGAGCACGGCCAGCCGCACCCAAAAGGCCGAGAGGCCGAGCCGGTCGGCCAGCCAGCGGCAGACGCCGAATAGCAGGCCGGGCCGGCGACCGGCACGGTCAGGATCGAGCCAGAGGGTGTCGGTCATCGTCACGGAACTCCGGTCATGGGGTGTCTGGGTTCGGTAGTGCGGGTTCGGTCAGGCTTTGGGCAGCGGCCCGGCCCGCGGTCTCACTCCCCGCGGTGCCGCCGCTTGAGGGCCTCGAGTTCATTCTCGAGCTTGTCCTCACCCCGCAGGGCCTCGAGCTGCTCGACCAGCGAGGTGTTGGGCGCGTAGTTAACCAGGCTGGCTTCGGACTCCATCCGCTCGATCCGGTTTTCGAGCTGGTCGAACCGGGCGACCGCGTCCAGGCTGCCGGCCCGGCGGAGCGTGGCCTGGGCCTGCTTGTGGTTGCGGGCCCGGGTGTGCCGCTGCACGAGCAGCCGATGCCGCTCGCGGGCGGCCTGCAGCTTCTCCTCGACGGCGGCGATGTCCTGCTTGTACTGGGCCACGATCTCTCCGCAGGCGGCGGCCTCCTGGCCGAAGGTCTCGGCCTGCTCGGCAAACCGCTGCTTCTCCCGCAGGGCCTCGCGGGCCAGGTCGTCGCGGTTCTTGTCGAGGGCCAGCCGGGCCCGGCCCTCCCACTCGCCGACCGCGGCCCGGGCGGCGGCCTCGGCCCGCTCGGCCTTCTTCCGGGCGGCGATCGCCCCGGCACAGTTGGCCTTCACCTCGACCAGCGTGTCTTCCATCTCCTGGCTCATCAGCCGGATCAGCTTTTCCGGGTCTTCGGCCACATCGAGCATGGCGTTGAGATTCGAGTTGATGATGTCCTTGAGCCGGGTGAAGACGCCCATGGCGTGCTCCTTGTGAAATGAGGGGACGTGGAATGGGGGAAGAGACGGACAACAGCGTCTGGGGACCGCCGCCGACCAGCCGGCGACGGGATTCCCGTGACAACCGCTGAGAAAAGCGAACGCCGTGCCGTTCCGGAAAGAAATCCACAAGTCGTTACAGCACTTTGGTTTACGTCAAGGAAAGTCGAAAAACAGCCTTGGTATATTGTGGCTAAAAAAGCCGATGCTAGGCTTGAGATACCACAATCTGGCGTAAAAGGCTCTTGTGAACGAGGCAATCGGACAGTCCGAGACGTTTCTCGCCTTCACCGAGCGGCTTTCACGGGTCGCCAAGGTGGACCGGCCCGTGCTCTTGGTCGGGGAGCGGGGCAGCGGCAAGGAACTGGCGGCCGCCAAGATCCACTACCTCTCCCGCCGCTGGGAGTCGCCGCTGGTGGCCCTCAACTCCGCGGCCTTGTCGCCGGCCTTGATCGAGGCGGAACTCTTCGGCCACGAGCGGGGGGCGTTCACCGGGGCGGTGCAGGAGCGGGCCGGGCGGTTCGAGGCGGCCGACGGCGGCACGCTCCTGCTCGACGAAATCGGGCTGATCCCGATCGAGGCCCAGGAGAAAATCCTGCGGGTCGTCGAATACGGCAGCTTCGAGCGAGTGGGTAGCTCGCGGCCGACCCGGGTGGACGTGCGGATCATCGGCGCGACCAACGCCGACTTGCCGGCGCTGGCCCGGGCCGGCCGGTTCAAGGAAGACCTGCTCGACCGGCTCTCGTTCGAGGTAGTGCACGTGCCGTCGCTCCGCGACCGGGGCGATGACATGCTCCTCCTGGCCGGGCAGTTCGCCGCGGGCATGGCACACGAGCTGGGGCTCGCCCGGCCGCCGAAGTTCTCGACGGCCGCCCGGGCGGCGCTCGCCGCCCATCCCTGGCCAGGCAACGTGCGCGAACTCAAGAACGTGGTCGAGCGGGCCGTCTACCGGGCCGACGGCGACGTCGTGGAGGAGATCGTCTTCGATCCCTTCGGCCGCGACGAGCAGCCGGGCGGTCTGCCGATGCCGCCGAGCGCGGCACCGGCCGCCCCGCCGCGGCCGGCCCAGACGCTCCCGGAGGCGGTCGCCCGGCTGGAGATCGAACTCGTGCGGCAGGCGCTCGCCGAGGCCCGGCACAACCAACGGCGGGCGGCCGAGCGGCTGGGGCTCACCTACCATCAGTTTCGAGGCCTCTACCGCAAGCACGCCGACGGGCTGGGGGGCTGATCGGCACCCGGAGTGGACCGGGGGGTGAAAAACCTGCCAGCCACCCACCATAGGCATCCTGCCGGCCTGTCCAGATTCAGTGGCTGGCACGTTGCCTGCCCATTTTCATTCCTGGTCACTGGTCACGTCGGACCGTAGGCATCCTTGCGATGGCGGATGACTCGAATCTCGACGATCGACTGCGTGTCGTCGATCGCCAGACAAACTCGGAATCGTCTCGGAATCGTTCACTTTCCGTTTCCTTTTGCCCGTTATGGGTTCGAACCCATAACACCTGAGGTCCAGACACCGGGGCAGCTAACGAGCCCGCCACCCCGGCACC
>Ga0210003_1001445_pt1 | contig 21005 bp, 20 predicted proteins | sample LantaG_FD_182804 | JGI IMG/M metagenome (GOLD analysis project Ga0210003, IMG submission 182804) | Deep subsurface microbial communities from Baltic Sea to uncover new lineages of life (NeLLi) - Landsort_02402 metaG (SPAdes) (version 2) | ecosystem: Environmental > Aquatic > Marine > Oceanic >... | reverse complement strand
TCCCCAGTTTAGCCTTCTGTCTATAAATTCATATTCATTATTGTACCGGGGGATAAACTGGTGGGTAACCTTAAATGTTTTTCTACTGTTTGCACAAGACGTAGTTGACAGCCTGTGTGAACATAGACGTAGAAAACGGCATGAAGTCTTTTAAGGGGTTTCTATAAATTGCTTTTTAGTGTTAAAATTTTCCGCATAGGGTAGATAAATGGAAAAAATAATTAAGATTAAAATAATACGTTAAATTAAAAATATTAGATTAATATTATATAATCCTTCTTATATAATAAAACATTAGTTATCGTAGATGAAAATGAAAAAGATATTTTTATGGCTACTTATTGTATCAATGATTGCAGTATTTGCTTTAGCAGGTTGTAAGGGTCAATCAGCTGAAGAAGCCGCAGCAACAGAAGCAGTAGTAACTGTAGAGACTGCAATAGTTGATTTAAGCACGCAGGCATTAGTAGATACAGTAACAGGCTTATATAATAAAGCTAACGGCCTGGTGGCAGCATTACCTGAGGGAGCAGTCAAAGTTGACTTAACAGCAAGATTAGTAGTAGTTCAAGAGGCAGTTGAAGAAACTACTACAAAAGCTAAAATTGCCTTTATATCTTGGAGAGATGGAAACGATGGAATCTACATAATGAATGTAGATGGGTCGGAGCAGTTAAGCCTTACAAATAACCCGGCAAATGACCAGGCTCCTTGCTTTTCACCTTAAGGCATTAGTTATCCTTCTTACTGTGGATTTATAAATTATTTTGTAAGAGCTTACGGTAGTAAATGGAAAGATAAAACTTAAAAGACCTGAATGTTAAGTTTAATGTGTTGAGCTGCCCCCAGAGTCCTCCCGGAGGAGTTAAACCTCTATACTGATACCAAAATCAAGCTGCAGCTTGCGCCCCTTGCTGAAACATAGCATGTGGTACCGAAAGTGGTTCTGCTCCTATGATATAAGTAAGTAGTATTTTCCAAAAGCCGTTGCTTTTTACAGTGATTTTTTATCTCCAGGTTTATCAAAATAAAGTTTTATCTCTTCCAAAATCCATTACCTGGTTTGGAGACAGAATCCGTTACTTTTTGAAGTTTTATTAACTATAAACTTTTTTCTCTACCGCAGTCTTTTGATACTTTTTCTCTAAATCTATAGCATGTGCAGATATATCTCATTTGCCCTTGCCAAGTCTGTATCTGTCTTTTTCAGGTTTAAGTAACCTATCTATGGTGGAAGCAGATATTGAGAGCAGTTTTTGTTTTATTTCAGGAGTCAGTTCTATCTCTTTATGATATTCTAATTTTTTTACTGCCTCAGCCATAAATAAGGCAAGTCTTTTGCTGCAGATAAAATCAAAGATAGCCCAGATCTTTCTAAGTGCTAAAAGCACATCGTATCCGTAAATACTATCCCTCTTTCTTTTTACTTTCTTTTTTTACCAATAACATATTTAATTTTTTTACCATTTATTTTGCTATATCCTATTGTCTTTCCAGAAGCAAGTCTTAGTATTCTTGCTGCATAAACCCTGTTATATCCTGTAGTAGCACTAAATTCATCTAAAATTTTGCTCTTATTTTTCTTAGTAGCTTTTATGTATCTATTTTGAATTTCTGCTGTTATTGCTTTTTTATGCCTCATCGCTAACATCCTTTACCCCCCCCTATATTTAAAAGATGAATATTTCTTTCTTAAATATAAGGAGTTTATCCCAATTTTCTAAATAATTTCAGATACTTTTTTAAATGACGCAACAATGCTATTCGGGATACTTTTTAAATGAAGCAATTCGGGTAATTGACAATACATTTACTTGTGAATATAATATATTTAAAAAGTATACAATGTATTCAAGGAGATTAATATGTCTAAAACAGTAACTATGCGTATAGAAAATACCCTATATGAAAAATTAAAAGAGCATGCAAAAAGTGAAAATAGAACTCTTTCTAATTTTATAGAGACAGCGGCCTTAAAGTATATTGAACAGATTGAACTGGTAGATGAATATGAAATGAAGGGAATCCTAAGTAATGCTGATTTGTTAGAAAGATTAAAAAGAGGTAGTGCAGACGTAAATAATAAGAAAGGTAGATTTGTATAAAATATTTGAAACAGATCAATTTTTAAAAGATTTAAAAAAGTTAGATAAACTAGACCAAAGAAGAATATACAATAAAATATCAAACAATATATATCCTCAAATAAAAAATAATCCATATTTTGGTAAGGATATAAAAAAATTAAGAGCATATAAACCAGAGACATGGAGATATAGAATTGGTAGTTTTAGATTATTTTATGAAATTAACGACAAAGAGAAAGTTATTTATATAATTACAATTGAAATTAGAAGTAAGTCATATTAAAAAGCAAATTTTTGTGATATAGTACGCATATTACACCACCCCTTGAAAACCCTGCTATATACTATGTATAATGTGTCTTATACGTAGTAAACTAAAAAAGGCCATAAATGAGAAAAAACGACATTAAAACTGTTGAATAAACTTGCAAACTCAACAAATCTACCATTTGAAGAACTCCTTCCATTGACGGATAGAAGCTTCCTTGCTGACGAGAAATGCAATGGCTGCGGAATTTGCGCAAGAATTTGTCCCGCAAGTGATATTGAAATGATTAATAACAGGCCTGTATGGCAAAACCGCTGCGAGTCTTGTTTAGCATGTGTTAATTGGTGCCCGAAAGAGGCAATCCAGGGAGGCATAATATCAACCGATAAAATACTTACAAGGTATCTCCATCCTGATGTGAAGGTTTCCGATTTCATTTTAAGGAAATAAAATATTAAATAATTAGTTAAAATGTTATATAAGATTTTTAATTTAAAAAAATGAAAGGAATTATATGAAAAAATCTATTGGTAGATCTGAAAGAATGTATCCGAATCCCGCTGTTATGATTTCATGTTCAAATGGAGTCAGAGATAATATTGTTACTCTTGCATGGGTCGGAACAGTCTGTAGCAATCCTCCATTGATTTCAATATCTCTAAGACCTTCAAGATACAGTCATGAACTTATAAGTGCTTCAAAAGAATTTGTGATAAATATTCCCGGAGAGAAGATGACTGAAGCCTGTGATTTTTGCGGCACCAGGTCAGGAAGGAAAATCGATAAATTCAAGGCATTGGGTTTAACGAAAGAAAAAGGATTTGTTATAAATACTCCTTTAATTAAAGAATGTCCTCTGAATATCGAATGCAAAGTTAAAGAAATAATTCATCTCGGAACCCATGACATGTTCCTAGGAGAGGTAGTAAGTGTTGATGCAGACGAAGAACTGATAAATTCAGATGGAGAAATAGATTATGAGAAAATTGGTATGCTCTCATACTTGATGGATAATTACTTCAAAAATGTACTTATTAAAAAAAATTAAAGCATTCCCAAGTTATGAAACTATAGCAAAAAAAATGGCGAAAGATAAATGTAAAGTTAAATAATTGTCTAAGAAAACCTTTTAATTTACCTCTTAGCTTTTATTTCAGGTTCGGTTCTTTATTATTTTGATTTATTGCCCTTTGCAAAAAAGAAAATAAAGGGCGAGAAAACGGTCGCTGGTCTTATCAAATAGTTTGGCCAAAAGATTGTTTATCTGGTGGCGTCACAAATAAAACCAAAGCCTTCACCTACCCCCAATATAATAAACTGTCCCCAGAGTCCTCCCGGAGGTGCTAAACCCCAATACCGATACCAAAATCAAGCTGCAAGCTTGCTCCCCTCAATAAAACAGCGCATATGGTATCCGAAGTGGCTCTGTTCTTATAGTTTAAGTAAGCATTACTTTCCAAAATCAGTTGCTTTTTATAGTGATTTTTTATCTTCAGGTTTATCAAAATAAAGTTTTATCTCTTCCAGGATCCGTTACCTGGTTTGGAGACAGAATCCGTTACTTTTTTTATGGTTTTACTCTTGCCTCAAATCCGCCTTCTTTTGATTCTTCTATAATAAATATTATTTCAGTCATCTAAAAATGCTGACTACCTTTTTTTAATGTTGCTACTGCCATTATCTTTTTTTAATACGGCATATATCTCTTTTATCACTTTCAGAGGTTCTCTGAACAGCCTTCTGGGAAGAAAGGGCATCAGTGTCGCCACTGCTTTTTTCATATCTTCGGTCATTCTATGCGGCTTGGTTAAAATTCTATTTATAAAATCCTCGGCAAAAACAGTTCTCAAGCGGCGTCTATCAATTTCTATTCTCTTGCCGCAGCTATCACAGGCTACGCTCCGCAGGTAATTTTCTATATAATGCACTGTATGCGGTGATTCTTTATTACAATTGACACAAAACAGTACTATTTTTGCTTCTTTGTCTTTCATTTCTAAAAATTACTCCACTAAAATTTACAAATTTAATTAACCAATTCTGCCGGATTCTCTATTAGTTCCACTATTCTCCGCAGAAATTTGGCCCCTATCATTCCATCAATTATCCTGTGATCACATGAAACAGAAAGGTCCATAAAGGATTCTGGCTTAATCTTCCCATTTACTACTGCAGGTTCGGTATATATTTCACCCACAGCAAGTATAGCTGCCTGGGGAGGATTTATTATGGGTGAAAAAGACCTTATACCATACATTCCTAAATTGGTTACTGTAAATGTACCGTTTGAGATCTCCTCCAGGCTGAGCTTCCCCTCTCTTGCTTTACCAACAAGTTCAATTCTTTTTTTTGCAATATCGGTAATTTCCAGCTTGTCACAGTCAAAGATAATGGGAACTATAAGTCCTCCTTCCAATGAAACCGCCACACCTACATTCACATCATCATATATTATATAGTTTCCATCAGAAAAAGTTGAATTTACTTCTAAATTCTCCCGCAGTGCAACTGCCGTTGATTTTAATATAAAATCAGTATAAGTTACTTTGATCCCGTATTTTTCAAGTATCTTTTCTTTGAATTTTTCCCTTAAGGCTATAAGCTGAGTGACATTAGCCTTTGCATTTAAAACTATGTGTGGAATATTTGACCTGGAATAACTCATACGCTCGGCTATTACTTTCCTTATACCCTCAAGCGGGCCTGATGATTTTATGGTAATACCTGTTGTTGTTACGGGTGCCGCTTTTCCCTTTCGAGCTTTTCCTTTCTTTTTAGAATAAGCTATTATGTCTTCCTTTACTATTCTTCCACCCGGGCGCGAGCCTGCAATTCTTTCTGACTTGTAATCTATACCTATCTCTTTTGCAGTTTTTCTTGCCAGAGGAGATATTTTTACACCTTCACCGGAAATCCCGGAAACCTCTTTAACTTTTTCAGCTGCTTCTTCAGCTTTTTTTACTTCTACTTTTTTTTTATCTTCAGCTGCCAATTCCGATTCAGCTTGAGGAATTTCTTCATCTTCTTCACCTATATATGCCACTACTTCAGTTACAGGTACTTCTTCCCCTTCGGCTCTTAATATTTTTCTTAAAATACCTGAATCATATGACTCGACTTCAATAGTCACCTTATCGGTCATAACTTCAAAGAGTACTTCCCCTGCTTTTACTTTATCTCCTTCTTTCTTATGCCATTTTTCAATTTTACCGGATTCCATGGTAAGCCCTAATTTAGGCATAATAACTTCATGCATCACTTACTCCCTCCCACATAAAAAAATTAACTTATCAGTTACCAAATTTATAAGGTATCACATATTATAACCATATTTGATATTGCTTATCAATCAATAAAAATTACACCGCATTAATGTTCATAATAGTCATAATAGCATACTGAAACTTAATAAAGCACTAATTTTTACTTAAGGAGATCTAAAATCCCTTTTTCAATCCTGCTGGTACCGGGAATCATTTCCTGTTCGAGCACCAAACTATATGGAACCGGACAATTTCTCCCGGCAACTCTTACAACAGGAGCATCCAGCCAGTCAAATCCTTTCTCAGATACCTGCGCAGAAACTTCACCCATAAAACCTCCAAAAATTGGCGCCTCCTCCACACACAGGAGCCTGCCTGTCTTTTTGATTGAATCCAGTATAATATCAATATCAAGAGGCCTGAGTGTTCTTATATCTATTACCTCACATTCAATACCCTTCTCCTGCGAAAGTTTTTCGGCTGCTTCCAGTGATTTTTGGACCATATAAGAAGTAGCAGCTACACTTATATCACTGCCCTCTCTTTTGACGTCACCTTTCCCCAGTGGAACTTCATACATCTGGCGAGGAACATTTTGTATACATTTTTTATTATTATAAAGCAACTTGTGCTCTATAAAAATTACCGGATTATCATCATTTATTGATGAGATGAGGAGCCCTTTTGCATCATATGGACATGAGGGCATAACAACTTTCAAGCCCGGGATGTGGGCAACAAGTGCTTCGAGGCTTTGTGAATGCTGAGCAGCAGCACCGGTTCCGCCGCCGCCTGCAGTTCTGATTACAAGAGGCACTTTAGCTTTCCCTCCAAACATATACCTTATTTTGGCAGCCTGGTTTGCAATTTGATCCATAGCTATGGTTATAAAATCCGAAAACATTATCTCAGCTATTGGTCTCATTCCGGTAATTGCGCTTCCGGTTGCAACTCCTATTATGGCTTCTTCAGAAATCGGAGTGTTTATTATCCTCTCTTTTCCAAATTCCTCAAGCATTCCCACGGTCACACCAAATGCTCCTCCATATTCTGCTATATCTTCTCCTATAAGGTATACACTGCTGTCTTCCCTCATCTTCTGCTGCATCGCTTCTCTTATTGCTTCAAGATATGTCAGTTCTCTCATCGCAGTAAAAATATCTCCACAAATTATAAATTAGTAATAACATTTTCAGGCATAAACATCATCTTCAACTTCCGAAGGTTCCGGAAAAGGGCTCTCCCTGGCAAACTTTGCAGCTTCTTCTATTTGACTTATTGCTTCTTTTTCTAAATCCCTGTCTTCCTTTTCAGTTAATATCTTCTGGTTAATTAGAATTTTCTTATATCTTCCTATAGGATCCCTTTCCACCCACTGTTTTATTTCTTCCCTGGTTCTATAAACCTGAGCATCACTTTTAGAATGGCCTCTCCACCTGTATGTCAGACTTTCAATTAAAACAGGACCTCTTCCGGCCCTGCACTCACCGGTAAAATGTGAAACTACATTGAATACCTCAACAAGATTATTCCCATCAATAGTAAGCCCCTCTATGCCGTAAGCATATTTTCTATCCGATATTTTTTCTATATTAAATGCTTCCTTTACTGATGTTGACATACCGTAGACATTATTCTCACAGAGGTAAATTATGGGAAGATCCCATATGGAAGCCATATTAATGGAACCATGAAATATTCCCTGATTGGCCGCGCCATCTCCAAAGAAACATACCACAATTTTTCCATTCCTTTTCATCTTACAGGTAAGTGCTGCTCCTGTGGCAATACCAATACTTCCTCCCACTACTCCATTTGCGCCAAGATTTCCCGAACCCACATCAGCTATATGCATTGATCCACCTTTGCCCTTGCAATATCCTGTCCTCTTACCCAATAGCTCTGCCATCATAATATTCAGGTCTGCGCCTTTCGCAATACAATGGCCATGACCTCTATGAGTTGAAGTGATGTAATCATCATCATCTATGGCACAAATTGCCCCAACAGCAGTTGCCTCTTCACCGGTATATAGATGACACGTACCATGAATCATCCCCCTTATAATTAACTGCTCGGTTTCATTCTCAAAATGCCTTATCTGGTACATTTTCCTTAGCATTTCTATTTTTATGCTGCCATCCAGCCCGCTAAATTTATCTTCCATTCTATATCCATCAATAGTTATATATAGTTTTTCAGCTTTTAAACCGTTACCCATAATTTATCCTGAATTAATAATATTTTCTGCTGTTTCCTGGTCAGTAAACAGAATGTTAATCAGGCCACCTCTTAAAGCGCCAAGAATAACCTTTAATTTTCTCCTGCCAAAAGCAACCCCTATAACATTTTTAACTTTTTTTAATCTATCAGGTGAAATTCTTACAATTCTCTCATCTATCTTGTTAGGAACATGCTTACCATTTTCATTTATGAAAATAAGATTAACATCCCCTACTACTCCTAAACCATCCAGATATTTAAACTCTTCTAAACTGAAACTGCCTGTTTTAATTAATGTAGAATCCGGACCTATGTCACTTAAACCTACCATAGCAGTATCAATTTTTTCAGATAACTTGATTATTTCCCTGGTATTGCTGTCATTTTCCACAATCTCCCTTATCTCTTTACTGTCCAGGACAGCCGGAGAATGTATCATATAACTTATGCTGCCAAGCCTATCAGCAATATTCTTAGCAACAGAATTGGTATGCACCCCTGTTCCTATTTTACCAAGACCTCCAATAATTGGGACTACTTTGATATCAGACTTACCGCTTACATTAATATAATCTGATATTCCCTTAAGTGAGCTTCCCCAGCCAATTCCTAAATAGCTTCCACCGGCCAATATCCTTTCAAATAAATTATTCAATGGGCCTGCCATCATCTTTAGTATTTCTTCTTTATTCTCAAAAGTGGGCACAACAATACATTCCTTTATCTTAAAACTTTTTTCTATTCTATATTCAATATTGGAATAATCCTCTTCTGGCAAGTTTATTTTTATTTCTACAATCTTATTTTTCCTTGCCTCATCTAAATATCTGGAAACCTTTGTTCTTGAAATATTTAATCTACCTGCAATCTCCTGCTGGGTTAATCTTTCTGAATAATAAAGTCTTGCAATCTTAGATAAGAATTTTTTTCTTTCTATACTATCCATAACTTATTTTTAAAAAAGAAATTGCACAATTGTGCGACAGTTGAACATTAGTTTAATATTATATAAAAAAATATCCAAAATTTCAATGTTCCGGGAACATTTTTACCGGTTGCAAAGTTTTTTGACTATATAAATTATGATTAGTTTGACCACATCGGTTTTTAAATAATGAGGAGCGCTTCCATCAAATAGTACCCTGATATTTGCTTCAAATTCCGTACTTTTCTCATCAAAAATCATAAGAACAGGAAACATTTTAAACGGGTAAATAACTGAACCAAATTTAAATTGAGCATATTTTTCTCCGCCAATTTCAAATGTCTTTTTTAGAAACCCCTCGCCATTATTTTCATATTTTTTAATCAAAGGTTCCAGTACCTCAGGTATTTTTTGCCAGTAAAAGAGCCCTCCGGGAAGTTCCCTGTAAGATATCCAACTGGCGGCAGGCGGGGTCCCATCCGCATTAAGTAAATAATGTAAAATAAGAGAGGATGAGTACATATCCAAAGGTTCTTCTTCGTCTGATCCCCCACTTTTAAGGAAATAGATTTTCTTTTTATTTAAATCCGCTATGATTTCTTTTTTAAAAAAACTTAATTTAATCCTTTTATTATCCATTAGCCTGCAATTTGCACGGCTTACAATACTGCCCATGTCCCTGCTTGTTAATTCTTTAAACATTTTATTATAAATATTCACAAAATTTTCCTTACTGTTATCAGATGCTTCGGAAGATAGGCCGGTTTTATAATCATTCATAACAGTTCCCTTCATTTTATATCAAATAGTAAGTATAATATAAAATCATTAAAAACTTAAAATTTTTATTTCATGTCAGCAACCTATAGAGTTATTAATTATATAATAGAATTAGGGCCGGTCATCTTAATTCCGGCCACATTATTTATAATAAGCCTCATTATCACCAGAAAACCACTTAAGAACTTAAAAAATTGCGTATTCATACTTATTGGACTCATCAGTCTTTCTGTACTGCTTACTCTTTTTGTAAATTTCTTTGGGTCCATTACCAATACAATACTGATAAATTCTTCTAAAAAATTTGAAATTATTGATACTGGATGGCTCGTTTCCAGGACAGTCATCTTAAACTCCCCCATTATTCTTCAAATAATAATAGCTGCGATAACTCTAAATCTGGTTATGCTCTCCTTAAGATTTACCAGGACCATAAATATAGATTTCTGGAACTACTGGAGTTTCCTGCTGGTAGGCTCGATTATTTTTGCAATTACAGAAATAAAATGGATAGGAATACTGATTGCAATGATAGTTACTGCTATAACCCTTGTACTATCAGATATTTATGCAACATATATTGAAAGTTATTTTGGCTTGAAGGGTATATCTACCCCACAGGCTCAAATTATTTGCTGGGCACCTGTTTCACATCTTATTAATGTTATCTTTAACAAGATCCCATTTATCAGGAGAGTCCATGTCTTTTATGAAGAAATTCAGTATAAGCTCGGAGTCGTTTCAGAACCTATGATAATGGGATTTATTCTTGGATTTATAATTGGTGCAATTACAAGGTATAAGAATTTTTATTTAAACTTAGGTCCAAATCTTCTATATGCCCTATCAAGCGGTTTAACATTATCTATTATTATGATACTGCTTCCCAGATCGTTAAACCTGCTTCTAAAGGGCTTAGTTCCTACTATAAATGATATAAAAAGTTTTATAAGCCGAAGGATTACAAAAAGAGAGTTGTACATTGGTCTGGATCCTATAGTTTTAGTCGGTCAACCTTCTATAATTATGTTATCAGTTATTATAATACCCCTGACCGTTTACATTTCTACTATTCTTCCTGGAAATGCAGTACTCCCAAACGCTGATCTTATAATGATTCCATTTATACTGATCTGGGTCATAGCTCCGTCAAAAGGTGATATATTTAGAAGTCTTATCTCAGCAGTAATTATAATTCCAATAATACTGTGGACAACAACCAATATGGGATATTTATTTACCAACTTTTTCCTGAAATATAATATGGAGTTAGTAGAAGGTTACAAGAGGCTTTCAAGTATTGGCGGCAGTTCCAACATATTTTTCTGGATTTTGCTGCAAATCATAAAACCTATATTTAACTTATTTTTATAAAATTATTACTTCTCTTTTCTTCTGGTAATCCTGTTAATATACTCTGTATATAAATTTTTTCGAATAGCTGGTTTTTTCCCAAAAATATTAATCCCATTTCTTTCCAGGACCAATTTTATTTTTTTATCATTATGCATAATAATATCTCTTACATCCATAAGGCTTGTTCTAATTACCCATAAATCTGATTCCTGAGAAATATATGGAAAAAAAGAGTAAGTTTTTATAATCTTTTTCCAGGGAATTTTTATCCTGTCAACCAAATCTACATAATTGATATCCGGGACTTTCTTTATAATGACCATGGCCTGATTCAATATTTCTAAATTAACTTTTTTTTCAATTCTTTTAAGATTGTATGAAGATATTGCCAAAAAGATTCCGTAAGCAATTACAAACGGAATTATAAAGTAATAATACCTGGATAAAAAACTGATAATATATTTTCCTATTTTACCTAAAAATACTTCCAGCCAGATGTTAGTCATTCTTTTTTAATCCTCCTGTTTAAATCAATTACTTTAAAAGATATGGTTAGCCGGCATAAGGAAATATCTTTCGGGATATTATAGAAATCATAAATCCAGAATATCACATTTAATTCATCTTACCAGGAGTAATTATATACAATAATAAAAAAATTGGTGGAGATGAGCGGGATCGAACCGCTGACTTCCTGCTTGCAAGGCAGGCGCTCTCCCAGCTGAGCTACACCCCCACAACTTAAGAAACTGGTGGGCCTATCTGGACTCGAACCAGAGGCCTCATCCTTATCAGGGATGCGCTCTAACCAGCTGAGCTATAGGCCCCATCCGAATTTTTAACAGAGGACAAAATAACAATTTAATATACTTTTGTCAAGGCAAACCCACCGTAATACATAAATGTAAATTGATTTTAAAAAATAAAAGCTATCTACCTTTTATGATTCCTTAATACTGATTTTTTCTTCTTTTCCCGGTAAAAATCTCAATTCTATCCCGCCGCTGATCCTTAAAATAACATTCATTATCCAGACCACTAAAGTTCCAAAAGCAGCATAAAATACAGAAGCAATTAAACCTCCGACTATCGATATCACAATAGTTATTACCATTCCTCTACCGAATAAATCAGATATATTGATATTCCCTAAACCAAGGCTTGCCAGCATACTATTTATATTATCAATACCAAAGGAAGATAATCCCAGCCATGCAATAAGCCCAATTACTGCCATTACAATTACTGATAATACAAAGAATATTAAATAAAAAATCAGCAGGTACTTGAACATAGAAAGTTCACTAATACTTCTTAAAACTCTCTTTTCAACATCCATATTTTCTCCTTGAATACATAAGAGATAAACTACTTGAAATTATATTCTATTTTTTACAGCATAAATCTCTTTATTATTTTTAATTCAATAATATATGATTTATAACAATTACTGTATTTACTACATCTTGAAATATTTATCCGTTAAACTGCTTACACCGAGGATCCTGAAAGTCTTACCCTGGAAACCCATAACAATTGCAATAATTGCAAATATCCCGCATACACCTGACAGTACCCATCCAAGCCAGGAAAAGAAAAACCATCCAATATAAGGAATTAATCCTAAAATAAATGAAATTACAATTATGCACACAACCTCAATAATACCCAGAATTAAAGCCTGCAGAGCATTCCATTTTACGAATTTATTCTCCTTTTCCATAAGCCAGATAATCAGTCCACCAAGCCAGCTGAAAAGATATGCAAGTAATACCGCAATCTTCGGATCCATTCCGGTAGAACTTTTTTTACTGAAATCTGAATTAACCTCTACTTTTTTTTCCTCTTGCCATTTTTTTTACCCCCTTTTAAATTGATATTATATTAATAATCCAAAGACAAATTTTTCCAATTACATTTAAAAACTGCTATCGGAAAATATAATAACAGATTTGTATAATAAATTAAAACAAATCATTTAATCAGCTTTCTGAGACAACTATTGAATACGAAGCTACTTTAGCCCCTTCTTCCAGATTAATAGCCTTAATCCCTTGCGTAGATCTTCCAATTCTTGATATTGACCTCGCAGGAATCCTTATAAGCACTCCCCTGTCGGATATTATCATAACATCATGCTCATCTTTCAGTATGCCTGCCCCGGAAACTTTTCCTTTTTTCTCAGTGATTTTTATAGTCCTGACACCCAGCCCACCTCTATTTTGCTTTTTATATTCTGACAGCTGCGTTCTTTTTCCATAGCCATTCTCGGTAAGAACAAAGAGATCTCCATCAAGTTCTCTTGCAACCATCATAGAGAGAACTTCATCTCCTTTTGAAAGTTTCATTCCCTTTACTCCTTGCGAAGTCCTGCCAATTGGCCTGCAGTCTTCCTCGCTGAATCTTATAGCCTTCCCATTCCTGGAAACCATAATAACATCATTATTACCATTGGATTTTTCCACTCCTATTAACTCGTCTCCCTTTTTAATGGTAATGGCTATAATTCCATCTCTTCTTGAAGTGTCATAGGCTTCAATAGAAGTCTTTTTGATTATCCCCTTTTTGGTGGCCATTACTAAATACTGTTCATCACCATAATCCTTAACTGCAATTATCGCTGCAACCATCTCACCGGGTACAAATGGGAGCAGGTTTACAATTGCCTTGCCTTTAGAAATTCTACTGCCTGTAGGGATTTGATAAACTTTTAATCTATATACCTTTCCAAGATTTGAGAAGAACATTATATAGTGATGAGTTGACGCTATAAACAGGTGCTTGACAAAATCATCCTCTTTTAAATCAGTTCCGGTTACTCCTCTTCCGCCTCTCCTCTGTTTTCTGTAGGTGGTTACCGGAACCCTTTTTATATAACCTGAATGAGATATAGATATTACATTTTCCTCTTCCGGTATTAGATCCTCAATCTCAATATCGGAAATATCGGCAGTTATCTCTGTTCTTCTTTCGTCACCATATTTTTTCTTAATCTCTCCCAGTTCATCTTTAACTACTCCATATATTAGCTCGTTACTTCCAAGAAGTTGTTTCAATTCCTTTATTCTTTCAGCTAATTGTTCATGTTCTAATTTTATCTTGTCTCTTTCCAGGCCGGTTAACCGGTGCAATCTTAAATCCAGTATAGCCTGGGCCTGTATTTCAGTAAGCTCGAAGTTCTTTACCAGTCTTTTCCTTGCAGTAGGGACATCTTTTGAAGACCTTATGGTCTTTATTACTTCATCCAGATTATCCAGGGCTATTAAAAGCCCCTGCAGTATATGCTCGCGTTCCTCAGATTTCTTTAACTCGTATTTGGTTCTTCTAACCACTACATCAAATCTATGTTTGGTGTATTCTTCTATTAAACGCAGTAAATTTAGAGTTTTTGGCACACCATCTACCAGAGATAGCATAATTATTCCAAAAGTATCCTCAAGCTGGGTATTCTTATACAAAGAATTAATAACTACGTTTGGAATTGAATCCTTTTTGAGTTCTACTACTACTCTCATTCCACTTTTATCTGATTCATCGCGCAGGTCATTAATCCCTTCTATTTTTTTAGTTCTGACCAGTTCAGCAATTTTTTCAACAAGTCTTGATTTATTTACCTGATATGGAAGCTCGGTTATTATAACCTGGGTCCTTCCTTTTTTGGGCTGTTCCTGGTGCACTCTACCTCTTACAACCAGACGGCCCCTGCCAGTCTCATATGCCTCCCTGATTCCAGCAATACCCATTATAATTCCACCGGTGGGAAAATCCGGACCTTTAATCTTTTTCATCAAATCTTTAACTGTACTTTCATGATTATCTATATAGTGAATAACCCCATCGATGATTTCTCCCAGATTATGAGGCGGAATATTAGTGGCCATACCTACAGCAATACCAGAGGAGCCATTAACTAAAAGATTTGGAAATTTTGAAGGTAGTACTGATGGCTCCTTCAAAGAACTGTCAAAATTATCCACAAACCCTATAGTATCCTTATCAATATCCACCAGAAGTTCTTCAGAAATTGAAGAAAGCCTGGCCTCGGTGTATCTCATAGCAGCAGCCCTATCACCATCAACAGAACCAAAATTTCCATGTCCATCTACTAACACATAACGCTGGGAAAAGTCCTGGGCCATACGCACCATGGCGTCATAAACTGCAGTATCACCATGAGGATGATATTTTCCAAGCACTTCTCCTACGATTCGGGCACACTTCTTGTAAGGCGTATTGGATTTCATTCCCATATCGTGCATGGCGTACAAAATTCTCCGGTGAACCGGCTTCAGACCATCTCTCACATCCGGTAGAGCCCTGCCAACAATTACACTCATGGCATAACTCAGGTAGGAATCCTGCATTTCCGATTCAATTTCAATATTTTTTACTTTACCCCGCAGTTCAAATACCATTTATCCCCCTGACTAAATATCTATATATCTATAAACGATACGCCTTTAGCGTTCTTTTCAATAAATTCCCTTCTTGGTTCAACTTTGTTTCCCATCAGGGTAGAAAATACATCATCTGCAATCAATGCATCTTCAATTTCAACCTTCAGAAGTGTCCTTGCTTCAGGATTCATGGTAGTCTCCCAGAGTTGCTCCGGGTCCATTTCCCCCAGACCTTTGTACTGCTGGACATTTATTTTTTTATCTTCATATTTCTTTTTAATATTCTCCAGCTCCTTATCGCTATAAGCATAAGAAACCTCCTTGCCACTCTTAACCTGGTAAAGCGGTGGCTGGGCTATATACACATATCCAGTTTCAATTAATTTTGGCATATACCTGTAAAGGAAAGTCAAAATTAGTGTTCTTATATGAGCCCCATCTACATCGGCATCTGTCATAATTATTACTTTATGGTATCTCGCGTTTCCAATATCAAAATCCTCCCCAATCCCGGAGCCCGTAGCAGTTACCATTGCCTGGATCTCTTCATTGCTTAATATCTTGTGTAGCCTTGCCTTTTCAACATTTAGAATCTTACCTTTAAGAGGCATTATTGCCTGAAACCTTCTATCCCTGGCCTGCTTTGCGCTTCCTCCTGCAGAATCCCCTTCCACCAAAAACAACTCACAATATTTTGGATCATTTATAGAACAATCAGCGAGTTTACCCGGAAGAGAGCTGCTTTCCAGCAGAGATTTTTTCCTGGTAATATCCCTTGCCTTTTTTGCAGCAGCTCTTGCCCTTGAGGCTTCTAAACATTTATTGACTATAATTTTTCCTATTGCAGGGTTTTCTCCCAGGAATTCAGAAAGTTTTGCATTTACTGTAGATTCAACAAAACCTTTCATCTCGCTATTCCCCAGTTTGGTCTTGGTCTGTCCTTCAAATTGTGGATCTTTTAGCTTGACGCTGACGATTGCAGTAAGACCTTCCCTGATATCTTCACCTGAAAGATTTTCATCCTTTTCCTTCAGGATATTATTGCTGCGGGCATAGTCATTTATAGTCCTGGTAATAGCTCCTTTAAAACCACTTAAATGAGTTCCACCTTCTGTGGTATTTATATTGTTGGCAAATGAAAAAATACTTTCTGAATAACCATCAGTATATTGCATTGCAATTTCTACTTCATGGTCATCAACTTTGTTTTTTATGTATATAACTTTTTTATGTAAAACATCTTTTTTCTCACATAAATATTTTACAAAATCAACTATTCCGCCTTCATATTGATATATTTCTTTCTTTTCAGATTCCCCTCTGGCATCTACCAGAGTAATTTTTAAACCCTTATTCAGAAAAGCCATTTCTTTCATCCTGCTTGCCAGTATCTCGAATTTATAATCTATATCTTCAAATATTTCTTTATCAGGATAAAAAGTAATTACAGTACCATGAGCTTGAGTTTTTTCACCTTTTATCAGACCGGTAACCGGTTCCCCTCTTTTGTAATCCTGCCTGTAAATATGCCCATCTCTTCTTACTTCTGCACTCAGCTTTTCCGAGAGAGCATTTACTACAGAAATTCCAACACCATGCAGCCCGCCTGAAACTTTATATCCTTCTCCACCAAATTTTGCACCGGCATGTAATTTGGTAAGAACTATTTCCACTGCAGACTTGTTAAATTTCTCAACCTTCTTTACCGGTATTCCTCTACCATTATCCACTACAGTGACAGAATTATCCTTATTTAATACAACCAGTACATTATCACAAAATCCTACCATGGCTTCGTCAATACTATTGTCTATCACCTCATAAATAAGATGGTGCAGACCTCTGGAGCCTGTAGAACCGATATACATACTGGGCCTTTTTCTAACTGCAGAAAGACCTTCTAAAACTGTTATATCTTTAGCGTCATAACTTGATTTTTTCAAAAAAATCTCCTCTAAAATTTAAAATTTCCTTTTTAAAATATGGATAAAGGGCAATAAGTAAGCATTAAAACCACCTTAATACCCATTACCCTTTCTGGTTTTAAATATAAATATTTTTTCAAAGATATCCTACGATTTTATTAATTCCAGACATTAAATATTATACCATATTTTAGGATAAATTTGCCCAAAATAGGCTGAAGAATTTCAAAGATTTTGCTTAAATCTTATACTACTGACTACTTCTTCTCCAATAAAGGAATTTATCTTTTCGATCAATTGATTGGACATAAGACTTAGTTCATTTGCCCAGGTAGAAGTGGTAACAGATACATATAATACACTTCCGATTATTTTTTTAGGTTTTGCTTTTTTATTTATATCAGCCCCAACAATTTCTTCCCAGCAGTTAAAGATATTGGATATATTTAACTTTTTCCTCATATTCAAATTTTCTATAATATCCCCGATTATACTTCCAATATCTTCAAATTCTTTCATAATCATATTATATGTTACAGCCTATAAATCTGAAACTGCAATTTTGTTATCTTTAATTAAAAGCTTATTTCCAAATTCCAGATCCAGCTTATCAAGATAACTAATATTTGTAGTGGTTACAAAAGTCTGAAACCTGTCACTTACAGCTTTTACCAGTAATTTTCTTCTTTCTATATCAAGTTCAGAAAATACATCATCCAGAAGAAGGATGGGATCTTTTTTTATTTTTTTTCTCAAGATGTCCAGTTCACAAAGTTTTAAACTTATTGAAGCAACCCTTTGCTGGCCCTGAGAACCGAAGGACCTTATATTTTTACCATTCAGCAAAATTACAAAATCATCTCTATGTGGTCCAACCGTTGTGGTTTTATACAACAGGTCTTTTTGGAAACTTTCCGTTAATTTACGGTAAAATATATCCTTCAAGTTATTTTCTATAAAATTTTCTTTTTTATAACTTTTTACATCAAAATAATCCGTATATTCATCCAGGTTATCCCCCCTATCCCAGCTGAATACATAAAATAGGTCTACTTCAACCCCCTTAAAGAAGCTATTTACGTAACTTCTAAATTCATCTCTGAATTCAGCTAACAGCCTGTATCTCTTTTTTATTATATCAGTACCATACCTGACAATATTATCATTCCATACTTCCAGTGTAGAATTACTGGCCGCATTTTTTCTCCCACTTATACTTTTTATCAGACTGCTCCTCTGGATAAGTATTTTCTGATACTGCAGTCGCTGTCTGTAATACTTCCAATCTAACTTCTCAAGTATACAGTCAAGGAAATTTCTCCTGTCTGAAGGGCCTGATTTTACAATTTTTAAATCATCAGGAGAAAATATAACTGAAGGAAGTATTGATATAAAATCCGATTTTTTCCTCTGGTATATTTTATTGACTCTGATTTTAATATTATTATCTTTCCGCAGCTCTATTTCCATAAGATGATCCATTCCGTTATTTTTTTCAGAGCCAATTAAAGCTTTTATTATAGAATAATCACTACCCCACTTAATAATTTCATCCTGGCTGTAAGTTCTATGAGATCTTCCGGTAGATAAATAATATATGGATTCCAGCAGGTTGGTTTTACCGTTACCATTATTGCCTAATATAAGAATGGTATTTTTATCAAAATTTAAATTGACATAACTGTAATTCCTATAATTTTTTAATTCTAATTTCTTTAAATACACTATGCCTTTATAAACTCTGTAAAACTTTCTTATATAATTGCATCCATTACCTTTAATAATATCATTTATAAGTCAAAACTTTAATTCTAATTGATGATTTTAAATCCTTTACTTTTATCATCTTGCCTCGGATGATATTTTAAAAGATAAAAAGAAGAAACTAAAAAATAATTATGATAAGATAAATCCAGCCGGGCTTAAAAGAAAGATTTCAAAGCTTCAGGATAAACTGTTAAAATTAAACTCTTTCTTATCTTAAGGGAAAAAGAGATAAATACTGTGAATCTAACTATTAATGGGAAACTGGTTCAGGCAGAAAAAAGCTCTACCATTATTGAGGTAGCTTTAGCTAATGGAATTAAAATTCCTCATTTATGCTATGAAAAGGGCTTGAGTATTGCTGGAACCTGTCGGGTCTGCATGGTAAAGATTAAAGACAGGCCAGGCATGGAAGCTGCTTGTACAACAGAAGTAGTTGAAGGGATGAAGGTTATAACCTCTGATGAGGAAATAGATGAGGCGCGGAAATTGATTGTAGAATTAATCCTCTCAGAGCATAAGCATGATTGTTTAGTTTGTGAGAGTAATGGTCAGTGTGAGCTTCAGGATCTAGCTTATGAGTTGGGTATTGAGAGGATACGTTTTCCCGTTAGTAAATCAGTTGAGCCCACTGAAGATTCCAGCCAGGTAATCCTAAAAGACGCTAATAAATGCATTCTTTGTGGACGATGTGTACGTGCCTGTGCTGAAATTACCGTTCAGAGAGTATTAGATTTTGCTGCTCGCGGCAGCAGTACATTTCTTATTTCAGGATTAGACCAGCCGTTAGTGGATACTGACTGTGTCTCTTGTGGAGCTTGCATCCAAACATGCCCTACCGGTGCATTAACTGAAAAATTAGCTCGTTTTCAAGGTAGGAGCTGGGAGTTTCGAAAAGTACAAACTGTTTGTCCTTATTGTGGAGTTGGCTGCCAGATAGAATTAAACATTAAAAATGATAAAATTGTGAAAGTCTATGGAGTTGAGGAGGGTCCTGACAATAAAGGGCGTCTCTGCGTTAAAGGACGTTTTGGACTTGACTATGTTCATCACAAAGACCGCCTTACCACTCCCTTAATTAAACACAATGGAAAATTTGAAGAAACGAGCTGGGATGAAGCATTAAATTTAGTAGCCACTAAATTTAAGGAATTGAAGGATAAATATGGCAGTGATGCTTTAGCTGGATTATCCTCAGCTAAGTGCACTAATGAGGAAAATTATCTATTTCAAAAGTTTATCCGCATCTGCTTCGGCACCAATAATGTTGACCACTGTGCTCGTCTTTGTCATGCTTCTACTGTGGCTGGTCTTACTCGTGCTTTTGGCAGTGGAGCAATGACCAATTCTATCTGGGAATTTGAGAGAGCAGATGTTATTTTAGTAACCGGCTCTAACACTACGGAAACCCATCCGGTAATTGGAAACTATTTTAAACACCTGGCAGCTTATAATGGTACAAAATTAATTGTAGTAGACCCACGAGCAACTGAGTTAACCGAATATGCCGAAATCTGGCTAAGGCAAAAAATCGGAACCGATGTCGCCTGGATTAATGGTTTGATGAATGTAATTATTAATGAAGGCCTTTATAATAAAGAATTTGTGGGAAATCGCACAGAAAACTTTGATGAATTCAGGAAAGTAGTCTCCAAATATACTCCTGGAAAAGTAGAGAAAATTACCGGTATACCTGAAGAAAAATTGATTGCTGCTGCAAGAATGTATGGAAAAGCAGATAGAGGCTCTATTGTTTTTGCTATGGGTATAACCCAACATACTACAGGGACTGATAATGTTTTATCCTTAGCTAATTTAGCTATGCTCTGCGGCAATGTGGGGCGAGAAGGCACTGGCGTTAATCCTCTACGTGGACAGAATAATGTCCAGGGTGCTTGTGATTTGGGAGCCTTACCCAATGTTTATCCGGGTTACCAGAAGGTAAGTGAGGCGCAAGTTAGAGAGAATTTTGAGACCACCTGGGGAGTAAAGCTTCCTCCAAAGGAAGGACTAACCG
>Ga0210003_1001444_pt1 | contig 21026 bp, 17 predicted proteins | sample LantaG_FD_182804 | JGI IMG/M metagenome (GOLD analysis project Ga0210003, IMG submission 182804) | Deep subsurface microbial communities from Baltic Sea to uncover new lineages of life (NeLLi) - Landsort_02402 metaG (SPAdes) (version 2) | ecosystem: Environmental > Aquatic > Marine > Oceanic >... | reverse complement strand
TGGAAAAAGATTAGGGTATTTAATCGAATTAGCAAAGAATATTAAAGAAGAAATTCACCTTATTGGTAAATGTGATATTGATTTACCAGGTAATATGATTAAACATGGTTATATTGAAAATCAAAAACAAATGTCTACTATAATTGGTGAATCACATTTGTTTATTTCCTTGTTTTACCGTGATGCTGGATCAAAGGTTACTTGTCAAGCTATTAAATGCGGTCTCCCGGTCCTATATGTGACCTCTGGTGGACTTAATGAGCTTGTGCGGGGTAATGGGGTATCTGTGAACGATGATACGTCTATAAGCTTTAGAAACAATGTACCGAGCTTGGATATGGATGAAATATTAGAAAAATATAATGAATTAAAAGATTCTTATGATTATAGAATAAAAAAATTCAGAGAAAGAGAACCATATTACCGTACATTAGAAAATTATTTTAATGTAATGGAAAACTATTTATAAAATATGTTTACTGTAATAACCCTTTATCCTATCATAATGATTAATATCTTCTCTATTTAAATATTGGAACAACTTAATAATTTCATTATCGGTGTGTTTACTCATTAATTCTTGGTAATGTGATTCACCCGCTGAAGTTTCTATATTAAGTGCTATTTCAAAAGATGCTTGTCTTGAAGGGTTTGATTTGAAAGTTTCAATAACTTCATCAATTTTTTTATTCAAATCAATCATTTCACCTATATTATCTAATATCATTCCTTCGGGTAGATCATTTATCTCCGCAAATTTAATCGTTGCTTTTAATAATGCAGCATGATTCAATTCTTCATTAGCTATTGTCCACCAAAAATCATAATCTTCTTTAAAATAATCAGAAAACACAAAATACAATTTAGCTGTATTTAATTCTATTTTTATTGATTCTTCTAAATATTTAATGACATCCATAATGACAAATTTTAATTTTTGTGTCAGTTGTGTCAAATAAAATAGGACAAAATGACATGTTAAGTATATATTAATATGATGGTATGGATTTTGATATATAAGCGTTAATTAAGACTAAATAAAAATAAAAACAAACAAAAACAAAGTAAAATTATGGAACATTTAACAAAAGAAACATTTAAAGAGAAAGTATTTAATTTCGAAGATAACAAAGATTGGAAGTTCGAAGGATCAAGACCAGCAGTAATAGATTTTTATGCTGAATGGTGTGGACCTTGTAAAACAATTGCACCAATTCTTGAAGAATTAGCAACCGAATATGATGGTAAAATTGACATATACAAAGTTAATACAGAAGATGAACATGAATTAGCTGGTATGTTTGGAATACAAAGTATTCCTTCAATCCTTTTCATCCCTATGGGTGAATTACCACAGATGGCTATGGGTGCATTACCTAAAGACACTTTTAAAACAGCATTCACAGATGTATTAAAAGTAGATTAAGGTAAATAATACATTTTAAAAATGAGTATCTAATTAGATGCTCATTTTTTTTATATATACATTACAAAAGTAATTAATATCTATGAAAGTATTAAAATCATTCCGTCTTTTTTTAATATCTGAGGGGTTAACTGATCAGATGAAACCAAAATCAGATGATGCAGTAAGAAGTAGTTTAGCTAAATTAAATGTTGAAGATAAAATAATGAAGATTAAATCATTAGGGTTAGATAGTAGTTACCTTCCACCTAGAGAAGAAATTGAAAATTTTTTAAAAGATTTTAACACCCAAGAAATATTAGATAAAAATAAAGATTTAGGATTAGATAGTAGCTACCTTCCACCTAGAGAAGAAATCGAAGAATATTTATCAGATGATATTAGGGATAGGTTAAGAGATATTAAAAAATATAGTTTAGACGATACTTTTTTACCACCAAAAGAAAAAATTAAAAGCTTACTTTCAGATATGTCTATCTCAAATTGGATTCATAATGTTAGTGAATATGGTTTAAGTAGATCATTCTTACCAACAAGTTCATATATAGAAAGCATAATGAAAGAAAAATATGAAGATGATGAAGATTTAAAAATCAAAGCAGAAGCATTATTAAAATTTTTAAAAGATGAAAATAATGTAGATGATGATATGACAATTTATTGGTTAGAACCTGAAAGTTATAGTTTTTATGGTATGTCACAATTTACAAATTTAAAAGGTTCAAAATATGAATCATATGCTGTAGGTGATGATGATGAAGCAGATAAAGCTTTCGATGAATATCAAGATGGTATAATGGATGAATTAGGTATGGATTCATTTTCACCAGGTTTTATTGAAAATTATATTGACGGTGAAAGATTTGCTGAATATTTTATGGAAGGTGAAGAAGATCATTACAGGGATGAATGGAGTAATTATGGTATTGAAGGTGTATTGATTTCAAGTGCAGAAAAAGAAATTGAAGAAAAAGAAGAAGAAAAAGCTAAATTAGAAGAAGAACGAGATAATTTAGATTCAAGTGATGAAGGTGCTGATGAATTAGATGAACAAATAGAAGAATTAGAAACTGAAATTGAAGATATTAGAGAAGATGAAGATAATATGGAAGTTGACGAAGATGATTTAGAACGATTTATGAGTGATAAAAAAGATGAATTAGCAAACGATCCTGTTGATTATCTAAAAAATCATCTTGGATATGAAGGAAAAGCACTTAATGATATGCTTGAAGATTTTATTGATATGGATGAAGTAAAAGATGCTGTTAAAAGTTCAGATGGTAGAGGACATTCATTAGCTGGATATGATGGTGAAGAAAATGAAATCCAATATAATGATACCTGGTATTATATTTATCGAACAAACTAAAACAAAAAAGGGAAGTGATTAGCTTCCCTTTTTTTTTATTTTTGTATAGACCTTTTATGTTCTATTACTTGCTTTCGTGCAACTTTACATTGTTTTGATACTGTTGCTAATGTTTTTCTTAATCTAGTAGCTGCGGCTTTATTATCTCGTTCATATACTTTTATATAATCTAACTTTGCTTCTTCTAATAGTTCTTGCAATTCTTCTAAAGTTATTATGTGTTCCATTCTTTATTATTTATTTTATATTATATATTAGAATAAAAAAGTTCAAAACTACAAATAATAATAAAAAAAACCACTATAAATCTTTATTTATAGTGGTTTCCGAAAGGAAGTGACTAATTTTCTTAATCACACTTAGACCAGTTACAATCTAAACAAGTTTTACAACCTTCTTTGTATACTATGTTATGTGAATGACATTCAGGACATTCTTCACCAGAAATCTTAGTACCGTCTTTGATGTATTTCTTAATCATACGCTTCACACCATTTCTCCAACTAGCAATTATTTCAGAATCACCAAAATCTAGTTTATCTAATAATGCCATTAAGTTTGGAAGTGGCATACCGTGTCTTAGTATTCCGGATACTAATCTACCAGTATTCCAAAATTCACGATTGAAAGCTCTTGATAGTCCTCTGAATTCTTGTGGGTATCCATCTTTATCAATATATTTTAAATCATATCTTGAATGACCATCAGTTTCAGCATTTTTCTTTTTAACGATCTCACCAGATTCAATATAATTTGGTATGTTAACAGATTCTTGTAAACCTGTAAAAATTTCATACGGTCTATTATCTAAAAGTCCTAAGAAACCAATCCATTTTTCACCTTTATTAGTAAAACGAATTACATCACATTGTAATGATTTAGGTCTACTAGGTGCATTATTTTCTTGGAATACATTAGGTTTCTTTTCAACTTTAGATATTAAAACACCACTTCTTGACCCATCACGGTAAACTGTTATACCTTTACAACCAAATTTCCAACCAGCTTCATATACTTTACCTACTAATTCTTCGGTTACATTGTTTGGAAGATTAACTGTTACTGAAATAGAATGGTCAACCCATTTTTGGATTTTACCTTGCATTTCTACTTTCTCTAACCAATTAACATCATTAGAAGTTGCACCGAAATAAGGTGAAGCTTCAATAATAGGTTGTATTTCTGCTGCTTTCATATGTTCTAATTCATCTACATTATAACCTTTTAGAGCTGCCCAAACTTTAAATTTAGGATGGAAAACATTATATTCTTCCCAATGATCACCTACTTCATCAACGAAATTTGATTTATTTGATTTGTCATTAGGGTTAATCTTTCTTCTTCTTGTATATACTGGTAAGAAAACAGGTTCAATCCCTGATGTTGTTTGTGTCATAATGGAAACTGAACCCGTTGGTGCAATTGTAAGAAGTGCAATATTTCTTCTTCCCGTTTTCATATACATATCCTGATATTCTTTTGGAAGTTCTTTCCATACCCTTTGCATAAATGGGTTTTCAAATTCCTTATCAAAATCCCATACATCAAATGCACCACGTTCATTAGCCATAGTAATAGATGACTTATATGCACTAACTGCTAAAGTTTTATGTACTTTTACAGAGAACTCAGTAGCATCTTTTGTACCATATTTAAAACCAAGTGCAGCTAACATATCACCTTCTGCAGTAATCCCTAAACCTGTTCTTCTTCCTTGGTGTGATTTTTCTTTAATTTTTTCCCATAGTCTAATTTCTACAGCTTTAATTTCATCCGGTTCAGGATCAGTTTTAATTTTTTCAAGTATCTTATCAACCTTTTCGATTTCCAGGTCCACGATATCATCCATAAATCGTTGTGCATATTGTGTATGTTCTGAAAATAATTCAAAATCAAAAGTAGCATTATCTTCAAATGGATTTGTTACATATGAATATAAATTAATCGCTAAAAGTCTACAAGAATCATATGGACATAATGGAATTTCACCACATGGGTTTGTTGATGTTGTTGTGAATCCATGTTCAGGATACATATCAGGTATTGATTCCCTTTGTACTGTATCCCAAAACAAAATACCAGGTTCAGCAGATTTCCACGCATTGTGTACAATCTTCTTCCATAATTTCCCTGCATCTATTTCTTTTGTATATTGTGGTTCTTTTGAACCAATAGGAAATTTTTGTGTATATGGGTTTCCGTTTAAAACACAATTCATAAATTCATCATTTATTCTAACGGACACATTAGCACCTGTAACTTTTCCTTTTGTCATTTTTGCATCAATAAAATCTTCTGCATCTGGATGTTCAACGGAAATTGATAACATCAATGCACCCCTTCTTCCATCCTGTGCAACTTCCCTAGTAGAATTAGAATATCTTTCCATAAATGGAACTACACCTGTTGATGTGAGTGCGGAGTTTTTAACTGGTGATTTATTAGGTCTAATGTGACTTAGATCGTGTCCTACACCACCTCTACGCTTCATTAACTGTACCTGTTCTTGATCAATCTCCATTATACCACCATAACTATCAGATTGGTTTCCGACTACAAAGCAATTGGATAATGATACTACTTGCATATTATTACCAATTCCTGACATTGGACTTCCTTGAGGTATAATATATTTAAAATCTTTTAATAAATCAAATATTTTATCTTTCGATAGTGGGTTTGGATATTTCTCTTCAATCCTATTTAGTTCTGAAGCAAGTCTATTATGCATATCATTTGGTGTTAATTCATAAATATTATCATCCGAATCTTTTAATGCGTATTTATTGATCCACACATCTCTTGATAGTGTATCATTTTTAAAATATTTTATGGCTTCCTTTTCAACTTCTTTTCTATTGTAACTGTTCATTCTTTTTGTTCTTTTTATTTTTATAGAAAGTTTATCCCATCTAAATCTTTCAAATAACCTCTTTGGGTTAGTTCCTTTATTATAATAGTAGCAGGTCTTTTGTCTAATAATTTAAACATATTGAATATATTATCAGTAAAATAATACGACAATTCAACAAAAATTTCAGATTTAGTGTATCTAAATCCTAATTCTTTTAATAAAAGGTTGTAATAATTATTAAAGGTTTCTTTATTAGGTTTTCTCCTATTTTGTTTAAAGTCTAAGTCTGTTTTATCATTTAGAACTTCATAAACATCTTTTGTTAAATTGTTTTGGTCGAGACTATTAGAATATTGTTCAGATTCATAATCGAAAAAAGTTGATATATCGCCATAATCATCTTGTTCTAATCCGTATCCATCTTCATCTGGTTTTTTATCTAGTTTACCTTTGAAAATAGTATCTCTTTTTAACCTGTGTTTTCCTTCTTGTCTGTGTTTGTTTGTATTTAAATGATATAATAAATCAAACTTTTCTTCTTTTGTGGGTGTGTTTTCGATATAATTGTCGTAATCTTCTTCCGATTCATCAGATTCACCATCAAAATTATCATCTTCGATATCATAATCTTCTTCTGATATTTCATCATCTTCTGATATTTCATCATCTTCAATTATTTCAATATCTTCTATTTCATCCACATTAAATTTCTCGTTTTTCTTTTTATCATCAAAATCTATATAATTTTTATCTTTTGACATCTTTTATATTTTTTTTATTTTGATCCTAACAATATATCGTTATCCATTGTCAGATATTTATTATTGAAATCAAATTTTATCTGTTCTTCGTGATGTTCTCCATCTCTTAATTTCAATATTTTTAATTTGTAGATATTTTCCTTTTTCATTTGGGAATTTCTAATAATTGCCCACACACTATCTGCTGATTCAGCAATTGCTTTACTTTCTGGTATATCATCAAGGTTGATATCTGACGCACCCCATACGGATTTATCTGTTTGTGTAGCTGTTATCATACATATATCATACTTATCACCAATCCTTCTTAATCCTTCAGCTAAATGCTTTCCTTTTAAGTATAACATTGTATCTAATCCATAACCCTTTTCAATTGACATAAGATTAATATAATCAATAAGCATAACATCAATCTTAATTCGTTTTGTTTCTTCGAATTTTTTAATAAAGTTTTCTAAATCAGTAACAGTACAATCACTTGTTGGATACTTTTTAATAAATAATCTACCTGGTTTTCCACCATCAAAAAGTTGATTCGCTGGTGTGAGATTTTTAACTTCGTTAATTTTCCTCTTCATATACATTGCATCTTTACTTAAAGTATCATAATCATCAATAGGGATTTTTAATCGCATAGCACCCATACGTTTTATACACTTTCTAGCTGACATTTCCAATGTTACAAATACAACATTATATCCCATATCAGTTAATTTAGCCGCTATGTTCTGTAACCACATTGATTTACCAACATTAGTTTCACCCATTATTATATTGAATGTAGAGTGATCCCAACCACCACCCATAATCTTATCTATATTAGACCAACCACTAGGCATTTTTCTCTCTGAAATAAGTTGTTTATGGGATTCGGGTTCATCAAAATCATCACCTAAATCATCATCATCATTTCCTAAAGCATCAATTTCTGCAAATTTATCTTTAAGTCTCAATGCAATATCCATTACATTTTCATAATTGATTTCATCCATTCCTTGTATTAAATCAATTGATTCTTTTAACTGATCCCTAGTATGTTTAGATACTTTCCAAGATTTGAATCTTGTTAATAACCATTCATCTTCGTATGCAGATAAATCTTCTTTTAATAAAATTTTAAGTGATTCCTTTGTTACCTTTTTTTCCGTATCAATTAATGATACCATTGTCCATATTTGTGCAGGGGAAGGTACAACTTTATTTGTAGCAGTTGTATATTCGGTTCTTATCGTATCATATACAATTCGAATTTGTTCATTTACAAAAAAGTGTGGTTTTACTTTATAAAATTGTTCTGGTTCATTTAGAATTTTAGCAAAAAAAGCTTTCTCTAAATTCACATTAGCAGCATCAGCCATTAAGTTTCTAATTATTTTTTATGATTTAAAATAAATCATCATTGTCGATTTCATCAAAATCCTTATCTTCTATTATTTCATCTTTCTCCATTTTTTCGACAAAACTTTGTTGTTCTTCGAAAGAAGAATAATCAAAATACTTGTAAATGATTGGTTCTAATGCTTCAAGAACTTCTTGTGTGAAAACTTCTGGTGTATAAAGTTGTTTTTCGAAAAACGACTTATCTAAATGTCTTACATACCAACGTGTTCCACCTGGATTAAGACCGATAACACCATCTTCTTCAGATTTCTTTCCTTTTGCTATTCCAACCTTTTCGAAATTTTCTGGTGTACAGAAATATTCTAATCCTTTAAATTTGTTTGTACCATATTCATGATCAATTTCAAATTTAACTTTCTTTGGTTTAGCTATACGATTCTTTCTTGATTGTGCTGTAACAATAACACCAGATGAATTTAAATCCATTTCATCTTCTCTACCTGTTTTTAATTTAGCAGTAGAAAGGAACACAATAGTTGAAGCTGAATATTCAGCACCTTTACCACCACTCATAATTTGAATAGGGAAGAATGCAGTAGTATCTTCATATGTGTGGTTTGTTGCAATCATAGGAATACCAAGATAACCTAAGTCAGAATTAATAACCCTAAACAATTGTTTAATGGATTTTGCTCTGGTCATATCTTGCTTATTCTTACCATCAAGTGCATCTTGCTTTTCTTTTTCTGATGCTAACTGTCCAATAGAATCTAAAAAGATAACAACTTCTGGGATTTCTGCACCATCATCTTTAGCGGTTTTAAGACCATCTAAAAATTTAGTTAAAAAGATTTTTAAATCTTCTACTTTATTAGAAGAAATTAATTTAAGATTATCTACATTCGTATCTAATCCAAATCCTTGTAATACTTGTCTACTGACAGAATGTTCCGTATCAATAAATAAAATAAATTTACCTGCTTTTTGCGCGTTTCGTGCAATATTATAAATTAGATAAGATTTACCTGTATTTGGTGGACCTGCGAAAATAGTAATTCTATCATCACATACACCACCCGAAAGGATGCTTTTAGATAATAAAGCATTCATAATATAAATATCAGTATTTATATATCCTTGCTCTGTACTATCTTCAATTATGATCTTTGTTTCATCGGAAATTTTGTCAATTAACTGTGACATTTGAGAAACCGAAAATGATTTCTTCTTGCTTGATTTAGCCATTTATGAAATATTATTTTTTTGAATCTTGATAGGTATCAGAATTCAATTACTAATTTTATATGAAAATCTATAAAAAGTTTATTGTTTTTAGATATTTCTTTTCACTATTTTTGTCAATTAGACTTAATGTAATCAATATATATTAAAAAAGAATCTAAAAGATTTGTATGGATTTTTACCTCGTTTTCACCAAAAATAGAAAAAGATTTGATAAGTATATAAAAGTCAATAAGATAAAGAATAAAGTTATTATAGATATAAAATTTCTACTTGATGATTATGAAGTAGATGACTATGAAACTTATAGAGAATATTTTAATTTAATTATTTATACACGTATTAAGCATTCAATGGACAAGAACAAAGATGTCTATTATATACCTAATTTTAGTAATAAAGACTTTGATATAGAAGAAGTGTTTAAAATAAAGAAAATACTTTCATCTAATAATATGAATTTTAACATTCTAATTTTTTATGATGAGTTTAAAGATAACGATTATATTAACCAATCTATATTGGAAAATATGAATATATTCGATGCTTCCCAAATACTCAAAAGTTACTAAATCAAATTTTATATATAATATAAATATTTTTATTTAAGTAGATTAAAATCAAATCAATTATATTTATGTTCGATGAAATGGGGTTTTTATTTGAAACGAGTAAGCAAATAGCAAACCAATTTAATACAAATCAAGATGCAAGTAGGAAAAACGAAAATGTTTCTTCCCAGGTAAAAAGTACCAATAACCCTGCACAATCAGTTAATAATAAAATTGAATATGATGAAACAGAGGAAGCTTGGAAATTCAACAAATATACCATTACTAATTCATCTATAAAAAATTACATTAAATCTAATGTGAATGCTGCATATGGTACAGCAGGTAAAAACCCATATATTGATTTATTAGAAACCTTTAATGGTGAAAATAACAAATCAAAAGCATTAAAAATAAAAGCATCCGATTTAACATACCTTAGAGATATTGGTGTATACCCAATAAACAGATTAATGATATTAAGAAGATTCCCTGAAGGTACAGTAGTTCCAGTTGATTTAACTGATTTACCTGTTGAACCAATTTCAACTGTTATAGGTTGGGTGAAACCTGAAAATGATTTATTAAATTTTAATGTTAATGAAGTTTGGAAAACACAAAGTAAATGGTTACACGTTTTAGCAAGAGAAATAATTCAAAAAGAATTTGGTTTTGATATCGGTGCAATCTTCCCAATCCCAGGATGGGGAACAGGTTTTATGTTTGGTTTACTTAAAGATATGGGATTAACTGATTATAGTGCAACTAATTTACCAATTGGTGATGCTAACCTATTAAGAGAAGGTATAACAAGAGCTCATGAAGAACAAGGTGTGTTATCTAACTTTACCTTTAATTTGGAAACAGTATATGAACAAAAATTTATCGGTGGGATTGATGCAGGTGCGGCAATGAGTGACATACTTACAACAATGCTAACAATGGGTACATCTAATATGAGATTTTTAGGTAAAGCAGGAAGTGCTATATCACGAAAGATTAATGAAGCTAATAATAACCCTTCTAATCCTGAAGGATGGAAGCAACTAATGGAATTAACAATTAAAACAGTAATTAAATCATTAAATTCTATAGTTTCAAAAGTAGTTGATAAAGGAGATGATGGAAATGTAGTCGAAACCGATACTACAGATACTTCAGCTAGAAAGAAAAGTAAAGAATTAGAAAAAGCAGAAGCACAACAAAAAACACTTGGAATTGTACAAAATTTCATTTCCGTTGTGTTAGCATCAACTATAGCAAGATACCAATGGCCTATTCGTGGAGCTCTGAATCAATTAACAGGTGAAGCAGCAACACCTTGGCATTTAACAATAGGTAATCCTTATGCACCATTGTTATCAATGAATAATATTAAAGTTACTAGTTTAGATGTTACAATGGGAAATGAATTAGCATATAATGATATGTCAAGGTATATGACCGTTAAAGTTAATCTAGAACAAGGTAGAAATATCGGTAAACAAGAAATAGAAAATATGTTCGGAATCGAATATAAAAGACAATACAAAAAAGTTTAATTATGGAATTTTACACATATAATAACACAAACCAAAAAGTATCCAAAGATGGTTACGTACTATATGATTTCTTCGAAAAAACTATGGTAAATGATATTGAAGCTATCTATAGTAAATATATAGTTCCAGAAGAATATGATAGTAGATTAGATTTAGTATGTAAACATATATATGGTAATACAAAATTTATGGAAGAAATGATGACACAAAATGGTATCATTAATCCTTTTTCTGTTAAAACAGGTGATGAAATATATTATGCTTATACATCTAATGAATTGGGTGTTTTATATAAAAGGGATGTAGAAACAAATGAAGAAACTAAGAAAAAGATATTAAATGTGAATAAAAGTAAATCTTCTAGACAAGACCCAAATGCATCATTACCACCCTCAATTAAACCAGGTAATCTAAAAGCAATTGATATAAATTATAACAAGAAGAAGATTACAATTATGAATAAATTCAAGTAATATGATAACAGTAATAGATAGACCAAGTATTAAATTAAAAGAAATTGATTTCCAATTAGTACAAAAAGGTAATAAAGACCCAAAAATTGAAGAATTTTCAAAAGATATTGGTCGCACACCTTATATCGAAATTGGTAAATTAGCTATAGAAGCGGATCAAACGATTATGCTTCAGTTATTTAATGACCAATTTCTACCTAGAATATATATTCAATTTAGGGATACATCAGGACAATTGATTGATCCATTGTTTCCTATTGATGATACAATTCTTAAAGTTTTTATTCAAGCTGATAGTGATATATTAATGCCAATTAGAATGGATTTCAAAATAACTGATATCAATCCTATTAAATCTAGACCAGGTGATAATTATGATGTTATTTTTGGTTTATCTGGAATTTTAGATGTTAGTTATTTATATCAAACATTTTTTACTTCACATAAAGATACTAGTTATAATGTATTAAAAACATTAGCTAAAGAAGCTGAACTTGGTTTTGCATCTAATATTGACAGTACAGATGATAGTATGGTATGGATAAATCCAGCAGATCAATATTTAGAATATATTCAAAATATTATAAAACATTCTTATAAGTCACAAGAATCTTTTATGTTTGCTTATGTAGATTTTTATTATAATTTGAATTATGTTGATATAGAAACAGCACTTTCCGAAGATATTGATGGTCAAACTGCAGTTTCAAGTGATAATTATTTTTTTAATACACCAAACGAAGAAGAACAAACAAAGGAGTTGATTTTAATGAATCATCCGGATGTAATGTCAACCAATACTTATATTGATAAATATGATTTGATAAATAGATCGACAGCTATTAATTTAGAAATAGGTTATTTATATTATTTATCATATTACGATACTGATGGAAACACATTATATAAACTTATATTAGATAGTATTTCTACACCAGGGAAAGATAATAATAGTATTATTATGAAAGGTGGGATCGGTGAAGTATCAGAAATGCAAAAATATTCTGCTGATGGTGAATACATGGGTAAAACAGATACAGATAATGTACATAAGTATTATTTATATTCAGCAAAACATAATGAAAATAATTTAAAATTTTTACAAAAAGTAAAATTAAAGATTACAATAAATAAAGCTAATTTCAATTTATACAGATTTCAAAAGCTTAAAGTTGATTTTTATAAGACTAACCAAATGGATAATGCTGATCTCCAAGGTGATAAAACACAAAAGCTTGATCAAAAATCTGTTGACGAAAAAGCAGGTATCATATCTGATGAAGATAAATTAAACCAAAGATTAAGTGGTGATTGGTTAATTACTGCTATTAATTACACATTTAATAAGAAGAGTGGCTTTGAACAAGAAGTAACGCTTGTTAAAAGGGAACTTAATTTTAATGATGATGATTTTGATCCTAATAAGACATATTAATATATAGATAAAAAATAAGAAATTAAAATGGGTGCAGATAATTTACCAGGAAGTCAATCTTCTAAGCAAATGCAAGAATTACTTGCAGCACAAACTGCTGCTAATGGTAATCCTGTGGATAATAATGTTCCTGCTTCTGATCCACCTACAACTAAGAAAACATTGGGTTATGCTGATGGATATGCACAATATACAGAAAGATATGGTGGACTAACTGAAGTTAACGGTGAATCTGTACGTGCAAGTGAAGTAACAAATGATAATGCTTATGCACAAGAAAAATCAGCACCATTATCTAAACAAGTAAATACCCAAGTAAATAATTTTAGAAATATATTTGGTTATAATAATTCAGATAGTAGAGAGGACCCAACGTTTATTATTTTTGATTTATATATGGATTATATTGATTCACCATTATTTAACAATGTAAATGGGTTTTTTAGTTCTTATTCTGATTCAATTCCTGAATTATCCGAAAGACCTGAAATGTATTCACAATTTGTAAATATGGTACAAAAGATATTCCCTGGTGATTTGAACCAAGAAGCGGGATATAAAAGACATTATATTAATTCAATTGGTGGATTAGATTTATTATTTAAAAAGATAGTTACATATCCGGAAGATGTATTAACATTTACTTTATCAGAAGATGTTACAATGTTAACACAATATATGTCTGAATTATATTCTAATTTAGTATATTCATATGATACACATAGATATCTTATTCCTGATAACCTATTGCGTTTTAATCTTACTATTATGTTTAGAGATGCAAGGGATATGGTTACAACTGAAGGTAAGTATGTAAATCAAGGTATATCAAAATTTGCATATGTATTACATGACTGTCAATTTGATTTTTTTAATTCAAGAAATTTTGGAAATGATGTGAAAGTATCTGGTTTTGACGGTGGTGCTACAACTACCCCTGCTTCACTAACATTTTCTATTAATTATAAATCTTATAGTAAAATTACAGGAGCACAAGCTATTGATAATGCAATTCCAATTGATTTAAGAGAAAGACTTAATTTAGATAGTGAAGGTTATGAAAGATTTAGTACTGATTATAATTCATTAGATGAACAAAAAGAAAAGACACAATTAGAAAAAGATGCAAATGCAGAAAGAAGTAATCCATTAAGTGATGGAGAAGGTAATGTTAGTACACTCTATCCTAAAAATTTACCTGCGGGTTCGAAGAAGAAAACTAAAGGACCAATAGGACAATATACTGAAAAATTAAAGAATTCGTTTACCGATGAAATTTCAGATGTAAGAAATGTATTAATTAATAAAGTGAAAGAAGAAGTAACTGTATTAAGTAGTCAAGCACAAAGATTTGTTAGTGATAAATTATTAGGTGGGTTAGATATACCTGGATTTAATGGTATAACTTTATCTAAAGTGAATGTTTATTATGATGATCCTTTCCAAGCAATTAATAAAGTAAGTTTCTTATTTGAAAAGTTCTTAGATAATGCTGTAGATGATTTAAAAAATAATGTTAGTGTTGATATTGATACTAATGCTGAAAAAGGTAGTAGGGTTAATATTTATTGGGATGAAGCAGGTGATACATTCGGTGAAAAAGCTGAAAATGCAGCTAAAAATGCATTTTACGGTGATACTGGACCGTTACCAAGAAATTCAAATCTTTATGGTGATGCACTTACAGAAGGAAAAGCACCATCAGGTGAAAGTAGACACGAAGATGGTTCATATAATGAAAAAGAACCTACAGGTGATTTACACGAAGATGGTGAATATAATGAAAAATACCCTGAAGGTATTGTACAACCAAAAGGTGAATATAACGAAAAATACCCAGATGGTGATTTACACGAAGATGGTCAATACAATCTTAAATTTCCTGGTGGAGATGTACATGAAGATGGTACTTATAATGAAAAGTATCCTGATGGGGATGTACATGAAGATGGTTCATATAACGAAAAATACCCAGATGGTGATACACACGAAGATGGTACATATAACGAAAAATATCCAGATGGTGACGTACACGAAGATGGAACTTATAACGAAAAAGAACCAAGTGGAAGTGTACAAGAAAAAGGAACATACAACGAAAAATATCCAAGTGGTGATGTTCACCCAGATGGACAATATAATTTAAAATTCCCAGACGGTGATGTACAACCAGATGGTGAATACAATCAAAAGTACCCTACAGGTGGAATAGATGGTGATTTACACGAAGATGGTGAATATCACGACAAAGAACCTAAAGGGGAAGTTTATAGTGCTGATGACTTAGTAGACGGTGTTAAAAAACCATCTGGTAATGTTTATGGTAGAATAGAAGAAGTAGAACCAAAAGAACCTGAAGGTGATGTTCATCCAGACGGTGAATACCACGACAAAGAACCTAAAGGTAATTTATATAAAAAAGATGATAATAGATAATGTTTACTGATACTGGTTATGTAGGTAAAATATATGTTGGTATAGTCGAAGATATTAACGACCCAAAAAGACTAGGTAGAGTCAAAGTGAGGGTTCAGTCCGTATTTGAAAGAATACCACTAGAACACATCCCTTGGTCGCATCCTTACACGGATTTGAATGGTAAATCATTCGAAATACCAGCATTGGGTAAAATCGTTAATGTTACATTCGAAAATGGTAATATGTATTCACCTTTTTATATTTCAACTGAAAAGTATAATATAAATTTACAAGATAAATTAGAATCATTAAGTGAAGAAGATTATAAAGGTTTTATAGCATTATTATTTGATCACCAAACTAGGATATATTCTGATAATGAACAGCTCACATTAGACTATCTGTTAAATAAATTAACAATAGATAAAGAAGGTATTAATTTAGAAATTAAAGATAATGCACAAAAGGTAACATTAGGAAGTAAGAATGCAGACCAACGAGTAATATTAGGTGAACACTTTTTATTAGATTGGTTTATGCAATTTGTAAAATTACTCTTAAATCCTGTAAATTTAACAGGAAATATGGGAGCTCCTGTATTAAAACCACAGATTGATGCACACTTATCTAAATTCTTAAAGGATGTAGGTAAAATGGTATCAAGTAATGTGTATGTAGTGGATAACAATAAAGTAGAAAAACTACAAAGGGATTCATCTACTTCAGGCATTGAACACGATGATACGGGATTTGTATACCCCGAAAATGATACAACAGGTAAAAAAACAAAGAAGTCAAAATAAATGGCAACTATAAAAAACCAAGAAACAGATTTAAGTTCAGTTGAAAGTGTTAATCTTGAAAATTCTGAAAAAGTTTCCAAAGAAACTAAAAAAGAAATACAAGAAGATACAAATACGAATAATGAAGAAGTTTCTGAAGCAAAACCTAAATTGATTATTAAAATTCCTAAACCGTTTGGTTTGGGGTATTGGATTATTGATTTATCTAAATTATTAGGTAATTTACTTAAAGGTTTATTAGCTGCGGTTGTTGCTATTATTCTTGCTAAAATAGCGGAAGCATTAACAAACTTTATACAAGCTAAAATAGATAAAGGTTTAGATGCTAATAATTTATCTCAAAGTGATATAGATGCTGGACTTAATGAATTAAATACAAAAGCTTTGATCGAAGAATCACAATCCGAATATAATAAAAGTTTATTAAATAATAATTCGACAATAGATATTAATATAGGTGACGGAAAAGTTACAGATGTTTATAGTCAAGCAAATAAAAATAAAAAGAATATATCTAATAAAAATAAATATTCTATTGATAGAAGAAATAGAAAAGATATTCTTGAATCAGAAGTTGTAAGTGAAAGAGATGGTAGTAATAATAGAAATCTTAAACTTATGAAGAATCCTAATTATGGGGTTTATTTAGATTAAAAAAGATCGTTTTGCATAATTTCCATCAAATTCCATATACCTTGTTTCGTACCATCAATAGTAACATCATATAAACTAAACACATTATTTTGTTGTGGTGTTTGATTCATATACCCGGTATCATTTAATAATTCGTCAAAATCTGATTGATGTTTTAAATAAAAATTAAAAATATCATTATCTTCGATTAGTTCATCTATCATATCAGCATCTTTACCTGTTGTAATATAATCTGTAAAAAAAGTATTTAAATCTTCCTTTTTAACTTCTTCACTAGCTGCTGTTTCAAGTGTATCATTTATTAAAACTAATAAATCCATTTTTAATTCAGGGAATGAATCACCTACTTGTTCTTCCATTTCAGTCATATCAAGTGCTTCGTTTAAATAAGTTGAAAAATTTCTAATCTGCATAACAATAATTTATTTTTATTTATATATTAAATATCATAACCAAAACTAACATTAGTTACATCCATGTTTTCAAAGATACCACCACTAATAGTACCATCAAGAAACTGTCCATTTTTCCAAATACAATCAGTAATATGTCCTCTTTTCCATATGATGTCATATATTATACCCGAATAAAATCTACCTGTTAACCAATTACCACTATAGAAACACCCACCAAACCATTCACCGTTTGTAAATGTACCACCATACCATTTGGATAAGCTATGATCTAATGATGGTTTAGTAACACCATCCACTACATTTAATCCAGAATGAAATTGTCCATTTGAAAACGTACCGTCATACCAAGTAGCTCCACTTCCTTTATAATTTAATCCAAATCTTGTTGATGATGTATCTTCATTAGTTGATAATGTACCATTATACCAATTACCATTAGAAAAATCACCCCCTAAAAAGAATCCATTGTACCAATCACCTATTAAGAAATCCCCACTATACCAATTCCCATTATACCATATAATATTGTTTGCAAAATCATTATAGAAATTTCCGTCTTTAAAGAAAGCTGTATTTATTAATCCACCATTAAAAACACCACCTTCAAAAGTAGCAGTTCTTAATGTGAACCAAGTTAACCCTGTTACGATTTCTTGTGTTATACCTGTTGTGTATGTGAATCCTGTTGGACAAGTAGTACCTGTGGTTTCGTATATTGATGCTCCACTTGTACAATATCCAGTTATACCTGTTACTGTTGAATCTGTTACAGCTTGATAAACAAATGTTTCACCACTAATTTCATAATCTTCTATGTTACTTATAATCCATTCTTTGTCTATTTCATATGGTATATCTAAGTCATCTTCGTTTTTGATTTGTCCAAATATCCCGTAATGAAATGTTCCACCTTCGAATTCACCAGCTTTAAATCTTGTTTTAGTAATGTCTTGTCTATTTATTGTTAAAATTCCTAATAGTGATGAACGCATATCAATATCATAACTGTACATATCACCTGCTTTCCATCTTCCGTTTAAGAATTCACCTGAGTACCAAGTTCCTCCTTCCCAAGTTCCACATACCCAAGTTCCTGAAAACCAAACAAGACCATTTTCATCTTCACCTATAATAGCATCTTCCATCTGTGCATTAAATAACCAATTATACTTTATCTTTACAGTATCTAGATTTAATCCACCGACCATTTTGAATTTCTCTTTATTAAAATCAACACTACTTATATCAAGGGTTATAATATTGTCGCCCATTATTTCATTTTATTTTTATTATATATTTTATGCTACTGTTTCAATTTGTTCTAATGTTATATTCGTTATTGTGGCTACCAAAGTATCAGTTCCTACATAACCAGCTTCAACATAAACAGAAATATTAGCACTTGTACCATGTCCGTAACCACCAAAAATTTCATATATATCTTCATCTGTACTGGATTTAGCATAAGCTTGACATATTGATATTGTTGAAGATGTAGCACCAAATTCGAATTCCCATAAAGATAAATCACCATTAGACATAGTTATATCACTAGCTCCAATATAATCCGTTCCTTTTCTAATAGTTACTTTAACAGAATCGGGAGTGGCATTTGTACTGTAATGCAACCAAAATTTAAGTCTATATACTTTGTTACTATAATTTCTCAAATATTCAAGATGTGTCATACTAATTGTAAATATATTAACTTCCGCATAATTTATAGTCATCGCACGTGTCAATGTTTTTTCAGCATATAAACAAGTCGTAATTTCATTACCTCTTGCTGTTATTGCATTTGTAGTTGATGCTCCTATATGAATATCACCATCACTCCCCGCGACTGCTCCTGTACCACCAGCTCCTGCATTAATATAAACATTTCCACCATCACCACCATTATCACCTGATCCACTTCCACCGTTACCACCGATTCCACCGTTTAATCGTAGAGCTCCACCCCATCCACCATCACTTATTAATCCGTTTCCAGCTCTCCCACCGTTAATTATAGTCTCACCACCAGCACCACCATTACCACCACTCGGGTTATTTCCAGCACCCCCTCGACCACCTTCAACAGTAACAACACCTCCTCTTGCACCATCACCATAACTAGATATAAGTCTTGTACTACCTGCACCACCTATTATATCTAAATCACCACCATAGTAAGTAGTACCATAAGTAGAATCATTAGTTTGACCTCTTAATGTTAATTTTCTTGGTACATCATGATCTTGTATAGCTATTACTTGATTCCCAAAAGCAGATGCACCAGCAAACATTAAATTTATAGAATCAACTGTACCGTAATTTGCTATTGTAACAGTTGATCCTCTTAACACTACTTCATTTGTAGCAGCAGAACCTAAATTAACACCTGCACTAACATCAATTGATCCATTTATATCTGCTGCACCCGCAACCTGTATACCAGCCGATGTAGTTAGAAATTTTGCTGAACCATTATAATATAAATATGCTGAACCATCAGGATTACCTTGAAACATCATTCGATCAACTCCACCTATATCGTTAGCTCTAAGATATATTTCACCCCCATTAACATCATTATCAATAAAGAGTACTGTTCCATTATGAGATATTCTACTATTACTACTTCCACCAATGAATATATCACTATTAGCATTTAATGTACCACCAACATCTAATGTTGAAGATATTAGAGCATTACCAACTACATCTAAATTATATGTTGGGTTTTGTTTATTTATACCTACATAATATGTTGCTAAAGAATTATAAACTATAACATCCTTATCTGTCGGTGTAAATGTTGTACCTGATGCCCAATGACCTACAGCATGTAATGCTATTTCAGTATCTACATATTCTCTGTGTGTAATAGCAGAATAAGTGGTAATAGGTACAATTGATGTGTAACTTGCTACACCTGTAAATAATGTCGTAGATGTTATACCTAAAGTACCAGTAATTGTAGTATTCCCTGCACCTAAAGTACCAGTTATTGTCGTATCACCTGCATTTAAATTACCCGATATTGATATAGTACTACCACTAATTAATCCTTCTACAGTCATTGGTGTACCAATTGTAGCTAATGATGTTGAAAATATACTTTCATAAGTAGATGAATTATATACATTTGGTCTTATATATACTGTACCAACTGCACCTGTACCCAAATAAAGAGAATTATCAGATGATTTAAATATTTCTTCAGCTTGTATTATACCACTAGAACCAATTGCACCATCAACTTCTAATTTAAAAGAACCACTAGGTATAGTTCCAATACCAAAGTCACCAACATTAAAATAACTATCACCCACTGCTGATATTTTAGTGTTTATTGTTCCACCGTCATCTGTATATCCTTGAATATAACCATCTGTGTTCGATGAATATGTTTTCCACCTTAATGTTTCAACACCTGGACCAGTTAACCAATGTAAATCTAGTGTACTTGTTAAAGCTGCACCTGTTGTTGTTTTTGGTCCAACTTTTAATATCGAATTACTATCACCATTACTCCCTAATCCTAATGTGCTTCCATTCCAACTTATCCATTTACTAGTAGAATGACCATCTAATTGTAAAAGTGTTCCATCTAATAATGCATAATTAATTGTAACTGTTGTATCAAATGTAGGTGTTATAAATTTTTCGTTAAAAATCTTTTCAAGTGCTTCATCGACATTACCCAATGAAGTATAAGTCGAATTATCATATAATACAGCATTTGCATAAATTG
>Ga0210003_1001442_pt1 | contig 21049 bp, 23 predicted proteins | sample LantaG_FD_182804 | JGI IMG/M metagenome (GOLD analysis project Ga0210003, IMG submission 182804) | Deep subsurface microbial communities from Baltic Sea to uncover new lineages of life (NeLLi) - Landsort_02402 metaG (SPAdes) (version 2) | ecosystem: Environmental > Aquatic > Marine > Oceanic >... | reverse complement strand
ACGACGACTACGTGCTCACTGTCGGATCGGTCGGCCGCGACGGAGCCGGTTCGGAGTTCAGCCTCGCCGGACCATGGGTCGACGTTGCGGCGTCGGGCGAGAATATCGTCTCCCTCGCACCGGCTGCGGACGGTCTGGTGGATGCCATGCCCGACGGATCACCTCTCTCGGGAACCAGTTACGCCGCGCCGGTGGTGAGCGCGATCGCCGCTCTGGTGCGCGCACGCGCCCCCGAGTTGACTCCTCGCCAGGTCATGGCGCGAATCGAGGACACCGCGCGCCACCCGGCCGACGGATGGAACCCCGCAGTCGGCAGCGGCATGGTTGACGCGCTCGGCGCGGTAAGCGACCCCGCCTCTACCGCCCGGCGTCGAAACGCGGTCACGCCGATGGAGACGGCCACCCCCACTCCGGTCGCCGAGCAGATGCCCCGCAGTACGGCGGTTCGGGGAGCCGCCATCTGCTTCGCGCTCACGGCCGGGGTCGTCGCGGTCTCGGCGGCGATGGGCCGGCTACGGCGACGCGACGACACCGTCCCGGGCGACTGACGCGCGACTCTGGCTGAGTTCAGGCCCGTGTGGGAGCAACGACAGCACCTGCCATGGGGCCCGTTGCGCAGGAGCCGTCAGACCAAGACTGCTGGCCGCGCCGCTGTCCCGGATTCCATACAGCACACCCACATCGGTCACCAGGAACAGCGCTCCTGCGCTCTGGCCGCCACCGGTGAGCCCCACAGAACGGACGAATGCGCTGCGACCCGCGGGCATCGACACCGCATCGACTGCGGGGCCATCCGCATCGGCCTGGGCCAGCGCGACAGGCCGGCTGATCACCGGCAGTGTGTCGCCGACGAGAACAGTGGTGCGAGTAGCGCCGCCGGCCGGATCTGCGTGCCAATTCGCACAGACGACGGGAGCTTCGGAGGCCCTACTACGTTGGGAGCCAGTTAGTTGGGCGCCAGGGGTTTCGGGGCCGGGAGTTTCGGGGCCGGGAGTTTCGGGGCCAGGGGTTTCGGGGAACGTCGCGACGGGCAGGCTATCAAAAACTGGAAGTCCGCCGACGACGCCAGGGGCCACCGTCGGGATCTGCTCTCCGCCGCGCCAATCGGCGTACCGGATCAGGTCTGCAGTGACTTCTCCGATGCGTTGCACGCCGCCAGCCAGGACTACGAAATAGTCTGCCGAACCCTCAGATTCGGCCTTGGCGCGAGGAACCTTCAGCACGGCGCCCACCAAATAGTCGTGTAGCAACCCGGGTCCGGGTGAGCCGGCGTCGGGGATGTGCGGCGGCACGATCTCGGGCGCTTCGGGTATCGCCGACAAGACAGCGGCAGATATCGGCTGCGGTGCAACGCCATCGAGTCGCAGTGCGCGAACCACAGCATTGTGACGAAGATCCACGCGGGCGCGCCGGCCGCCATAGAGCAGGTATGTCATCGCGGCACTCCCATCCCGCGGCCTCACCAGCACGCCAGGTCCGGCCTCCACGGCACTCTCGGCGATCGGGCCACCGATGACGGTGGTCTCGCCATGGGCGTTATCGCATACCGTCCAGGCTGATTCCTCAGCGGTCAGCGGGTTCGAGATCCGTTCCGGCGCAACGGGTATACCGACGCTGGGCCCACGATGGGCACTGTCGATGGCCTGCTGACTGACGATGCGCGGATCGGTCGGCGTCCCCAGGATCAACCGCGCCGAGGCCAAGTTGAACACCGGATGCATGACGTCGCCGATCCTGACATACATCGCGCCGGTGTCGCGCACCACGACGATGGGCGAATCCCCGAGGTGGCCGGCGGGTGTCACTACGGCCAGGACCACGCAGACGACCACGGCGACGGCCGCCAGTACCGCACCTGCAGCCAATGAAACTGATTGGGCACGAAGCGGATCGTCAAGCATTCGAGGGTCGCCGCGCACCAGCGCATGCTCCATCCGGCGTACCAGAAATCGGTATCCGCTGACGTGCAGGCGCGTTGTCGGTTGCAAGAGCTCACTCCCCCTCCGTCAGCGTAACGGCGGCGCGGGGCGGCTCAGTTCACTTGTTGGAGCGGCTTCACTTGTTGGAGCGGCGCTCGCGATAGGCGGCGACATGCTGACGGTTACCACAGTTGCCGGTGTCGCAGAATTTTCCCGACCGGTTGCGCGAAAGGTCGACTAACACTGCGTCGCAGTCAGGCGCGGCGCAAATCTTGAGCCGCCGTAACTCGCCGGAGCGGATCAGGTCGGCCAGGGCCATCGCTATCTCGGCACCCATCCGCTGCCGCAGCGGGTCATGGATCGATGCGAGGTGCAGATGCCACTCGGGCATCTCGGCATGCCTCGTCAGCCAGGGCGACGCATGAGTGTCACTGAGCAACGCATTCACCTGGCCGACAGCGCGGACCTCGTCTTGGGCGGCCTCCCAGACCCTGCCGAGGCGTTCCCGCAATTGATGGACCGACGTCAGCTCGGCGGCGTCGCGGTCGCGCCGGCCGGTCCAGCCGAAGCGGGCCAGATACTTGTCGAGCGCGCCAAGGTCCGCGAGCCGCTCACCGTCGACCCGGTCGCTGTTTATCAGCACGCACGCTGCCTGCAACGTGAGGTCGGTGTCATGATTGAAAAGCATTTGGCTCATGACCCCCTTCCGCGATAGCGTCATGACCTAAATCCACTTTAGGTCATTACATTCCTTGCGGCATCTTGTTGGAGGTCCACCCATGGCTGCGAATCTCGCGCATACCGCGAATCTCGCGCACGCCGCGAATCTCGCGCATACCGCCGACCAGCGCGCAGGTGCCGACCAGTCGCACCACTTTCACACGGGCCTACTCTTCGCGATCGGCTCGGCGTTCGCCTTCGGATGCTCAGGTCCGTTCGCAAAGTCACTGATGGAGGCCGGCTGGACCCCGACCGCGGCCGTCACCGCCCGGTTGGCGGGCGGCGCGCTGGCGATGGCCGTTTTCGCCTCGGTCGTGCGCCCCGGCTGGATCCGGGAGGCGCGAACTCACGCACGCACCATCGCGCTCTACGGTGTCGTGCCAATCGCAGGCGCTCAACTCTTCTACTACAACGCGGTCTCCCATCTGTCGGTCGGCGTCGCGTTGCTGCTCGAATACACCGCTCCGATCCTCGTGGTGGGCTGGCTGTGGGCGACCACCCGAAACCGACCCACCAACCTGACATTCGGGGGCGTGGCGCTCGCCGTGGCTGGCATCATGCTCGTCCTGGGGGTCCTCGGGCCCGACGGGCCGGCGGGCGCCGACATCAACCCCGTCGGTGTCGGATGGGGCCTGGCCGCGGCGGTCTGTGCTGCCTGCTACTTCCTGATGTCGGACAAAGTCAGCGGCCACGGACCTGACGGCCAGTCTGGGTTACACCCGATCACGCTGGCCGCCGCCGGGCTCGCCGTCGGTACCGCGGCGGTCGCACTGCTAGGCGTCTCCGGGTTGATGCCGCTGACATTCACCGCCGCCGACACCGTGGTCGCCGGCTGGACCACGTCGTGGCTGGTGCCCGTCGTCGCGCTGGCGCTTATCCCGACAGCGATCGCGTACACCCTCGGGATCGTCGGCATCGCCCGACTGCGGCCCCGGTTCGCGTCGTTGGTAGGCCTGTCCGAGGTGATGTTTGCGGTACTGGCTGCGTGGGTGCTTCTCGGCGAGGCCGTCGCGCTGACACAAGCTCTCGGTGGCGCGGTCGTGCTGATCGGACTCGCGCTGGCTCGCCAGGGCGACCGCAGCGAGCAGATCGCACTGACAAAACCGGCGACGTCACAACCGGCGATGTCACAACCGGCGACGTGCCCAGATGCACTGATTACCGCGCTGACCACACCGCGACTGTGCATCGCCCAGACCGATAGCTAGCATGGCTCGGGTGAACACCGATGCACCTGTCCGCCGCATTGCCCGAATCCCGTCGCTTGCGGCCGCCATGGTCGCCGCCGTCGCGCTACTCCTCGCGCCGGCCGTCACCGGTCCGGCGACCGCACCCATCGCCCAAGCGCAGGGCTGCCCGGACATCGAGGTGGTGTTCGCCCGCGGCACCGACGAACCGCCGGGCCTTGGCCGGGTAGGCCAAGGGTTCGTCGACTCGCTACGCGGTCAGGTCGGCGGCCGGTCCGTCGGCGCCTACGCCGTCAACTACCCGGCCACCTACAACTTCTTCGCGGCAGCCACCGGCGCCAACGATGCCAGCGGCCACATTCAGTACATGATGGCCAACTGCCCGAACACCAGGCTGGTACTCGGCGGCTACTCGCAGGGCGCTGCTGTGATCGATGTCATCTCGGCGGTACCGTTCCCGGCCGTCGGGTTCAACAACCCACTGCCTCCCAACGCCCCCGATTTCGTCGCTGCCGTCGCGGTATTCGGCAACCCGACATCGAAGGTCGGCCTACCGCTGACGGTCAGCCCGATCTGGGGGTCGCGCGCCATCGACCTTTGCACCCTCAATGACCCGATCTGCTCGGCCGGCGAGGACATCCCCGCACACAGCAACTACGTGCCCGGCATGACGAACCAGGCCGCCGCTTTCGTTGCGCAACGCCTCTAGACACAACGACCGCTCAGCGCGACGACCGCTCAGCGCGACGACCCCTAGGCCCAACGAGGTCTAGGCGCAGCCACCTCTGAGCCGCAAACGACCGCTCAGTGCGACGGCTCTCAACCGGCCGTGCGTTAGGATGCGCTGTGTTTTCTGACCACCCGAGCCGCCGTGTCCTGGCTGCAATCTGCGCCGCTGCGACCGCCCCGATAGCTGCGGCTGTCGTACTGCCCGTCCCCACAGCCGCCGCCCAGCCATGCCCCGACGTGGAGGTGGTGTTCGCCCGCGGGACGAGCGAGGCCCCCGGTGTCGGCCGGGTGGGCCAGGCGTTCGCGAACGCGCTGGGGGCGCAGCTCGGCGGACTCTCGGTGGGAACCTACGGTGTCAACTATCCGGCCAGCTATGACTTCCTCTACACCGCCGACGGCGCGAACGACGCCACCAACCGCATCGCCGTGATGGCCCAGCAGTGCCCTGGCACCCGGATCGTGCTCGGCGGCTACTCGCAGGGCGCGGCGGTAGTCGACATGTTGGCTGGTGTGCCGCCCCTGGGGAACAAGTTGGGCGACATCGGATCCGCCCCTCCGTTGCCCGGCAGCCTCAGCAGCAACGTGGCGGCGGTCGCGGTGTTCGGCAATCCGGCTACCAAGTTCGGCAATCCGGTCTCGGCCTCCGGTTCTTTCGCGGGCAAAGCGATCGATCTGTGTGCCAACGGCGACCCGATCTGCTCGGACGGCCGAAATCCGTTCGCACACACGAACTACGAATCCTCACCATCTATAGCCCAGGCTGCCGGTTTCGCCGCCGGGAGAATCTGAATTCCACAGCGGCCATCGCCCCGCTATGATCGACCAGGTGATTCGAAAATTGACGGCAGCGGCGGTTCTCGCCGCATCAGCGCTGATCACCCCCGCAGTGATTCCAGGCGGCGCGGCGACGCTTCTCCCCGTGGCTTCCGCCGCCTGCCCCCAGGCGGAGCTCATCTTCGCCCGCGGCCGCATCGAACCGCCCGGCGCCGGACAGATCGGCAACGCGCTGATCAGTCAGTTGCGCAGCAAGACGGGCAAGAACATCGATCTTTACGCCGTGCAGTACCCGGCCGATACTGAGATCGACGAGGGCGCCAACGACATGAGCCAGCGCGTCCAGTACATGGCCGCTAACTGCCCCGACACGCGACTGGTCCTCGGCGGCTACTCGCTTGGGGCTGCGGCAACCGATGTCGTGGTAGCAGCGCCGATCGCCGCGTTCGGCTTCGATCATCCGCTGCCATCGGGTGTCGATCGGCACATTGCGGCGGTAACGCTGTTCGGCAACGGCAGCCAGTGGGTCGGCTCGATCGCCAACTTCACCAACCCCGCGCTGAGAGACCGGATCATCGAGCTGTGCCATGGCGACGACCCGATCTGCAATCCCACCGCCCCGGAGAACTGGCAGGATGCCTGGCCCGCTCACCTGGCGTCGGCTTACATCAATGGAGGAATGGTCAACCAGGCCGCCGACTTCGTGTCGAGCAGGCTCTAACGGATCAGGCGATCTCCTCCGGGGTACGCAGGTCTCGGGTGACGAGATTGCGTGCGGGGAGCTCGCTGTCGGGCGGATAATCGACCTGGACCAGGCTCAGCCCCCGTGCCGGCGCTGCGGCGAAGTCACTGGACCGCCGGGGCGCGGTCAGTAGCGCCGCACACCAACGCGCGTCACGGCGGTGTTCACCGACTGCGAGCAATGCCCCGACCAGTGACCGCACCATGTTCCAGCAGAACGCGTCGGCGCTGACATGCACCGCGATCTGGTGTCCGTCACGGGTGCAGTCCAGCCGTTGCAACTCCCGGATTGTCGTGGCGCCGTCTCGGTGCCGGCAGAACGCAGCGAAATCGTGCAATCCCACCAGTTCTCGGGCCGCCGCGGCCATGGCATCAACATCCAACGGACGTCGCCAGGCGGCCACGAACCGCGCGTCGTGCGGTTCAACGCCGAAGGGAGCCGTCGACAACCGATAGACGTAGTGGCGGCGCAGCGCGGAAAACCGCGCGTCGAAGCCGGCCGCGGCACGGGTGACCTCGAGGACCCGAACGTCCTCGGTCAACAACTTGGCCAGCCGACGCACCAGCGGATCGAACTCGCCCTCACCCTGGCGGCGCGTGCGCGGGTAGGCGTGGGGCAACGAGTCGAACGGGACATCGAGGTGGGCGACCTGCCCGGCGGCATGAACCCCGGAGTCGGTACGGCCGGCGGCCCGCACCCGCACCGCTACCTCAAACACTGTCGACAGGGCATCGTCGATGACGCCGGCCACTGTGCGCTGCCCCGGCTGCGACGCCCACCCGGCGAATTCGGTTCCGTCGTAGGCGATGTTCAATCGGAGCCGGACCAGGCGTGGGGAATGACCGGGAAGTGCAGCGTGCCCGCCATCAGATTCGATGGCGGGCACTGTGTCGTTCATGCGACGTCGTTCATGGGATGTCGATCACGCAATGTAGTTCACGCAATCAGGACTTGTCGGAATCCTCGGCGTCAGCTGCCTCCTCGGCCGCTCCGGCCTCGGACACGTCGGCCTCGGCTGCCTGAGCCGCCTCGGCCTCGGCTGCCTGAGCCTCCTCGATCGCCCCATCTTCAGACTTGGCTTCGGCCACTGACTCGAGTTCAGTCGGCCGCGCGGCCTGCTTTGCCTTTGGCGAAGCCGCCGACGATCCACTGCCGCCGGCGCGGCTCCGGCGGGCCCGCTCAGCCTCGGACGTCACGGTCTTCTCCCGCACCAGTTCGATAACCGCCATCGGCGCATTGTCACCCTTGCGAGCCTCGACTTTGATGATGCGGGTGTAGCCACCGTCGCGGTCGGAGAAGAACGGACCGATCTCGGCGAACAGGACGTGCACGACGTCCTTGTCGCGGATCTTCTTCATCACCTCACGCCGGTTGTGCAGCGTGCCCTTCTTGGCGTGGGTGATGAGCTTCTCCGCGTACGGACGCAATGCCCGGGCCTTCGGCTCGGTCGTCTTGATGCGGCCATGCTCGAAGAGCGAGGTGGCCAGGTTGGCCAGCAGCGCCTTCTGATGCGAGGACGACCCGCCGAGGCGAGGACCCTTGGTGGGCTTAGGCATTGGAAACTCCAGGCATGGCGACTATCTCCTAAATGGGGCCGGTCCCCGTATCAGGTAGGACCGGGACGGATCGGGCGGGTGAAGCTGGGTGGGAATATGCCCGTTAGAGCTGTTCGGTCTCGGCGAAGTCCTGCTCGGCGTCCGAGTCGTAGCCGGCGTCACTGTTCCACGTGCCGGTAGCCACGTCGTAGCCGGCGACCTCGGACGGATCGAAGCTGGCCGGGCTGTCCTTGAGCGACAGACCCAGCTGATGCAGCTTGATCTTCACCTCATCGATGGACTTCTGGCCGAAGTTTCGGATGTCCAGCAGGTCAGACTCCGTGCGGGCCACGAGCTCGCCCACCGTGTGCACACCCTCGCGCTTGAGGCAGTTGTACGAGCGAACGGTCAGGTCAAGGTCGTCTATGGGCAGCGCGAACGACGCGATGTGGTCGGCCTCGGCAGGCGACGGACCGATCTCGATGCCCTCGGCTTCGACGTTGAGTTCCCTTGCCAGACCGAACAATTCGACCAACGTCTTGCCTGCTGATGCCAGGGCGTCGCGGGCACCGATCGAGGCCTTGGTCTCGACGTCGAGGATCAGCTTGTCGAAGTCGGTGCGCTGCTCGACACGAGTGGCCTCCACCTTGTAGGTGACCTTGAGCACCGGCGAGTAGATGGAATCGACCGGGATACGGCCGATCTCAGCACCCGAGGCCTTGTTCTGCACGGCCGGAACGTAGCCGCGGCCGCGCTCGACAACCAGTTCCACCTCGAGCTTGCCCTTGTCGTTGAGGGTGGCGATGCGCATGTCGGGGTTGTGCACGGTGACACCGGCCGGCGGGACGATGTCGCCCGCGGTCACCTCGCCCGGCCCCTGCTTGCGCAGGTACATGGTGACCGGCTCATCCTCCTCGGAGGAGACGACCAGACCCTTGAGGTTCAGGATGATGTCAGTGACATCTTCCTTGACGCCGGGGACGGTAGTGAACTCGTGCAGCACACCGTCAATGCGAATGCTGGTGACCGCTGCGCCGGGGATCGACGACAGCAGCGTGCGACGCAGCGAGTTGCCAAGGGTGTAACCGAATCCGGGCTCCAGCGGCTCGATGACGAACTGGGAGCGGTTCTCGGCGATAACATCTTCGCTCAGTGTGGGGCGCTGAGAAATCAGCATGGGGTTCTCTTTCTCCTTCTCGGCAACCGCTATTTGATGCCGTTAAGTGGTCCTGTCTCGCCGGGTAGCGAGACTTCCGGGCCGGTGCTACTTCGAGTAGAGCTCGACGATCAGCTGCTCGCTGAGCGGGATGTTGATCTGCGCGCGCTCAGGAAGCTGGTGCACGAGAATGCGCTGACGCTCGCCGACGACCTGCAGCCAGGCCGGGATCGGGCGATCGCCCGCGTTGGCCCGAGCCAGCTCGAAAGGCAGCGTGTTGATCGACTTTTCCTTGATGTCGATGATGTCGTATTGCGACACACGGTAGCTGGGGATATCCACCTTTACGCCGTTGACGGTGAAGTGGCCGTGGCTGACCAGCTGACGCGACATCCGGCGGGTACGGGCCAGACCGGCGCGGTACACGACGTTGTCCAGCCGGCTCTCCAGGATGCGCAGCAGGTTGTCGCCGGTTTTGCCGGGCTGACGGTTGGCTTCCTCGTAGTAGCGACGGAACTGCTTTTCCATCACACCGTAGGAGAAGCGGGCCTTCTGCTTCTCCTGCAGCTGCTGGCGGTACTCGCTCTCCTTGATGCGCGCGCGGCCGTGCTGACCGGGCGGGTAGGGGCGCTTTTCGAACGACTGGTCGCCGCCGATGAGGTCAACGCCCAGACGGCGTGACTTGCGTGTCGCGGGTCCTGTGTAACGAGCCATGAATCTTCTCTCCTAAGCCTTCGTGAAGCCTTCGTGATTTCCCGTTACACCCGGCGCCGCTTGGGCGGACGGCAACCGTTGTGCGGCTGAGGGGTGACGTCAGAAATTGCGCCAACCTCGAGTCCGGCGGCTTGTAATGAACGGATCGCGGTCTCGCGGCCCGAACCCGGACCCTTGACGAAGACGTCGACCTTCTTCACGCCGTGCTCCTGCGCCTTGCGTGCGGCGCTCTCCGCGGCCAACTGCGCGGCGAACGGGGTGGACTTGCGGGACCCCTTGAAGCCGACGTGACCAGAAGACGCCCAAGCGATGACGTTGCCCTGCGGATCGGCGATCGTCACGATCGTGTTGTTGAACGTGCTCTTGATGTGCGCGGCACCGTGCGGGACGTTCTTCTTTTCCTTGCGACGGGTCTTCTGACCCTTCTTCGCGGTGGCGCTTGCACCCTTTTTTGCTGGTGGCATGGTCTTTACCTGGCCTTCTTCTTGCCGGCGATGGTGCGCTTCGGGCCCTTACGGGTGCGCGCGTTGGTTTTGGTGCGCTGGCCACGCACAGGCAGGCCGCGACGGTGCCGCACGCCCTGGTAGCAGCCGATCTCGATCTTGCGACGGATGTCGGCCTGCACCTCGCGTCGCAGGTCACCCTCCACCTTGATGTTGCCTTCGATGAAGTCGCGCAGCTCGGTCAACTGATCGTCGGTGAGATCCTTGGTCCGCAGATCCTTGTCAATGCCGGTGCCGGCCAGAATCTCCTGGGACCGGGTGCGGCCGACGCCGTAGATGTAGGTCAGCGCGATCTCCATGCGCTTGTCGCGCGGGAGATCGACGCCCATAAGTCGTGCCATCAGGCAGTGTTTCCTTCTTCTCTGCGGAGGTCTGATCCCAGTCCGTTCCCACTCGCTGGTGGGGTCCGGCCTCCGTGCCGGACGTGGATGTTTGCTCTGCGCGCAAGCTCTCATCGCTGCTGAGCGGCGTATCCGCTCAGTGGTACTGGGAGGTCTTCATTCAGTTGTGTCAGTGCGATCTGCTGTGGTCGGCCGTACGTTCAGAAACCCCGGCTCAGCGCTGCCGTTTGGTCTTCGCGCAGGCGCTCATCCTTGTCTCTGCTTATGGCGCGGATCGGGGCAGATCACCATGACCCGCCCATGCCGACGGATCACCCTGCATTTGTCGCAGATGGGCTTGACGCTCGGGTTCACCTTCACGGCTCGTTCGATCCTTCTGTGCTTCAGGGATGGGTGCTTCTGTTACTTATTCGGGTGCGTGAGTGCCTATCGATGACTCGTAAGCGCTCATCACTTGTAGCGGTACACGATGCGGCCGCGGGTCAGGTCGTAGGGCGATAGCTCCACCACGACGCGGTCCTCCGGGAGGATGCGGATGTAGTGCTGCCGCATCTTGCCGCTGATGTGGGCGAGCACCTTGTGTCCGTTCTCCAGCTCAATGCGGAACATCGCATTGGGCAGGGGCTCGACCACGCGACCCTCGACCTCAATGGCACCGTCTTTCTTGGCCATACTGTGTAGCGATCCTTGCTTTCGTTTCGTATCGGCGTGTTGGCCTGTTCGGCCTGTCCGGCGCAGCCTTCGTCCGACCAAGAACGTCCGGACGGGGCACGCAAGAAGTCGGCGCGGCAGCCGCACCGTTGATCCATGCTACTCGCAGACGGGCCGGGCCCAAAATTCGCGCGGAATAGTGACGACGATCGACTCGCGACCGGCGCCGATCTCATCGCAGTAAGCCGGCCGCCGACAGTGGCGCATGAAGCTCACCTCCTGAACGGCACTTAGCGCGCGGGCTAGGGTTTTGACCATGCGACTGCTGGTCACCGGCGGCGCCGGCTTCATCGGCGCCAACTTCGTGCACGGCGCGGTTCGTGACTACCCCGACGTCGCAGTCACGGTGCTCGACGCCATGACCTATGCCGGCAGCCGGGAGTCGCTGGCCTCGGTGGACAGTGAGATTCGGTTGGTGCAGGGCGATGTCACCGATGCAGAATTGGTGGGCAAGCTCGTCGCCGCGTCCGACGCCGTGGTGCATTTCGCCGCCGAAACTCACGTCGACAACGCGCTGGCGGACCCGGAGCCTTTCGTGCGCTCGAACGTGCTCGGGACGTTCTCGGTACTTGAGGCGGTGCGTCACCGAGGTGCTGAGGCGAGCATTCGCTTGCATCACGTGTCTACCGACGAGGTGTACGGCGATTTGGCCCTCGGGGACGCGGCGCGGTTCACCGAGACCACGCCCTACAACCCGTCCAGCCCGTACTCGTCGACCAAGGCGGCCGCCGACATGCTGGTGCGGGCCTGGGTGCGCTCCTATGGATTGGCGGCAACAATCTCGAACTGCTCCAACAACTACGGTCCCTATCAGCATGTGGAGAAGTTCATCCCGCGTCAGATCACCAATGTGCTGACCGGTCGGCGACCCAAGCTTTACGGCAGCGGCGCCAACGTGCGCGACTGGATCCACGTCGACGACCACAACAGTGCGGTCTGGCGGATCCTCACCGACGGTGGCATCGGCCGCACCTACCTGATCGGGTCCGAAGGCGAACGCGACAACCTGTCGGTGATGCGCGCAATCCTGAAACTGATGGGACGACCTGTCGACGAGTTCGACCACGTCACGGATCGGGCGGGCCACGATCTGCGATACGCGATCGATCCGTCGACTCTGCGCACCGAATTGGGCTGGGAACCAGAACATACCGACTTCGAAGACGGTCTGCGGGCAACCGTCCAGTGGTACCGCGACAATGAGTCGTGGTGGGGCCCGCTCAAAGACGTCGTGGAAGCCGAATACGAAGAACGTGGTCAGTGAAAAGAACGTGGTCAGTGAGATGAAGTTTCGCGAGCTGTCCGTTCCCGGGGCCTGGGCGATCACCCCGCAACTGCACGTAGACCCGCGAGGGGCGTTCTTCGAATGGTTTACCGACGCCGACTTCACCGCGCTGGCGGGGCACCACTTTGACCTGCGGCAGGCCAATTGTTCGGTGTCAGCGGCCGGCGTGCTCCGGGGCCTGCATTTCGCCCAACACCCACCAAGTCAAGCGAAATATGTTACGTGCGTGCATGGTTCGGCGTTCGACGTCGTCGTCGATATCCGGGTGGGTTCGCCCACCTTCGGGCAGTGGGATGCAGTGCTGCTTGACGCCGAGGGTCGCGGATCGGTGTACATCTCCGAGGGTCTGGCCCACGCCTTTCTCGCATTAGAGGACGACACGACCGTGATCTACCTGTCCTCGGCGCCGTATGACCCCGACCGCGAGCATGCAATTTGCGCTACCGATCCGGCGTTGGGCATCGAGTGGCCGGCCGACGGCGAATTCCAGCTTTCCGCCCGCGATGCCGCAGCACCCACCCTGGACCAGGTGCGGGCATCCGGCCTGCTGCCGAGCTGGGACGAGACGCGCGCGTTCATCGGGCAGCGGCGCCGCGAGCTCGGATCAACCCAACTCGGATGAAGATAGCTCGGATCAACACCGACAGCGTTCCTCCCGGCGACCCCTTGTCAACGCCGTCGACGCATTACTAGGATATCCAAGTATCTAGCGGCGAGAGGATCAACCATGACCACCCGGAGATTGGCCACCCGGATTCCCCATTTCATCGGCGGCAAGCGCACCGAACTGCAGTCCAGCCGCACGGCTGACGTTCTGAACCCCAGCACCGGCGAGGTTCAAGCCCAGGTCGTTCTGGCTAGCGCGGCCGACGTCGACACCGCAGTGGCCACGGCCGTCGAGGCGCAGAAGGAGTGGGCCAGCTGGAACCCGCAGCGCCGGGCGCGGGTAATGATGAAGTTCATCGATCTCGTCGGCCAGCACGAAGATGAGTTAGCAGAACTCCTATCCCGGGAGCATGGGAAGACCGTTCCCGATTCCAGGGGCGACATCCAGCGCGGCATCGAGGTCATCGAATTCGCCATCGGCATCCCACACCTGCTCAAGGGCGAGTTCACCGAGGGCGCCGGCGGCGGCATAGACGTCTACTCGATGCGCCAGCCGCTGGGCGTGGTGGCCGGCATCACGCCGTTCAACTTCCCGGCGATGATCCCACTGTGGAAAGCCGGACCCGCACTGGCGTGCGGGAACGCATTCATCCTGAAGCCTTCTGAGCGCGACCCATCGGTTCCACTGCGCCTGGCCGAACTCTTTTCGGAAGCCGGCCTGCCCGCCGGTGTCTTCCAGGTCGTCCATGGCGACAAAGAAGCAGTCGACGCAATCCTGACCCACCCCGAGGTCAAGGCGGTGGGCTTCGTCGGGTCCTCCGACATCGCGCAGTACATCTACTCCACGGCAGCGGCCAACGGGAAACGTTCGCAGTGCTTCGGCGGGGCCAAGAACCACATGATCGTGATGCCCGATGCCGACCTCGACCAGGTTGTCGACGCGCTGATCGGTGCGGGCTACGGAAGCGCCGGTGAGCGTTGCATGGCGATCAGCGTCGCGGTGCCGGTCGGCGAAAAGACAGCGCAACAGCTTCGAAATCGGCTCGTCGAGCGGGCAAACCAGCTCCGCGTGGGCCACAGCCTGGACCCCAAGGCCGACTACGGGCCGCTGATCACTGAGGCCGCGCTGCACCGGGTCCGCGACTACATCGGCCAGGGTGTGGCCGCCGGCGCCGAACTGGTCGTGGACGGTCGGGAACGCACCGCCGACGAGCTGACGTTCAGCGTTGATGGAGCCGACGCGCCCCTCTCCGGCGGCTACTTCATCGGGCCCACCCTGTTCGACCATGTCAGCACCGAGATGTCCATTTACACCGATGAGATCTTCGGACCGGTGCTGTGCATCGTCAGGGCCGCCAACTACGAAGAAGCGCTGGAGCTCCCTTCTCAGCATGAGTACGGCAACGGCGTGGCGATCTTCACCCGCGACGGCGACACCGCCCGTGACTTCGTGTCCCGGGTGCAGGTCGGGATGGTCGGTGTGAACGTACCCATCCCGGTTCCGGTGGCCTATCACACCTTTGGCGGCTGGAAGCGGTCCGGTTTCGGTGATCTCAACCAACACGGTCCGGAGTCGATCAAGTTCTACACGAAGGTCAAGACGGTCACTGAGCGCTGGCCCTCAGGCATCAAGGATGGCGCCGAATTCGTCATCCCCACCATGAAGTAGCGGCGTTGCCTCCCCCACTGTTCGAGATGGACAGCCCATTCGAAATGAACAGCGACGACCGCATCATCGTCGAGACCGCCGCGGCATTCGCCGAAAAGCGTTTGGCACCTTATGCGCTGGAATGGGACGCCGATAAGCACTTTCCCGTCGATGTGCTGCGTGAGTCCGCAGAGCTCGGCATCGCCGCGATCTACTGTTCCGAGGAGGTGGGCGGAAGCGGACTGCGACGCCTCGATGCGGTGCGGATCTTCGAGGAGTTGGCCGCAGCTGACCCGACGATCGCGTCGTTCATCTCGATCCACAACATGTGCGCCTGGATGATCGACAGCTACGGCACCCCCGAACAGCGAAAGTCCTGGGTGCCGAGGCTGGCCACGATGGAGGCGATCGCCAGCTACTGCCTGACCGAACCGGGCGCGGGCTCAGATGCCTCCGCGCTGCGGACCCGCGCGGTCCGGGACGGGTCGTCCGCCGGATCAGACTATGTGCTCGACGGGGTCAAGCAGTTCATCTCCGGTGCGGGAGTGTCCGACGTATACGTTGTGATGGCTCGCACCGGCGAAGAAGGTCCCCGCGGAATATCGGCATTTGTGGTGGAAAAAGACACGCCCGGCCTCAGTTTCGGTGTCAACGAAGCCAAGATGGGGTGGAATGCGCAGCCGACCGCCCAGGTGATCTTCGAGCAAGTTCGGGTCTCGGCGGACGCGCTGCTCGGCGGCCCCGAGGGCGAGGGCGCCGGTTTCGGCGTTGCGATGAACGGACTCAACGGAGGCCGCATCAACATCGCCTCCTGCTCGCTGGGAGGGGCCCGGACCGCCTACCACAAGGCTGCGAACTACCTCCGCGATCGAGAAGCTTTCGGCGGCTCGCTGCTCGACGAGCCGACCATTCGATTCACCCTGGCCGACATGGCCACCTCATTAGAGACATCGCGAATCCTGTTGTGGCGTGCGGCATCCGCACTCGATGCAGGCTCTCCGGATAAGGTAGAGCTGTGTGCGATGGCCAAGCGCTACGTCACCGATGTCTGCTTCGAGGTAGCCGATCAAGCCCTGCAACTTCATGGCGGTTACGGCTACCTGCAAGAGTATGGGCTCGAGAAAATCGTCCGGGATCTGCGAGTGCACCGAATCCTGGAGGGAACGAACGAAATCATGCGCGTGGTCATCGGACGAGCCGCAGCGGCCCGCGCCCGTGGGTGTTAGCGACGGGAGAATTTAACATGAAAACGATCGCATTCTTGGGCTTGGGCCATATGGGCGGGCCGATGGCTGCCAACCTCGTCGCGGCGGGACACGCCGTGCGTGGATTCGATCCGGTGGCGGCCCTCAAGGAGGCCGCAACCGAGAAGGGCGCCACGGTGTTCGACAGCGGCGCCGAAGCGGTGGCCAACGCCGATGTGGTGATCACCTCGCTACCCAATGGCGCGATAGTGAAGGCCTGTTACGCCGAGATTCTGCCGGCCGCGAAAAAGGGAACCCTGCTGATCGACACATCGACGATCTCAGTAGACGACGCGCGCGAGATCCACCAGCAGGCGGTGGCGGCCGGACTGGCCCAACTCGATGCCCCGGTTTCAGGCGGCATCAAGGGCGCTACCGCGGGAACGCTGGCCTTCATGGTCGGCGGCGAAGACGCCGATGTTGAACGCGCGAAGCACATTCTGGATCCGTTGGCGGGCAAGGTCATTCACTGCGGCAAGTCCGGCGCCGGACAGGCGGCCAAGCTGTGCAACAACATGGTGTTGGCGGTGCAGCAGATCGCGGTGGGAGAGGCATTTGTCCTTGCCGAGAAGCTCGGTCTGCCGGCCCAGTCGCTGTTCGACGTGATCACCGGGGCCACCGGCAATTGTTGGGCGGTACACACCAATTGCCCGGTCGCCGGACCAGTGCCCACGTCGCCGGCGAACAACGATTTCAAGCCAGGGTTCGCGACGGCGTTGATGAACAAGGATCTCGGCCTGGCGATGGCCGCGGTGGACTCGACTGGATCATCTGCACCGCTGGGCGCCCACGCCGCCAAGATCTACGCGAAGTTCGCCGAGAACCATTCCGACAAAGACTTCAGCGCGATCATCGAACTGCTCCGAAACTGAGCAAGCCGTTCAGACTGCATTGGCGGCGAACGTCTCTCGAACTTCTCCGCCGTCAGTGCAATCTCAACGCATGTCTACGCAGCCGAATGCCGAGGGGTTTCCTGCCACTTGTCGTGCACGCGCTGACATTCGGCTACCCGCAGCGGCATTCCGACGGTATCGTCACCCTCGATCAGCACAGTCGCCAGGCCAGCGCCGGTGGCCTGACGCTGATTAACATGCGACCCCGCGAACGCCAGCGCATCCTGGGGGGTAGCGCCGAGGTCGGCCAGAGCGACCCGATAAAGGTTCGCGTCCGGCCCGGCCGGGAGATCGGCGGCCGTCACGATTGTGCTGACGATGCCCTCACCGACGAGTTGGCGCACCAGCGGTTCGATCCACCCATGCCGCCCGCTGCTCACCACACCGATCGCGATGCCGGCGCCGAAGGCGTCGGTGATGAGGTCGACCAGACCAGTGCGCGCCACGATGCCGGCGTCCAGAATCGTCTCGTCGATAATTTTCTCCTTGGCCGCGCAAACCTCGTCGGCAAGCAGTTCGGCGAGCACATCGCACTCGGTATTCACTCCGCGCTTGCGGAGTTCGGCGGCCACGCGGCGTCGTTCGTCCCGGAGCGCCAGCAGTTGACGGTAACGCGCAACCGTCCACTCGATCTCTAATCCGAGCGAAGCGAACGCGGCGTTGTAGGCGGGAAGATGCCCGCCGCATTCGACGTCGGCGATGGCGTCGAGATCGAAGATCATCGCACCGAGCGTTTTCAAGGGCTGCACGCTCGGATCGCTGGACTGGGGCCGATCCCACCAAAATCGGCCTGCTCGCCATGCCTTCTGCTGCTGTGTGGGCTGCATGCCTCAATGTTGGCCCACGTCATGCCGGCCGCACCTCCCCCATTAGGGGGATTCGCGGCGCCACCTGGCCGGGGCGACCGCTAAGGTCAGGCCTCTAAGGTCAGGCCTCTAAGGTGGCACAGTGGCAACCCCGCCGGTGCGAATTGTCCTCGTCGATGATCACGAGATGGTCATCGAAGGACTCAAGGCGATGCTGGCCGCCTTCGACAGCCGGGTCACTGTCGTCGGCCAAGCCGTCGGTCCCGATCACGTGCTCAGCGTCGTGACCGATCTCGACCCCGACGTCGTGCTGTGCGACGTACGGATGCAGGGGTCCAGTGGCCTGGACGTGTGCCAACAGCTGCGCGCCCGCGACCCCGACCGCAAGGTCGTGATGCTCTCGGTCTACGACGACGAACAGTACCTTTTCCAGGCGTTTCGGGTCGGAGCTGCCGGTTATCTGCTCAAGAGCATCAGCAGCGGGGAACTGGTGCGCCAGCTGGAACTGGTGCATGGCGGAGAGACGGCGATCGACCCCGGTATGGCGGCCCGGGCGGTGGACACCGCGGCGAGATTACAGCGCGACGAGTTCTGGCCCGGCGCTCGCCAGGGCCTCACCCAGCGCGAGAGCGAGATCCTGTCGTTTGTGGTCAACGGCCTGTCCAACCGGGCAATAGCCACCAAGCTGGTCATCGGCGACGAAACCGTCAAGACGCATCTGAGTTCGATCTACCGCAAGCTCGGTGTCAGCGACCGCACCGGCGCGGTGGCCACCGCCTTGCGGGAAGGGATCTACCAATGAACATCTACCAATGAGCTCCGCGTCGCGGCCGCTACTGGCGGCTGACCGGGAACTCGCCCTGCTGAGGGAACTCATCCAGGCCGCCTCCAGCGGGCCCGGAGTCGAACCACTGGCTGCCGCGGCCGCGCGGATCATCACCGCGGCAACCGACAGCGACGTGTGCTTCGTGCACGTGCTCGACGACACCGAACGGTCGTTGACACTGACCGGAGCGACACCGCCCTTCGACTCCGAGGTCGGTAAGATCAGGCTTCCTCTGGGACAAGGGATTTCGGGCTGGGTGGCCAGCAACCACGAACCGGTGGTGATCAGAAGCGACAAGGAGTCCGACCCGCGGTATCTGCCGTTCGAATCGCTGCGCGGCCGGGACTTCACCTCGATGGTGTCGGTGCCGATGGAGACTGCCCCCGGCGGTCTCGTCGGGGTGCTCAACGTACACACAGTGGCCCAGCGTGAGTTCGACGATCGCGACGTTGAGCTGTTGCTGGTCATCGGCCGGCTGATCGCCGGTTCCATGCACCAGGCACGCCTGCACCGTCAATTGGTGGCCCGCGAACGCGCGCACGAGAACTTCGTCGAGCAGGTCATCGAGGCCCAGGAACTCGAGCGGCGGCGCCTGGCTGGAGACATCCACGACGGCATCTCCCAGCGCCTGGTCACGCTGTGTTACCGGCTCGATGCCGCCGCCCAGGCTGCGCAATCCGTTGATGGCCGCGATGCGCTGACCGAACAGCTCGACAAGGCGCGGGAGCTGGCCCACTTGACGTTGGAAGAGGCCCGCGCCGCTATCAGCGGTCTGCGGCCACCCGTGCTGGACGATCTCGGGTTGTCCGGTGGCCTCGCGAGCCTGGCTCGGTCAATTCCGCAGGTCCGCATCGACCTGGAAATCAGAGCAGATCTCGCCGACACGCGGCTGCCCGACCACATCGAGCTCGCGATCTACCGCATCGCACAGGAGTGCCTGCAGAACGTCGTCAAACATGCCCAGGCCACCCGCGCACGGCTGACGTTCGCGATGGACCAGGGCGATCACGGCGAGGTCGCCAGGCTGGAGATCATCGACGACGGCGTCGGTTTCGACACCTTCGAGCACCCGCTGGGTGGCGATGAGATGGGCGGCTACGGCCTGTTGTCGATGGCCGAACGGGCCGAGATCGTCGGCGGCAGGCTCAATATCCGGTCGCGTCCAGGCACCGGCACCACTGTCACCGCAACGATCCCGGTCCCGCCGCCGTCCTCTTAGCAGCCGCCAAGAACGATCAGAAATCGTCGGCGCTGCGGCGCAGAGTCTGGATCGAGGACGCAAGGGTGCGGGACTCCTCATCGGACATGCCGATGTCGGCGAACACGTCGTCGTTCAACGTCACCGTCGCATCCTCGACCGTGGAGCGCCCCAGCTCGGTGATCTGCACCAGCGTGGTACGGCCGTCGGTCGGATGCGGCAGCCGCTCGACCAACCCGTCGGACTCCAGCCGCCGGATCGCGTGCGTGACGCTGGTGACGTGCACCTGCAGACGGTCGGAGGCTTTGGTGATCGGCAGCGCGCCGGTGCGACTGAAGGCCAGAAGTCGGAGCAACTCGAAGCGGGAGAAACTCAGGTCGTAGGGCCGCAGCGCGGCCTCCACGCGGGCGAGCAGGATCTGGTGGGCACGCATCACCGAGGTCACCGCGACCATGCCGTCGGCCACCTCACCCCAACCGGAGCGCTCCCAGTTGGCGCGCGCCACCGCGATCGGGTCGCGCTTCGGTGGCGCCACCTCAGTTCAACGGCACGGTCAGTATCCGGGGCCCATCGTCAGTGACGGCGACGGTGTGCTCCCAGTGCGCGGCGCGCGAGCCGTCGGCGGTCACCACGGTCCATTCGTCCTCCAGCACAACAGTCTTCGTCGTGCCGAGGGTGAGCATCGGTTCGATGGCCAACACCGAACCCGGCACCAGATAAGGTCCGCGCCCAGGGGAACCCTCGTTGGGCAGGAACGGATCCATATGCATCTGACGCCCGATGCCGTGCCCGCCGTAGCCCGCGACGATGCCGAACTTGCGGTCGTAGCGCGCCTCGGCGGCTCGGGTGCCGAGTTCGATCGCGTGCGAGACGTCGGTCAGCCGATTGCCCGGCACCATCGCGGCGATGCCGGCCTCCATCGACTCTCGGGTGGCCCGGGACAGCAACTCGTCGACGGCGATAACCTCATCGATGCCGAAGGTGCACGCCGAGTCGCCGTGCCAGCCGTCCAGGATGGCACCGCAGTCGATCGAGACCAGGTCTCCGGCCGAGAGCTTCTCGGTGGCCGATGGGATGCCGTGCACGACGCGATCGTTGACCGAGGAGCAGATGGTGGCCGGGAACCCGTGGTAGCCGAGGAAGGACGGGTCTGCACCGCCGGCGCGGATCACCGACTCTGCGACCGCATCGAGTTCAAGGGTGGATACGCCGGGCGCGGCGGCCTCACGCACCGCCCTGAGCGCGGTGGCGACGAGCGCTCCCGCGGCGGCCATCGCGTCGAGTTCACCGGCGCTGCGTTGGGCGACCACCTTGCGACCGCGCAGAGAAATCATGGCGGGTACTAGCGGCCGAGCGCCTTCAGCGCACGGCCGAACACCTCGTCGAGTTCGCCGACGGCATCCACGGTGACCAGCGTCTCGCTGTAGTGGTCCAGCAGTGGCGCGGTCTCATCGCGGTACACCCTGAACCTGTTGTGAATGATGTCCTCGGTGTCGTCGGCGCGGCCGCGGC
>Ga0210003_1001441_pt1 | contig 21050 bp, 33 predicted proteins | sample LantaG_FD_182804 | JGI IMG/M metagenome (GOLD analysis project Ga0210003, IMG submission 182804) | Deep subsurface microbial communities from Baltic Sea to uncover new lineages of life (NeLLi) - Landsort_02402 metaG (SPAdes) (version 2) | ecosystem: Environmental > Aquatic > Marine > Oceanic >... | reverse complement strand
TTTATAGAAAAAATTCAAACGTTGAACGATGTCTGCATTGATGACTATGTACCTTGTCATTTTTATAATATTATCGATAGTTCTAGATATCCTATAAGCGTTTATTGGTCAACTGGCGGTCAAACTAGTGGTTCCTGTTGGGAAGGGCCGCATGAATATCATTCTTATTCCGGGGACCCAGAGCCAGAGTTCAAGGCTTTAGATATAATATTAGAAGAACTGTGTCCTAATATTAAATTTTTACAGTATAAAAATATTTATAATCAAGTCGTCAAAACTACTACAGTAGAAGATGGTGATTACTATGGAAATACGAGCAATTACGGTATCAAATATTGTTACCTAGAGGAGCTATATAATAAACTATGCGAGAAAAATCTGTTATAACTTGTGTTGTTGGGCTTCCTGGAAGTGGCAAGACTCATTATGCCAATCAGGAGTGTTCTAAGACTGGTGGGATTGTCATAGATGATATAACCAGTTTTAACCAGTTAAAAAGTGCTTTTGTAGATAATGAATATATCTATATTACGGACCCTCATTTCTGCATTCCTCAACTGAGATATAATGCGGAAAAAATGATTTCGTCTTTGGGTAAAAATATAGAAATAAAATGGATCTATTTTGAGAATTCCGCAGAAAAATGTTTAAAAAACATCAAACACAGAAAAGATAATAGGTCAGTTGAACCAACTATAATGATTTATACTAAAATATATGATCCCCCTAAAGACGCAAAAAAGATTTGGCAAGAATAAGGAGTAATAATGGCGTTTTATATTTGGTTAGACAAGGATGGAAAAGAAACAGAGCGTAAGCCCAAGACTCGCGGGCGTCCGCCAGTCGGGGCAGTATCTAATGCTGATGGCAATTCATATATAACCGAAGGGTCGGTTAAACAAACAAAAATATCTTTATCTATTCCGACTATTGGTGCGGATGAAGCTCCTGATATCAATTTGGAAATGCAAAATACTGTTTTAAAACAAGAGCCTAAAGTCGTTAAGCATAGAAAAAGTAAAAAGAATCCCAACTACACTGAAATAGAGTACGATAGTACACCAAATGACGTAGAAATAGAAGAGATTAAGTGCTATAAAGAAACAACAAAATTACACATGAAAGATTTCTTGAAATGTTGTTTTGTTGATCCGGCAGATTTTATAATTTCAGAAAAAACTATAGTCTTAGATAAAGTAGTAATGATTGCGGAAACTGGGCTATTAAATATCAAATTTAACAGTGCCTATTCTCGTATTGAAATTGATATCAATGAAAATGTAACAAGGGTTTGGAGTATTTGTCCCAAAAACCCGTCGTTTTACATACAAAATTTATTTTTGGACTTTAACATAGATTAAGGAGAAAATTATGTCAAAAAATAGAATTAGTGTAGCAGAGGCAGTAAATAAGATGCAAGGGTCTAAGGGAAAGTTTATGACAGTAACTTTTACTAAGCGTGGAGATAATACTCCTCGGACAATGAACTGTAGAACTGGCGTTTCCAAGGGTGTTAAAGGGACAAGGCGAGCCCGCAAGAACACCGGGCTAATGACCGTATATGATATGACAAAACGAGAGTTTCGAAATATCAACGTTTCAGGGCTTCGTTCTCTTAGACTTAATGGGCTAGAATATCAGGTAGTCTAATGGGTTGGCTAACAGGTAGAAAAGTTAGTGAGGAAGTCGGTGCGGGAAGAATTAGGATAGAGCCTTTTAGCGAAGAACAAGTAAATCCTAATAGCTATGACTATAGGCTTGCTTCTTTATTGCGTAGGTTATTACCTAATTCTTCCCGCGATGGAATAGATTGTATTGATCCAAAACTCCCAATGAAATATGAAGAACTAACTATCCCACCAGAAGGCTTTCTAATGAGGGTTGAAGAGGCATATTTAGGGCATACGGTTGAAAAGTTTGGCTCTGATAATTATGCAAGTCTTTGTACTGGTAAATCTTCTATTGGAAGATTGTTTATTAAAAATCACGCTTGTGCCGGGCTGGTAGATCAAGGCTTTTTCGGCCATATAACTCTTGAAATGACTGCTAAAATGCCAACTATTATTTATCCCAATATGAGAATAGGACAAGTGTTTTGGTTTGAAAGCGTTGGAGATATTAGACTATATTGTGGAAAATATAGTGATGGAGATAATGCCGCAAAACCAAGTCAAATTTATTTGGATATAAATAAAAGATGAAAAAAGTTTTTCAAACAATAATAGATAGCGATCACGGTAATTGTATGCAAGCCGTAATAGCCTCTTTGTTAGATTTGAATCTGGATCAAGTCCCTAATTTTATTGAAGAGGATGGCTGTATCTCCTTATACGAATTTATGAACAATCATGGTTATCACGTTTGTACCATTATGCGTGAAAAGAGAAAAGATTCAACTAATTTTCTTAGTCAAATAGCAAAGTTTGATGGGGGAATAAAAGGATATTTATATGCCTCAATCCCAAGCCAAACATTCGAAAACACGACTCATGCAGTCGTTGTTGATTTGGATTTAAATATAGTTCATGATCCCAACCCCAATCAAAGAGCATTAGCGTTAACTCCGGATGACATAGAAAGTATTTTAATAACTAAAGATATGGTAATCGGAAAAACAGACAAACTTTTCACTTTAGAGGAGTGGGAAAAAGCCTCGACGGAAGAACGTAATCTAAATACTTGGAAGGCAAATGAAAAATGAAAACATTAATAGAATTAGCAGTCAATAGTTTTTTGCTGACTCTTATATTTATGTTCTCGGGCAATCTTCTTTTCTCTCAGGACTGGTGGATTGTCTTGATATTCCTAGTGCTTTTTGGAGTTTTTAATCATGTAATAGGCTACCTAGAAGGTCTAAATCAAAAATAAGAAAATTCAGGATGAAAGCTTATGTAATACCAATTGAAACAGCTTGTAATGCTCATTGTCCATTCTGCATCACACATTTCAAGAATGATATAGACTATGGAGATAGAATGTCTTGTGTAAATGTTAGGCGTTTGCCTTCCCAACTATCAGCTTTAAAAGTGGATAAGATTGAAATAACCGGCGGCGGCGAAGCTTTTTTTCACAATGATATTGATAGGATTATCACCTTTTGTTCTTCAATTGCTCCTACTCAAATATATACGAATGGATCAAAATTAGCTGATCATAGTCGTGGTCTTAATTTGCTATCATGTTTATGTATTTCGCGTTGTCATTATGATGATGCTAAGAACAAAGAATTGATGGGAATAGAGCCAGATGTAGATTTTCGAGATCTAGAGGTTCCGTTGAAATTCTCTTTAGTCCTATGTAAATCAGGCATAAGTACTGCCAGTGAGATCATGAGATATCTCGATTGGGCGATGTATAATGCCGGTGCTAGTAAAGTTGTTATCCGTCAGTTATTCGATTATGAGCCAAGTATAACAACTGATTCATATTCTGATGCCAGAATTAAAGAATACATAGGAACTGCATCACTGATTGATGATCTGGGAATAACTAATAGTCATAGAATAAATGATATGGGAAATGTTATTTTCGACTACAATGACATGGATCATAATATTATGGAAGTCGAGATAGAAAGAAGGGCATGTGCTTGCGAACTATTTAATCCAGTTTTGCGAGCGAATGGAGAAGTTTATATAGGATGGAGTGATAGAGAATGGCAAATGTAACTAAAATATGTTTCTTTGGTCCCTCTGGCAGCGGCAAAACAACTGCGATGAATATGGCGTATGGGTATCTAGCATCTGAATTGGGTAACAGAAGTAATACGTTATTCTTAAATGTTTCTACCCCCTTACACTCTATACAAAACGATATTTACAAAAAATTAAATCTACCCAACATATCTCAAGATGGACAGTTGTTACAATTCCTTGTAGAGCATTTTGGAATTGAAGTCTTATTAGTCTTATTCAAGAAGGAATTAAATAGGTTTCTTCTAGAGAATGAAGATGCTGATAAACCATTATTTATTTTAAACTCTGATTGTCGTAACAATGCCTACGATACCCTAAAAGAGCATGGTTTCATATTCATCAAGGTAATGACAGACTATAAAATCCGAGCAGAACGTTTGGGAGAGCGTCAGGATATGAGTCGAGCAGATTTAAATAAAAAATATGAGCAGACTAGCGGCATGATCGAAGATTATATCATATATAACAATGGAAAAAAGTGGGAATTAAGAGAAGAAGTTAAAAACACAATGGAACATCTACTTATAATATAGACGAAGAATAAAATTAAGATCAGAGAAAAGATAGAAACCATATCCCTTTTTAAGTTGCTTGACGGGGAAGCGATTTCAGATATTATAGATATGTTAGAGGCGAAGAAAATGAACGCCTATAAAAAAGGCTATCTTAATCTAACAGCGGAAATAGAATTTTCTAACTGTTATAGTTGTAGTGGCATTGAGGCATTGGCTCTTTACGGTTCAAGAGAAGAAACTAAAAAAGAAAAAGAAGATAGATTAGCCAAGAAAAAGAGGGACAAAGAGCAAAAAGAAAAAGCGAAGGAAACTCAAGACGAAAAGGAGTGGGCATTACTTAAGAAGTTAGCATGGAAGCATAATGCCGTTATTAAATCAAAATAACATTGGTTATGCCAGCGATTATTTTAATCTCCCCGAAATCCCGTAAAAAATTGTAGAATGTAGACGAATTTAATGGAGATAAAGATGATTACAAGTATATTAGATACAGACCTTTACAAATGGTCAATGTGTCAAGCAGTTCTTGAATTATATCCAGATGCAGAGGTTACATACAAGTTTATTAATCGTGGGACTCAAAGATTTGGATACAAGTTTCTTGAGGCTTTGAGAAATGAGATTGCTAAAATGGCAACTCTTTCTTTAGGCGATGATGAGTATATTTGGCTAAAGAACACTTGTCCTTACTTCAAGCCAATGTTTCTTGAGTATATCAAGAATTACAGATTTAATCCCAATGAGGTAGAGGCACATTTAAAGAAGAATGGGGATTTGTCAATTACTATTTCTGGTAAGTGGCATTCAACTATTCTTTGGGAAGTCCCGCTTCTTGCTCTAATCAGTGAAGTCTATTTTTCTACCGTAAAGACAGAATGGAAAACAGATCGGCAGAAAGAAAAGGCTTTTAATAAGGGGAAGGCTCTTTTAGAAGCCGGTGCTAAGTTCATTGAATTTGGAACTCGACGTAGGAGAAGTTACGAGGTTCAGAGGTTAGTTACCGAAGAACTTATCAAATCGGGCAAAGACTGTTGCTTAGGAACGAGCAATATGTATCTTGCTATGAAGTACGATGTAATGCCAGTAGGTACGTGGGCGCATGAGATGGCGATGGGGGTATCTGTTCTTGAAAGCCTCAATCGTGCCAATTATTATACAATGAAAAAGTGGTTGAAAGTTTATCCAAATGATTTGGGTATTGCTCTTACTGATACATATGGAAGTAAAGCGTTCTTCAAAGATTTTGATTTAACTTTAGCAAAGCAACTCTCGGGATTGAGACAAGACAGTGGAGACCCGATTGTCTTCGGGGATATGGCTATCGAACACTACAAGAAGTTGGGTATTGATCCTATGACAAAGACAATAGTTTTTAGTGATAGTCTTAATGTCGAAAAAGTTATTGCCATCAACAAGTATTTTGCCGGAAAAATAAAAGTAGCATTTGGTGTGGGAACTCATTTCTCGAATGATTTTGACAACTCACCTGCATTAAATATAGTTATTAAACTAAATTCTGTAAATGGTTTTCCTGTAGTTAAACTTAGTGATGATGCGGGAAAGGCCACTGGTGATAGTGAGGCAGTAAAAATGATGAAATATATTTATGGAGTGAAATAATTATGAAAGACAAAAAAGTAAAACCACTTTCACCGGATGAAGTTGTAAATGCGAAGCAGTATCAAATTCCTGATGAAGTTATCTCTACTTTTAATACTTTAATTGCGAAAAACTTTTTAGGAAAGTCTGCCACATTTAAGCAATGTGAGGTTGTTGAAGAGATAATCAAAAATATCCAAGAAGGTGATTGGGAAGAATTTAAGGGGAAAGAAGGGACTTTAAAGAGTCTGATTTTTAATCGTCACTGGTTAGATGTAGAAGATATATTTAGAAGTGCTGGATGGGATGTAAAATATGACAAGCCAGGATATAATGAGAGCTATGATGCTTTCTTTACATTTAAGAAGAAATAATAAAGTATTGTAATGATTGTAAATTTTTTGGCGCAAAAAATAATTATGCCATATGCCTTCATCCAGGAAGTAATAAAAATTATTGTATTTCGCAAAGAAAATATAGTTGGCTAAATAGCATCTTTCAAGGTCATTGTGGAGAAGCAGGAAGATGGTTTAAACCAAAGGAGAAATAATGAAGTTGTGCAAGGATTGTAAGTGGTATTGTGAAAAAAATAATCCAGAATATAGTGAATGCCATTCTCCCAAGAATATAGATAAGAGCAGAATAAAAGGAATGCATTTGGTCACTGGATTGGAGAAGATAACAAAGTGGCGTTGGCTGTTTTGTCAACATCATAGAACTTCTAGTTGGTTTGATGTCTTCTTCTTTGGTTTTTGTGGCAAAAAAGGTTATTGGTTTGAACCAAAAGACCCTGAAATTAAATAATTTTCTCCCCGAAAATGAGAAAAGAATTGTAAAAGATGTAATAATTAAAAGGAGAAGTAATGACACAACCAGTTTTTTTTGAGGGTTCTCGTAGCTTGTTAGACTATCTAAATGTTAAGGAGGAAGCTGGAAAACCGATATCCCAAAGAGAAAAAATTATTAAAACAAATCGAGGCAATGTTCGTTGTCCTCGTAAGTACCATTTAGATGAAAATAAATTACAAGAATTGCAGACTTTAATTTCTCAGGGTTTAACTCCAAATCCTTATCGGCCAGGAGGCGTTTATCATGCTTTTATTCAAGCCTTGATAAATCTGGGACCAAATAAACAGCATACATTTATTGACGTTAGAAAAGAGATGCAGCAGATAATGACCCAACAAGGGGTTAAAGGTAAAGATGGTTGGGTAGCCTTTAGGGACAAAACTCCAAGAAATTCACTATGTGCAAAAGACATAAACGGCAGGATTATACAAAATGCCTATGTCCTTCAACGACTAAGCGGATTTGACCCTTACGGAGAGAAGTTGAGAGAATTAGGATATTGTATTGATATCTTTAATGATGGTCAAGGAAAACACTTATTTTGTTTGAGAACAGGAATCTCAAAATATAATGACGTTATTCCGATAAATGAATTTAAGAATATAAACGATTAGAGAAAGAAGGAATAAATGTCAAGCATCAAATCATTTGATCAAATAGAAGCAACGAAAATCGGACGATATAGTTCTGGTTTTTACGGTCTAGATAAAATATATGGTTCCTCTATTATAGACGGAACGTTATATGAAGGCTTGCCGGTAGGGCAAATTAGCCTCTGGGCTGGTGCTGGCGGGGTAGGTAAGACTAGAATGGCAATTGAAATGGCTCTCAGAATCAACGCTACTGGTTCTAGGGTTTTGTTCTACCAAAATGAAGTTACACCGAGTGCTTTTAAGAGTTGGGTAAAAAAGCCAGTCGCTTACCCATCGAACTTCTTTGTTATTAATTATTCGTCTTTAGAAGAGCAAATCGGCGGCATATCGTCAGTTAGACCTGATGTAGTAATAGTCGATTCTATAAACATGCTAGATGGGTTTACTAATCCTACCAAATTAAGACAGATATTATTAGATTATAAAAAAGTTATTACAGATAATAATTGTCACGCCATTTTTATTAGCCACCTGAACAGAGAGGGACAGGTCAAGGGTAATAACGATATAGAATATCTCGTTGATACTGTTGCTAGTTTGACAAAAATGACTGGCTGTATCGATGAGGCCACTGGAGGTCCAGATGACAGCGTTTTTAGATTAGATATTGGAAAGAATAGATATGGTGTTTCTGGTGGATGGGTTACTTTTAAACATGTAGATGATGGAGTTATCTATTTAGTTGGAAGTCTTGATGAAGATTTTCCAACTAATAATGTTCAATCGACTGTAGGTGAGCATGGACACAGAAATGACGGGCCTATAGTGAGAATGTCTGGAACGAATTTTGACCAAATGATTAGTCCTAGTATCTCGAATTATATAGAGTTATTATGGAATATGTATAAGAATAATAATAAAACCACAAAAGACTATATTCGTCCTTTTATTATTAAGCATTATAAGGAGAATAATCTACCCTTGCCTGATTTCGATAATCTTTATAGGGATAATAGTAAAGATACTGCCCTTTTTACCTGGATTAAAAATCTGTTTAAATAATTCAATTATATTGCCTCCCCGAAAACTCCATAAAAATTGTAGATATTAGTAGTTCGTATGGAGTAGACAAGGTGGAATTAGATATTAAAAATAAACCGATACTGAATAGTATTTTCGATTTAGAAGATGAAGTAGAAATTCTTTTATCTGAAAATATTACAGGAAAATTAAGGTTAACGGCCACAGAAGAAAAAACCTTATTCTTGCAGTACAATTATGCAAGATGTCGCACTCAACTAATCTTGAATAAAGATCTCACTATCGCAAAGAATAAAGCCGAGTTATTATTTTGGCAGAATTCAATATGCGAATTAGAGGATAGGCTTATAAGAGCCAACATGGGATTAGTAACGAGTGCGATATCTTCCTTATATAATCTAGATAAAGACGAAATAAAATCAGATTGTATTTTGGCTTTATTAGAGGCAATTCGGACATTCGACGTTGAAAGAGGAAAATTCTCTACATGGGGATATGCAAATATACAGTTGGCTATTAAAAAATTTATTACACTACGAGGAAAGAATAAAGAAATATCTTGTGAGAACGAGCATTTCGATAGTCTTGAGGCTCCAGTTGCCGATATTTCGGGCATAGATGCAATTAGAGAAATTGTAGATGATAATCTGGCTGATCTTACGCCTGATGAACTAAAAGTCATTAGAATGCGATATTTCGGAAAAAGCAAGCCAAATCATACGGCAATCGGAACCATGCTTGGATTTAGTAGAGAATGGTCTAGACAGGTAGAAAAGGAAGGTCTATCTAAACTTAGAAAAGTTTTAAAAAAAACCATGTAATAGGAGAATAACATGTGTATGTATATGGACGAACACGCTTCAGCAAAGTTTTATGATAAGATTAAAAAGGACGGGATTGGATATGCTTGGAAACTTGTTGGTGTTGATATCACTGGCGGGTATTTTGCCCCATTCCTATATCATTATTCTATGGTTTACAATTATAGCAAAACAGGATATAATTCTGTAGACTTCAAACCTTGGGACTTGTCTAGATGTGAAAAAGGTATAGCAGTCGGATTCGGCTGTTTCCATTTCTTTCTTACCCGTGAAGATGGAAGAAAAGCCTTGGAGTGGATGAAAGGCAACGATCTGGGATACATTAATGGTGGCGTTCCAAAGAGTGGAGCGCAATTCCGTCGTTGCAATTCTACATATAAAGTTGTTAAAGTTTCGTTTAAGGCAGAAGATTTTATTGCCGTAGGTAGAGTAGATAATGGGTATGCCGATGTTTGGAAGTTAAATCATCATAATCATCCCCATGCTCTTTGTTCCAAGGGTTTTGAATTTATAAAATAGAAAGGTTCTAAAAATGGTAACAAATAATAAATGCGAAAAATGCGGTGCTGAGTTGCAGTCTTTTTTAAAGGACGATCATTGGACATGGGTATGCGGCTCAGGATTTTATCTTCCTTCTAGAACTTTTGTTCAATCATTAGAGTGCAAAGATCGTCAACTTTCAAAGTCTATGTTTTTTAATAGTAGATATGTGGGGAATTTAGGGTTGCTAGTTAAGGATTGTCAAACATCATCAGATAAATTTCATTTTCCAGACGTAGATATGCTTATTATACCTAATGAAACAATTGATAGGAAACATTATGCCCGCTGGGGCTCTACTCTTCTTGAGCTTGCTAAGATTTTGAATCTAAATATAGTGCTTGTCGTTAATTTAGGGGACAAAAAATCGGACTATAGCAAGTCTTTTACTTATATTGCAACAGTAGTTGCCTCCGAAGAGAGTGAGGGTGTTCTTAAAGTAACAAAAGATCGTTATAGTTATCCTGGACGGATAATTTATGTTTAATCTCCCCGATTTTCGCAAAAAAATTGTTATTGATAGTTTAATAACGAAAGGACAAACATGAAAATTGCATTAGCCCAAATGAATGTTAAGTTGGGTCAACCTCAAAAGAACGTTGAGCGTCTGCTTGAGTTCATTCAAGAGGCTAAAGATCGGGGTTGTGATATCGTGGTGGCACCTGAACTTTGCGTGGGTGGATATTTCCTCGCAGATGAATATAACAACGAGTCTTTTTGTAAAGAACTTATGTCTTATAACGAAGTTCTTAGAGGGGCGTCTAAAGGTATTGTTCTTATTTACGGAAATATTTATTTTGACTCATCGAATTCTTTTAGAAACAGAGATGGGCGCATTCAAAAATTTAATGCTGCTTATATTTTTCAGAATGGGGAATGCGTTAAGAATATAGCAGGTAATATTATATCTTGTTTTCCGAAATCATTACTTCCATGCTATAGAGTCTTTGACGATCCAAGATATTTTACTTCTATGCCGGATTTCGCTCTGGCATTGGGTTATGAAATTGATGAGTTTTATCTTCCGGCAAAAGTAAAAATTAAAGAAAAAACTCATAAAATAGGATTGACATTATGTGAAGATCTGTGGACTAGGGATTATAAGTACAAAGAGCAACCGTTGAATCCAAGCAAGTTCTTTATCCAAAATGGAGCAGATTTGATTATCAACCTATCCGCTTCTCCTTGGACTTATGATAAAAATAAGGCGAGAGATAATGCCGTTAAATTCCTTTATGAAGATTGCAAGAAGTCTGGCTTGGATTTTGTTCCATTCTATTATGTAAATTGTGTAGGAGCCCAGAATACAGGAAAGAATATCGTTACTTTTGACGGTGGCTCTACAGTTTACAATTGTAACGGAGATGTATACGATTATATTCCTGATTCATATAGAGAAGAATTATTTACTACAGAAAATATAAAGGTTATATGCGACTCTAGCGATGAAAAACGAAAGCCTAAAAATAAAATCCGCGAAAAATATGACGCTATAATTTGTGGTCTAAAACACATCAAAGATATGACAGGTGTTGAAGAACCTAAGTGGATCGTCGGAGCATCTGGAGGAATTGATAGTTCATTAGTTATTGCTCTATTAGTGAAAGCCTTTGGAAACGATAGCGTTAGTATAGTAAATATGCCTAGTCAATATAACTCCAAAAAAACAATTGCGGTTTTCGAACATCTAGCGTTGAAATTGGATCTCAAAAATTATGTACTACCCATAACTGATGATATATGGAATGTCTATAAAAATTTAGATGGATTATTAGACAGTGTATCAGACGCTTCAAAATTGAATGAAGAGAACGACCAAGCAAGAGTTAGAGGATTAATTCTTTCTGGTATTGCCGCAAGAATAGGCTCATTCTTTACTTGTAATGGTAACAAGTTAGAAGTCGCATTAGGATACGCGACTCTGTACGGGGATACAAGTGGAGCAATCTGCCCGCTTGCCGATCTGACGAAAGCGGAGGTCTTTGAAATGGCGAGGTTTGTTAATGATGAAATTTACAAAAAAGAAATAATTCCTAATTCTCTTTTGCCAGATAAATTGTTTAGATTTGGAGAAGATCAGATCGCTCCATCTGCTGAATTGAAGAAAAAGCAAATTGACCCAATGAAATTTGGATATCACGATGCCTTAATTGAGGCTTTAATGAATTATCAAATCCGTTCGGTTGAAGATATAATGGGATGGTATCTAGAAGGCACATTGGTAAAGAATCTTGGGATTAGCATAGAGTTGATGGAAAGATGGAATATCGATGATCCCAGGGTTTTTATCGATGATTTGCGTTGGTTCTCTAATCTGATGCGAAAAAACATATTTAAGAGAATTCAATCGCCACCAATTATTGTAACAAGTAAAACTGCTTTTGGGAATGATCGTAGAGAAGTGCAATTCCCGGCATTCGACACTAAAGAAAGTAAAGAGTTAGAAGTCCAGATTATGGAGATGTCAATGTATAAAGAGTCTCTCCCCCGAAAACTGAGAAAAAATTGTAGAATATAACTGAAAGGAATAAAATGAAAGCTTTAATTGTCGTAGACGTTCAAACGGATTTTTGTCCAGGCGGAAGTCTTGCTGTAACCGATGGCGATCAAATCGTTAAGGGAATTAATGAACTTGTTGATTCAGATGAGTATGGATGCGTAGTTTTTACAAAGGATTGGCATCCTGCCGATCATGGTAGTTTTGCTTCTGCTCACGGAGCGGAACCATTTACTATGGGCTCATTAAACGGTAGTCCCCAAATGATGTGGCCAGATCACTGTGTACAGAATACGGTTGGCGCAGAATTCCATAAGGATTTAGTCATTCCAGACTGGGCTAAGATTATAGAAAAGGGCTTGGATAAGAATGTGGACAGTTATAGTGCCTTCTACGATAACGACCATAAGAAATCCACCGGCCTAGCAGAATATCTTCGAGAAATGGAAGTTGAAGAAGTTTCAGTCTGCGGCTTAGCCGGGGACTATTGCGTTAAATTCACTGCGGAAGATTCCCTCAATGAAGGTTTCAAGACGAATATTTTATGGGATTTTGCAAAAACGGTAGAAACTGACGAAGAGAAAATAAATGAAATTAAATTATCTTTTCACCTTTTACAGGCTGCTCGTAATTTAGGTTATTAATGAGTGATAATGAAGATATTCTGTTGGCTAATATAGATAAGATTAAAAAAGTATTACGATCTAAAATCTATAGAATTAAATGGTTAGTAGCCATTTCAGGAGAAACTGTTGATAATCTTTCTGAGATGGCTATATCCTATATCTGGGAGAATTTGTCGTCCTATGATAAAAAATACGATTTTGTGGCCTGGGCAGTAAGTACGGCGATTCGCCGTACAATAGATCAATATAAAATAAGAAGTTATGATGATAATATTATCGCCTTAATAGGTAAGATAACTATAGAGTTGCAGGCAGAAGAACTTCCATCTACTCAAGAGAATATTATTGATAGATTAGAAATATCTCTTGGGAGTAGGAGTAGAGCAAAAAAATCTTATTCTCGCTATTTGTTTATGAATAAAATGTTCTTTTCTTTTTTTGATGATGGACAGAATAATACTTCGTTTGATCCCGCATGTCTAGATAACAACTTCTCTATGTATGAGTGGCACGATTTTAAGTCCGCTTTTATTAAAAAACTTATTGAGGAATTTGAGAAGAAGGAAATTACAAAAATACAATTAGACGCTATCCTCAATATCTACCTGCCGTTAGCAGAAGATGAAAATAGATTATCTTTTGCCGATTTGGCTAAAAAATATAAACGAAGTGAAGGAAGGATTTCTCAGATATTAAGCGAAACTAGTTTTAGGGAAAAAGTAATTAAAATCTTGAGATCTTTGGGATTTGAATTATAATTTTAGAGGGTAGAGTATGACTGACTTGTTGACAGTTAAAGATTTTCCTTTTAAGGAAACAACGGTTGGCTTATCTATCTCTCTAGACATGCCTGACCCATCAGATAAATCATTAAATATTAAACTTTATGTCCTAAAAGGAAATATAGAAATCGTTGGCTCTTTTATAAGAATTAGAGAATACTCTCAAAAGCAGTATTTCTCTAATGCCGCTTGTTCAAAGGATATGGCTTATAAATTTCCTTTTGCTATATGTTTTGTTAGACCCTGGATTTTGCCTATTAGTTCGATTAGATATATTGAAGAATTAGATTTTCAGCCTACATGGTTAAGACGAAAATGGGCAGCGATGAGGGAATGTTTTAAGTTTGCAAAGGCGACAGAGTATAATCGAAATAACTTATGGACGAAGATAAAAAAAATATTAAAGAAGTCCTAAAACTAGACAATAATGAGATTGTTGCCCTTTTGCCAGCAGTGTTCGATGCTGGCTTTCAATATTCAGAATTCCTTATTGGTCAATTAAAAAATTTCTGCGCATCTAAGGGATATCCCCTTAATCATTTGGATATTATTTTTAAAATATCTTATGATCTCAATTTAAGTGCCATAAACCATAGCATGAATAGTCCAAATAGCTTAACAATTTGCGAACAAGATAAAAAGTTCACTGCTATATTTGTAACAAATTCTATACTACATAATATTTGAGATTAAAATGTTTTATCAACTTTTTAAAAGCCAACAGCGGTAACGATATTCTCCCCGAAAATCAGTAAAAAATTGTAGAGAGGGACAAAAAAAACTGAAAGGATAGGAATATGACAAAACTACATTTCGACCTTCCGATGTATTCGTTTTTATTAGAGTGCCCCGCATGTAAGCATCAAAGCATTGCAGATGCAAGAGTCTGGGATGCTGGCGACTCTACTCACTTATATAAAAAGTGTTTGCATTGCTCTTCTGACGGCCATGCAAAGTATCACATAGTTCTTGATGTAAAGTTGGTCAAAGATCATTTGCCTCTTTTTATAGGAGAAGCCAATCCGAATTCAGCCACAACGTATGCGATTAAGTTTATTAAAACTGGCGGGTGGATTCCTTACGGATATAGCTTTTTTAGAAAGTCGAACTATGGCGTTAAAACGAATTGGGGAACGTTGGAGTATCTGCCTCTTGTCCAAAAACTAGATAAAGCTAGAATTTTTTATACTAAGCGCTCGGTTAAAGCCACTATTACACGTTATGTCAATCGCAGTAGCAGTAGCAGTAGCAGTAAATTACGAAGAGAAGATTTTGAGGTATATGAAATACTATCTCAACCAGTACAGAAAGTTATTATATGAAAATTAGTTATAAAATCGTAATGGGTTTTTCTATCAGCAAATCGCTAGTAGAAGTAGAGATTTACCAGATTAGCTCTGTGTCTGCTTTAGATAATAATATTATTTTGCTTATAAATTACGGCGATGGTTCTTTAGCCTATGAGTATATGGAGATGAATACGGAAGATAGTAAGGTTATGACTGTATTACTGGGAATATTGCTGGAGAAGATGGAACTTCGAACACCTGTCATGGAGGCTAGTTTAAAAAAGATGGGATTCGAAGTTGAGGATTTTACTTCATAATCTATTAATACTTATGGGCTCTATTCTGTTGGTACTATTTATTCCCCCAGTAGGCATATTCACAATAAACAAGATAGTCCTGTATATCCTACTATTAGGAATATTGTTTTCTTTGTATCACGGAATACGTTTTTGGAAAAAAGGTCTTGATGATGATATACTGGGCGATTAAAAATACATTTATAGAATTTGATGTGACTGTCGAGGAAGAACTATTATTCTGTGGAGTATACACGCCTGAGTATTACAAGGCTCGTAGACAGTATGGTACAGATAAAAAAAGTAAATGGACAGAGAACTGGTTGCCTATGGTATTCGCTAATGATAGAATAAATGAAATATCAGCGGTACTGGTTAAAGACAACGAAAAGACGAAAGAAGAAATAGAAGAGATAGAAAAGGATAAATAATAATGTGTCTAAATATTAACCAAACTATAACCCAAAGTATTAGAAATAAATTCAAATTACTCAGAGTCAAGGGCGGAAAAGATTTAAATCCTTTTATTACTTGCTATAAAGTATATAGAAAGACTCCCGCCGGATATCTAAAATCCATATTTTTTGATTCCTGCATAAAAAAGCCCAGATTTGTAGTGTCCGATAGAAAAAGTAAAAAAAAGACGAGAGGTGAACGTAAAAATTTTATTATAAACAAAGGCATCCATGTCTTTTGTAATCGGGGTGAAGCTGACAGTGTTGCATTTATGCAGGCGGGTGTTATTGTCGTTCCGGTTAGATGCTACGGGAAGGACTTTGTTGCGGCTGGGGAACGCGATGATGCGGTCTTTATGAAAGTAACTATTCCCAAGGCAACAAGAGATAGGATGAAGAAGCGAATAAACAATCTTCGACTTAAATCATCAAAGACATAGAATAAAAAACTCCCCGAAAATTCGAAAAAAATTGTAGAAAATGTCTAGCGAAAAAGGATGAAACAAAATGCCAAATATAGTTGAAACTAAAAAATACGTTTTGAGTTCCATAGATGTAAACTCAAACAAGGTATGGCAATATGAATTATACGACGATAATTCTGTGGTTTGTAAATGGGGCAGAGTTGGCAAAGGGATGCAGTCAAAAACTTTCTCCGGTGGAAAACATTTTGCCGAAGGTAAAGTAAGAGAAAAGATTAAGAAAGGCTACAGAGAAGTTGCTGTGGTTGGAGCATCCAGTACAAGTAGCAGCGAAATTTCAGTAGCCAAAAACAATCTTAAAGATATTGCTACTAAACAAATTGAGCATTCTTGCCCTACTGTTAAGAAACTTATTGAATACTTAACTAAGGTAAATGCTCATCAAATTTATGTTGGATCTAAAGGGGCTATTACTTATAATGACAGTACAGGGCTATTCCAAACCCCTATTGGAATTGTATCAAAAGAAAGTATAGATGAGGCAAGGCAGATTCTTGCAAACCTTAGTAACTATGTGTCTAAAAAGATGTTCGATAGTCCCAAAATGTCGGCGTTTATTGAGGATTATTTAATGCTTGTTCCTCAGGAGGTCGGAAGAAAACTTACTGCCTCTTCGTTTCTGCCAGACTTGGCTGCTATATATAAACAAAATGACATTTTAGATGGCCTTGAGGCGTCTTATGCAAGTGCTATTTCCACTCCTTTAAAAATAAATGATAATCAGTCTGTTGATGAGCCAAAGATTTTTAATGTAAAACTTGATAGGTTGAATGATGATAAAGAGATAGATAGAATAAAGAAAAAATATATTAGTACTCAACAGCGTATGCACGTATCAAGTCGATTAAAGGTTACAGATGTCTATACTGTGGAAATCGATTCAATGGCTAGGGCATTTGAAAATGGGAAAAAGGTTGGGAATGTTATGGAACTTTGGCATGGAACCAAAAGTTCGGCGTGTCTATCGATTATGAAGCAGGGTTTTATTATTCCTCCGTCAAATGCAAGTCATTGCACAGGGCGTTTATATGGCAATGGTGTATATGGGGCTCCAGCTAGTTCCAAAGCCGCAAACTATGCCCTTTCTTATTGGGGCGGTAGAGATGAAGGGCGTTATTTTATGTTTCTTGTAAATATGGCTATGGGTAAAACTTTTGTGCCTAAAAATTATTATGGGCATTATCCTGTTCCTGGACACGATTCAACTTGGGCTAAAGGTGGAGTTTCCGGTGTAATAAATGATGAATGTATTGTTTATAAATTAAATCAAATTAATCCAGTTTATTTTATAGAATTAACATATAAATAATATTTGGCCGATTAGGTCAAGTCTCCACAGAGAGATAAGGAAAGAACTAGAAGAATGTGGTATTCGAATTTAATTGAGGCGATGAATATTTTTAATAAGTATAACCGGCAAGGAGTGCTAAAAGCCGAGCATGGTATTATTTATACCCATATACTTACTAGCGAAGTTGACCCAGAAGATAAGAAAAAGCTAATCGATTTAGGCTGGCATGAAGATCATGGATATTTTGCTTGTTTCGTTTAGGAGATTAAAATGTTGTTATATATGATTTGTGGAAAACAAAATAATGATTTGATGAGTTCTTGGATATATTCCTCATGGAAAAATGCTTCTCAAGATGGAACTATTTATATAGAACAAGGCGAAGATGCTACGGGCAGATCAAAATCTAGAAGCATAAATAGAACTATGAAAAAACTTGCCGGAAGCATTATCGATACGATAATACATCGAGGGCAACCAATCGGAGTTTCAAAGGTATATAATGATATGGTAGGAGATATTTTATCTCAGGGTATAAGCTCCAGCAATATAGGCGGCTTCTATGAAGTGGGTGACGATAGCATTAGAATGATTGATAGCATTAGAATGATTCTCTTCAAGACAATACAAAAACATGTTTATATTAAGACTCTCGATCCGTTTACTGGTAAAATTGGATATGAAGAAATAAACTCGTTCATGTCAAAAGACGTACAGAGGTTGTTAAAATAATGAAAATATATTCGATAGAAGATAAAAATACCGGGGCTCTAAAGAGTTCTTATTGCTCTACAAGTTGGGTGGATCGAACTAAAGATGATGGTTTTCATGTCTATTCTATCCAGGGGTATGAGGCTGCTGATCCTCGTTATAAGGCGAGTATTAATACGCAGGTGAAAATCTTACTTGCCCAGATAAAGCGCTATATCGCCTACCCTTTTAGTATCCAGTCTCCTAGCCCATTCTTAAACATAGTAAAAGATTGCAAAAAATATTGTAACAGTCATGGTATAAATCCTAAGAGCTGGGATAAGAATGAATTTTTTGCTCTTGAAATTATGCGAAAACATATACGAATTAAAATCATAGATTTATTTACTGGGGCGATTAGCTATGAAGATATCAAACCTTTCCTTTCCAAAAAGCTACAGAAAGAATTAAAATGAATATGAAAGTAGAAAAATTAACAAACGAGAAATGGCTTAATTTGTTTAAGGCTACTTGGGTTGATAAAAAGGGAAAGAACAGAGATTGGTTATTTTCTTCTCGAAAAGACTTTGCCGATGGAAAAGTTCCAGACGCTCCCAATAGTCAAAGGGAGGCAGATGCAGTAGTTATTGTTCCTATTCTTTGGAATGGGAATAATAAAGAAAATAGAATTGTTATTACAAAAGAATGGCGGGCACCGCTTAATGGATATGAATATGGTTTTCCTGCGGGTTTAATAGACAAGGGAGAATCGTTGAATGAAACAGTTCAAAGAGAATTAAAAGAAGAAACAGGTCTTGACCTCTATTTCATAAAGACGTTTAGCCCCGTAACATTTAGTTCTATTGGTATGACAGACGAGGCGATTGTTTACGCTCATGTTATTTGTATGGGAGATATAAGCAATGAGTATTTAGAAGAAACAGAAGATATAGAAACATTTGCCTGGAGTCTTGATGATCTTTTAGATTGGAATATGGAACTTTTAGGAGGAAAAAGTGAAATTCATTGGTCGGCAAAGGCATGGCCTTATATCTATAATTTTATAAATAATCGAAAAATTGATTTTTGAAAAAAGAAGGAGAAGAAATGAGTAAAACAGATACAGGCAATCGAGCCTATCCTAAAGCATTCCAAGGGCATGATGGAATGACTGTCCTTGACCATGCTGCTATAGAGATAGCAAAAGCAAGAATAATCCATAGCGGAACGCCGTACCAAAATGGAGTATGTATAGATGACTGGGCTGAAACAAACTACGACATGGCCGAAGCAATGATTAAAGCAAAACGGGCAAGAGAATAACAGTTATGATTGTATCAGAAAAAGATTTCAATGAACTTCTAAAAATATTAGCAGAAGATCATGTTCCAAGTCAAGCATTGGTAAGGGCAGTAAAACATTATCAAGAAATGTTTGGGGATATTCCCCCGAAAAACGAAGAAAAATTGGAGACAGCAACAACTTTTAGGAGAAAACAAATGGATATGCAATTAGTAAAAGACGCAGTAGAAGCAAAGATCTGTCAGGGCGAAATGTTCACCGCTTATGACATTACAAAGGTCTTGCGTAAGAACGGTTGGGCAAAGCATTTTACTGTGCGCGACGAAGTTCATAGGATGTTTATGGCAGGAGAAATGGACCCTGACTATAAGCGAACAAATGGCAGAGTCACTAGTAATGATGACTATGCTTGGATTTATCATCACTATATGGATGATGCTGACGATTATATCAATCCATCAGTAAGCCCTGCTAATACATTGTCTCCGACAAATGTTACTCCGGCGGGGCCGGTGGCTTCCGTATCTGTTCCTGCTTCTGTAGCATCAACATTAAAAACACCCGCATCTTCTGTTTCGGGCAATTTCTACAATAAAGCCGTCGATAGTCGAGGCCGTTTACTAATCGAGAAGAATTATGTTGCTGGCTTGGGATTAAGTCCTGGAGATGACGCTTATGTTTATACTAGCCTTGGTAAGCTTATTATCGTTAATGGCAGTTATACTGGAACTCTTTTAAGAGTTTATCTTGTAGACAAGGACGGAGCCGTTCGTATCGGTAGTAAGATTTGTAATTATACCAGTTCCTCTCCGGTCAAGCGGGTAACTCCTGGACCTAACGCAATCGTCGTTGAATAAAAACTTTTGAAGAAAGGATTAAATAAAATGGCAGCATTATTAGTCGCATTATTGGTAGCAGGGGTATTGGTCGCAGTATTATCAGTCGCTTCTATAGCTTGGATGGGCTTTCTTATCATGACTATTTGGAATTGGTTTATGCCGGTTATTTTTGGATTACCAATTTTGAATATCTGGCAAGCGTTGGCTTTAAGTGTTGTTATCTCTGTCTTTCGACTTAGAGCCCCAACAGATGCAGAATTAGAAGCGCAAGCAATTTGCGGAAACAAGCATGGAGCAACTAAATTCTTCGGCTATATAATAGGTAGTCTGATTATCCTTCTGTTCGCCTATATTGTCCATTGCAATATGCCGGTATGATTAGCCTCCCCGATTTTAGATAAAAAATTGTAGACACTCAAGAAGGAGAAATAAGATGAATACTATTGTCGAGTTGCAAGACAAGTTGGAGGTTGCGAAGAAGAGGCTGGACAGTCTTAAGGCCCAGCGTAATGAACTTAGCAAGCAGATTGCCGATCTCGAAGGCGGAAAGATTTCAAAGAAAAGTAAATCGCAGAAGCGTGTTAAGAATGACGTATCTTTGTCTAATGTTATTAGAGGTTTATTGTCTGATGGGAACCCTCATGCCATTAAAGATATTGTCAAAGCGGTGAAGAATAGCGAATACAAGACTAATAGTGCATTTCTTTATTCTTGTGTCGCTACAGTTTTGGTCAAGGGTTGTTTTAATAAGGTATCGCGTGGCGTATATCAAATTAAAGCAGAACCAGTTATGACTGATAATTCTGATGTACCCGTCATGTCTGCGGTCGAAGAACCGCAAACGGTTT
>Ga0210003_1001440_pt1 | contig 21052 bp, 15 predicted proteins | sample LantaG_FD_182804 | JGI IMG/M metagenome (GOLD analysis project Ga0210003, IMG submission 182804) | Deep subsurface microbial communities from Baltic Sea to uncover new lineages of life (NeLLi) - Landsort_02402 metaG (SPAdes) (version 2) | ecosystem: Environmental > Aquatic > Marine > Oceanic >... | reverse complement strand
CACATGCAATGTGCCCCTACGAATAACTCCATTTATGGGCGCATGCAATTTGTCCTTACGGATAATTCTATTTATGGGCACATGCAATGTGCCCCTACGGATAATTCTATTTTAGGGCACATGCAATTTGTCCCTACGGGTAATTCTATTTATGGGCGCATGCAATTTGTCCTTACGGATAATTCTACTTGAGGGCGCATGCAATTTGTCCTTACGGATAATTCTACTTGAGGGCGCATGCAATTTGTCCTTACGGATAATTCTATTTTAGGGCGCATTGTAGGGACAGATCCCTTGTGCCTGTCCGTTGCATAAATTCACGTGTATCTTTGGGATCAGGCCTGTCGACCGCCTAACCCCCTCTTTCGAAAGGTGGGGGACATTTACTGTTCACGCCGCTTTTTTCAACGCGTCCGCCATATCGATTTCTTCCCACGTGAAACCTTCTTCACTCCTGCCGAAATGTCCGTACGCGGCGGTCTGTTTGTATATCGGTCTTCTCAGTTTCAGTTTTTCAATAATACCGGCAGGCGTTAAATCAAATTTTTCTCTTACTATTTTAACTATCTTTTCTTCCTCCATTTTTCCCGTTCCAAACGTATTGATCATAATGCTAACCGGTTCCGCCACGCCTATGGCATAGGCTAATTGAACTTCACATTTCTTCGCGAGTCCAGCCGCTACGATATTTTTCGCGACATACCGCGACATATACGAGGCCGATCTATCCACTTTCGTAGGATCTTTACCGCTGAAACATCCTCCGCCGTGACTTCCTACTCCCCCGTAAGTGTCAACTATGATCTTTCTGCCGGTAACACCCGTATCGCCCTGCGGTCCGCCTACTTCAAATCTTCCGGTGGGATTTATAAAAATTTTTGTGTCTTTATCCATTAAATCCGCCGGTATGATGTGTTTAATAACCAATTTTTCCATGTCTCTTCGAATATCATTCATCAAAGCCTTATGATCATGATGCGCGCTTATTACAACCGCTTCAACTCTTTTGGGAATTCCGCTTTGGTATTCCACGGTAACCTGACTTTTTCCGTCAGGTCTTAGGTAGTTAACGGTTTTTTCTTTTCTTATCTGCGCGAGCCGCCGGGTAAGCGCGTGCGCCAAAGTGATCGGCATCGGCATAAGCTCCTTCGTTTCATCTGTCGCGTATCCAAACATCATTCCCTGGTCCCCGGCTCCACCCGTATCAACCCCTAAAGCGATATCCGACGACTGTTCTTGAATCGACGTGAGCACACCGCAAGTAAGATAATCAAATCCATAATTGGCGCTTGTATACCCTATTTCACGTATGGTGCGCCTGACTACTTTCGGAATATCAACATAACAGGAAGTTGATATCTCACCCGCCACTAACGCCAACCCTGTGGTCACCATCGTTTCACACGCGACTCTTCCGGAAGGATCAGTCTTGTATATTTCATCCAATATCGCGTCGGATATCTGATCACATACCTTATCAGGATGCCCCTCGGTAACACTTTCGGACGTAAATAAGTACCTGTTTTTCATTTCACTCTCTCCCTTTCCAAGGTTCCGATTGAAACCTTTTTTGTTTAGTTTATGTTTATTCCAGCTCTCTTTCCCGGTATTCAAGATCGGCTTTTTCTAATGAAACTTTATCCCCTATATCGTACCACCCTTCAGTAAAAACATACCCAAAAACCTCGTCATTTTCGGAAACCCATTTTATGAAATTTCCCGGCGCGTCTTTCGTAAGAGATGTTTTCATATACTTTCCTACCATATTCAACTCTGTTTTCGGCAGATAATAAATACCCGTCGAGGCAAGTGTGCTTTTAGGCGCGGGAGATTTTTCCTGAAAGTCGCGAACTTTATTATCTTTATCCAAAACAACAACCCCATATTTCTGAGCAAGTTTACAATCCTTCACATCAAACAAAGCTACGCTCAATTTATTTTTATTCTTCCCGAATTTAACAAAGTCTGCTATGTCAAATTCGAAAAGATTGTCTCCGGCAACTATAAGTACGTTATCACAAGGGTTTTCTTTTTCCAAAACAAGATTTATATCACCTATAGCTCCCAACCGATCGTCATTCGTATGTGTCTGGTCATTAATAACTTTTAGTTCAACCGAAAAAGTTCTATCTCTGCCCCATTTTTTAACCATACCGGAAAACTTATCATTTGTTACCACGTATACCGTCTCACACGTTTTAAGCTCTTCAAATTTATGTAAAAGCCTTTCAAGAATCGTCTTGCCTCCCACTTTTATAAGCGGTTTCGGCCTATCCAGTGTCAGCGGATATAACCTGGTGCCATATCCCGCCGCCAAAATCAACCCTTTCATATTTATCCCCCTTACCAGTTTTCAAAAAACCGGGGGGGGGATCATCCCCCCCTCTTATTATTACTCCATCACCCCGACTGTAGTTTCAAAACTCCAGAGTTCTAACACCACGCTCACAAATCAACCGGCGAGGCGGTAAACCAATCACCCCATCAATTCCTCTGCCATATCCGGCACCATTTCGCGCAGTTTATCTTTAGCGAACTGTTGAACTTCAATTCCCGAGGCAAATGTTAGCGCTTTTTGGGCAACTTTTTGCGCTTCGGAAAAACTGACGGATCTTATTATCTTTTTTACTTCGGGAACCGCGATCGGAGACGTACTGAACTCGTCCAGCCCTAACCCCAGCAAAATTGTCGTGAGTGATATATCCCCCGCCATTTCACCGCATAACCCAACGGGTATGTTATTCTCATGTCCGTTATCAATGATCATTTTTATGAGCTGTAGCACCGCCGGATGCGCCGGTTCGTATAGATACGCGATTTTCTCATTCACCCTGTCCACCGCTAAAGAATACTGTATAAGATCGTTAGTTCCTATGCTGAAGAATTCGGCTTCTTTCGCCAAGATGTTGCTGATAACTGCCGCCGAAGGAACCTCGATCATCGCCCCTACGGGAATATCTTCGTTAAAGGCGGTTCCCTCTTTACGCAGTTCTTTTTTTACTTCTTCAAGAACTTCATTGGCCTGGCGAAACTCGGTTACTCCGGAAATCATCGGATACATGAGTTTGATATTTCCATAAACCGAAGCTCTTAGTATTGCTCTCAAATGTGATTTAAAAATATCAGGCCGCGCCAGACAAAAACGTATCGCGCGCCACCCTAAAAAAGGATTCATTTCTTTCGGAACATCTAATTGCGAAAGAAACTTATCTCCGCCAAGATCCAAAGTTCTCACAATCACGCAATTAGGTTTTATTCTCTCGGCGACCGACTTATACGCGTTAAACTGTTCTTCTTCGCTGGGAAGGTCTTTACGGTTCATATAAAAGTATTCAGTCCGATATAATCCGATTCCTTCAGCCCCGTGTGAAATAACGCTGGCCACATCTTCCGGAAGTTCGATATTTCCGGCGATAATCACTTTTTTACCGTCAAGCGTTTCACTTGGAAGAGTCTTTAATTCTACAAGCTCATACTCAAGAAACTCGTATCGCTTCTTTTCTTTTTGATATTTTTCCAGAAACCTTTTGTTGGGATTGACTATCACAACTCCATGAATCCCGTCTACTATTATTTCATCACCGTTTTTCACAGTATCCGTAATGGATTCTAATCCGACGACAGCGGGTATTTCCAAAGATTTTGCCATTATGGCGGTATGCGACGTCCTTCCCCCAATATCCGTAACAAAACCTAAAACACGTCCTCTATGCATCATCGCGGTATCGGACGGAGACAGATCATAAGCGACTATGACGGATTTCTCATCAAGATCCTCCAATTTCTTATCTTCCACTCCTGTCAAATTTCTTAATATTCTCTTTCCCACATCAGTAATATCGCTTATCCTGTCTCTCAGATATTCATCTTTAGCTTCTGAAAGTACTTTCGTGTAACGGTTCATCACTTCGGTAAAAACAAATTCGATATTTTTCTTTTTCTTTTTTAGTTTAGTTATAACTTCCTGAACCAGAACACTGTCTTCCAAAACCAAAAGATGGGCGCTAAAGATCTTGCCGTGTTCAATACCCATTTCATTCGAAATTTTTTTCTCTATGGCAAGAATTTCTTTTCTTGTCTTTTTTAAAGCCTCTTTAAATCGTTTTATTTCCGAGATTATCGCGCTATTCGAAATAACGCGTTCAACCGGCACAATATCTTCAGCTCCAAAAATATGCACCTTCCCTATCGCGATTCCCGGCGCGGCGGGAATACCTTTAAGCTGTATCTGCTTTCTTAAAAAAGACTGTTTTTTCATAAAGCACCAACCCCATTTTACAGATTGATCTTCTGTTCTACCTCCGAAGGCAAAACAACTTTTCAACCAAATACTATTCAGGGCGGACACACCTGCCCGCTCCGGTTCTTCGTTATTTTTTCTTTTCTATGTCGTGTAATAAAACTTCAGATAATTCTTCGACAGCCGCCTCCGCGTCAAGGCCTTCGGCTATTATCGTAATCCGCGCGCCTTTTTCCGCCGCAAGCATCAATATCCCCATTATGGATTTACCGTTAACCCGCTGTTCTTCTTTTACAATGGTTATTTCACTTTCGAATTTATTCGCTATTTGAACAAACATAGCCGCAGGACGAGCGTGCAGTCCGGTTTTATTTTGGACGATAACATCTTTTTTACTTTTAGTTTCCGCCATTATTCTTCCACCACAATTCTAATTTTCATTTCACTTGAAGACTTTTCTAAAGAAGAACCACCGCATTCGTCTCCGATAATCAGGGATATTCCCTGAAATGTTTTATTAAGTCCTTTTTCCGTCTCGTTAACACTATAGATCGGATACGTCAAAATCGGAAATTTCTTGTTAAAAAAGAACCTTAAAACAACCTTTGAATATTGGTCCTTTAAGAACATCCCGTCTGTTTTTATAACTTTAGGTTTTGAAAGAAAGCATCTGTCCCATATCAAAAAATTAAATTCAACACCGTATTTGACACCCTGAACACTCTCGGACTTCACTTTTACCCTATGTGAAAATTCAATTTCCGCCGCGGATCTGAGCGTTATGCTTTTATTCACTTCCACATCAAGAACACTTCCGTTATTCCGAAAAACTTTGTCCCCGCGCGTAAATTCACCGATCAAGATTTCTCCGCGGACAGCCGCGCTCGAACAATATTCCCCATTTAAAAAACTGTCATAACTTTCGACTCTTTTATATCGTTTTCGAAGCGGTTTTTTATCCAAAAAAATATGCGTCAAAAAAGACATGCGTCTGTAACTGTCATAAACCAATTTTTTCCGAAGTCCGCGCCGCCCGACACCCATTACATCGTTTATATCCGCGAAAGCTCCGTCTTTAATACTTTTTCTGGCGCTCTTTATCCTTTCGGCATAATTTTTCTTCAGTTTCTCATGATAAGTTTCCTTGATCCTTGTGATCGTATTCGTTAAATTCAGATCAAGCGGTTTATAATCAATCTCACTCACCGCGCCGCCGGAAGAAGATTTTACAAAAACGCGAAGCATATCGCTGTCCAATACGGTTTCACGGCTGAAACTATTAAAATTCCAAGAAAGCTTTTTGCCTGTTTTTTTATTTTTTGCCGCGCCGCTTAAGCTGTCTATAATACTTTCGGCTTTTATCAAGTGACTATAGATTCCGGATCTCAAATGCGGCAAATAAACGCCGCCGAATATCCCGTGCCAATACGCGCAATTCGACTGAGCTTTACATAATTCTTTTCTCGCTTGCTCGATTTCGCCGGAAAAACTTTTAAGAATATTTTTCCGGGAAGCCTCTTCAACCTTGCCGCTGACATGAATCATTCTTTCACGCATTCGTCCGGCTTCAGGATATTTTTTAAAAAAATTATTAAAATTACCGCCGCTCCATTTCATCATTTCCGCGTAGCTTGACGGGGGAACTTCTTCTATTTCTTCCGCGCGGCAATTATCCAGCACTTCAGAATATCTCGTCGTCTGAAGCCATCCGTCATTTTTTTCTAAAAGTTGAAAAAAACTTCTTAGCCAGGCTTTTTTATACACCAATTTGTAAGTACGCGGCCACGCGCCGAATTTTTCTCCGTCATCGGCAAAAAAAAGACACATGTTGCCGGAACAGCTGTTCGCGTCGAGACTTTTTATATAGTCTATAACTTCCGCCGGTTTACAAAACGGAATTAAATATCTCAACTTAGTAAGAGACGGAAATAATGTCACTCCGGCGTTTTCCGTTTTTAGATAATACGGCCCGAACATTTTTTCCGCTTTAACTCCGGCTCGCGCGAGATGATGATCGTCAACTATGGTATATTCAACGCCTTTTCCCGCAAACGTATCGGCAACTGACATATCCCAAACCCTTTCTGCCAGCCATGCCCCTCGCGCGCGAATAGAAAAAATATCTTTAACGATTTTTTCATTCAGTTCAAGCTGATACGCTCTGTCTCTTTCAGGGATGATCGTCATGATCGGATCGAAACAGCCCCCGCCGATAATTTCAACTCTTTCGGCCGAAATTAAATTACCAATTCTTTCGATATATTCGGGATGCTTTTTATTCAGCCACTGCAATAAATTCCCCGAATAATGGAAGGAAACCTTAATACCGGAAAATTCTTCCAATATATTTAAAAACGGCAAGTACGCGGTTTTATAAGCTTTTTCGATTTCATTGTCAAAATTAAACACCGGCTGATAACAATGAAAAGCCATTGCGAATTTAACACAATTTACGATTTGCCCCGCCTTTTTTTATTTTCATCAATTATATCCATAATCTCGTCACACAATTTTAAAGTATCGTGCCGAACAAACTCTTCCGCGCCTGAGATTCGCGCTTTTACCAATTTTATTCTTTCCCGCTTAAACCATTTTTCATCTTCAGCATCAACTTTTACCGGAAATTTATTCTCAAGCTTATATTTTTCATAAAGAAATTTCGGAATACGGGACACATTGGCGATACAATAATTCATTATTCCGGGCTCTGTGTGCTTTATTATGGCTCCCGCGTGGTCACTGATCGAAAAATCGTCCGTTTCGCCCAATTCTGTCATAATGTTGCATATATAAATTTTAACCGCTTTAGATCTTATAATTTCTTTCCGTATCCCTCCGATCAAAAGGTTCGGCATTACACTGGTATATAAACTCCCCGGCCCCAAAATTATCGCGTCCGCCTGCCTTATCGCCTCCACCGACTCGAGCGCGGCCTCGCAATCCTTAGGTTCAATAAAAAGACGGTCTATAGGGCTTTCTTTTTCTTCGCGAATCTTACATTCGCCTATAGTCTCTTTTCCATTTTCTCTCCGGGCGAGAAGTTTAATTTTTTGAAGTGTTGCGGGGAAAACGTTTCCTCTTATTGCCAAAACTTTGCTTGACTCCTTAATCGCTCTGGCAAAATCCCCTGTAACATGCGAAAGTGCCGTAATAAAAAGGTTCCCGAAATTATGTCCGTCAAGTCCGGCACCTTTTTTAAAACGAAACTGAAAAAGCGCGCCGAGAAGGTCTTCCGAATCCGAAAGCGCGACTAAACAGTTTCTTATATCTCCCGGCGGCAGAACCCCTAATTCTTTACGAAGACGGCCGGACGATCCTCCGTCGTCAGCTACTGTCACTATCGCGGTAATATTGCCGGTTTTTTGTTTCAAACCCGTAAGAAGCGTGGAAAGTCCGGTACCTCCGCCAAGCGCCACTATTTTGGGGCCCTTTTCGAGAATACGTCTTTGGTAAACTTTTTCTACCAATCTATCTTCTTCTCTGTCTATACGCGGAACTAAAACAGTTACAAACGATTTTAATATTCTTTTAACCGCGATGATAACGCATAATATACCGAAAATTATTATGAGTCCCGCCATAGTTCGGTTTTCTGCAGTCCTTTCAGAAACAACTATGACAAACCCCATAGAGATCATAAACATGCCGAAAACGGAAAGCAAAATCCACCGCTTAACCAGCATTCCGGGATACAACCATTTAAGTTTTTGCATATTTACACTTCGAGAATAATCCGCGTTAAAAACGTGTGTATAACAATTGAACCTTGCTCTTATGTCAGCCGTTTTATCACTGCCGGTGCGTTTATGTTATTTAGGATTTTTACGTTCCTCGTCCTTTATTATCTGCAAAACACCCTTGGGATTTTTAACGGCCAATAATCTGTCCCTGATAAACTTATCATCCAATAATCGTGATATTTTAGCCAAAGCTTTGAGGTGGGGTCCGGGAGTTTCCCCGGGAGCTATTATGAGGAAAAATATGTGTGTAGGTTCTCCGTCAAGAGACTTAAAATCAAGACCATCTTTTGATATACCTAAAGCCGCTATCATTTTTTTTATTTTAGGGCATTTAGCATGCGGAATCGCGACACCTTTACCTATACCGGTCGAACCTAACATTTCTCTTTCCTCAAGTCTTTTTAAAATATCACTTTTCCCGCTCTTTTTTATATTTCCGCCTTCAGCGAGTAAATCAACCAATTCCGATAATATTTCCGGTTTCTTTCGACCCTTTAAATTTACAGATACCGCGCTCTCTTCCAGCAAATCAAAAATGTTCATATTTTTATCTTTCTCCTTCTATTTTCATTATCTTGCCGCTTTCGAACCTAAAGCCGAAAATAAAAAAATGGAGCGGGTGATCGGACTCGAACCGACGACAATCACGTTGGCAACGTGATGCTCTACCAACTGAGCTACACCCGCAACCCATACCGCGCAATAATTACGCCTTATTAGGGCGCTTCCGGAAGCGCCCCCACAAAACTGGTACCCGCACAAGGGCTCGAACCTTGGACCCACTGATTAAGAGTCAGTTGCTCTACCAACTGAGCTATGCGGGCATTCCTAAAATAACTTCGGAGCGTATTATAGCATAGTTACAAAATCAGTTTCAAGAACAAACGATTCTTTACGTTCTATTGTGAGAACACGGCACGCCGTATCCCCGCGAATCAAACATTATGCGTTTTGATAAAACTGATTATCTCGTCCATTCCGGCTTCAGCTATTGAAATGCAAGTATCAGCACATCCGTAATAAAGACGTATTATGCCGCTATTAACTACCGCGGAGCTCGGGAAAACAACATTCGGCACATCCCCGACGCGTTCATAAAGTTCCGTCGGAGCAAGAAGATAATCTTTTGTGCGGTATAACACCTTCCACGGTTTTTCTCTATCAAGAATCGCCCCGCCCGCGTAATACAAATATCCGTTACAGCTTGTCCAAACTCCGTGATATATCAAAAGCCAGCCTTCCCTGGTTTCTATCGGTGCCGGTCCCGGGCCTATTTTTGTCGACTGCCAACTGCTCCCTAATGTACCAAAAACAAACCGGTGCTCACCCCAATGAATAAGGTCCGGACTCATCGAATAAAACATGTCTCCGAAAGGAGTATGTCCGCGATCGCTTGGCCGGTGCAATATCGCGAATTTACCGTCTATTTTTCTCGGAAAAATCACACAATTACGATTTGTCGGCGGAAGAGGATTTTCCATCTGTTTAAAAGTCTTAAAATCTTTTGTAACTGCAAGTCCGATACATGGACCTTGTCGGGAATCTATACACCACGTAAAGTAGTAGGTTTCCCCTATTTGTGTGAGACGCGGATCATACGTCCTCGCCACTATCGGAATATCAGGATTGTCACACTCCATGCTTATCGGCTCCGGATCAATCTGCCATTTTATGCCGTCTTTACTCCTCCCTGCATGCATTGTGAAATTAAAATCAATTTCATCCACTCTAAATATCCCGGCATAACCGCCGTCAAAAGGGACAATAGCACTATTATGGATACTGTTCGCTCGAGGCACCGCGGAACTTGTTATGATGGGATTACCTTTATATCTTTTAAAAACCGTTTCATTTGCCATTTTTTCACCTCATTTTTTTAAAAAATTACTATCGCTAAAGACCCTCAACGCGCCATTTTATATCATAATACCGCTTAAATTGCAAGCCCCATCATCATTTCTACATCATCTCTACATCATCTCTACATCATCTCTACATCATCACTACATCATCACATCATCACATCATCACCGCTTTTTGTTTTATGCGGGCACATGCAATGTGCCCATACGGTTCGGGTTGTTTTTTTTGTTTTGTTCGGGCACATGCAATGTGCCCCTACGATTCGGTTGTTTTTTTGTTTTATTCGGGCACATGCAATGTGCCCATACGGTTCGGTTGTTTTTTTGTTTTATGCGGGCACATGCAATGTGCCCCTACGGTTCGGGTTGTTTTTTTGTTTTATGCGGGCACATGCAATGTGCCCCTACGATTCGGTTGTTTTTTTGTTTTATGCGGGCACATGCAATGTGCCCATACGGTTCGGGTTGTTTTTTTTGTTTTATTCGGGCACATGCAATGTGCCCCTACGATTCGGTTGTTTTTTTGTTTTATGCGGGCACATGCAATGTGCCCCTACGATTCGGGTTGTTTTTTTGTTTTATGCGGGCACATGCAATGTGCCCATACGGTTCGGGTTGTTCAAAAACATCGTTTGCCGAGTTTTTTTAAGCATTCTTTCTTTTCACATTTATAACAAATTTCGTTTTTTAGAAATTCTCCGTCAAAATAATCTTTTATGTTGGAAAGCGTCGTATATGCTATATTTTGTAGGGCTTCAGAGGTAAAAAAACCTTGATGAGAAGTAATAAGAACATTCGGAAACGTTACCAAACGCGCTAAAATATCGTCACTAACGAATGAAGACGAAAAATCTTCAAAAAAATATTGGCTCTCTTCTTCGTACACATCCAGCCCTGCGTACCCTACTTTTTGCGTCTTTAACGCGGAAATAAGCGCTTGAGTGTCAATTAAAGCTCCCCTTCCCGTGTTAATTATCATAACTCCCGTCTTCATTTTCAAAAGGCTCGCATCATTAATCATATGGTAAGTTTCCGAAGATAAAGGCGCGTGAAGAGAAATGATATCGCTTTCCCCGTACAATTCCTCTAAAGAGACATACTTCATCTTTTCTTTTTTTGCGTATTCTTCATCAGGAGCGACATCATAAAGCAATATTTTCATACCGAATCCTTTTAATATCGATGCCGTTATTTTCCCAATTTTTCCGGTACCAATTATTCCGGCGGTTTTTCCGAACATATCAAAACCAAGAAGACCCGTAATTGTAAAGTTGCTGTCCTTTATCCGGGAATAGGCTCTATGTATTTTTCGGTTTAGGGTAAGCGCGAGAGCGACGGCATATTCCGCGACAGCATGAGGTGAATATGCCGGAACCCTCACAGTATGAATGTTTTTAAAAACTGCCTTCAAATCCACGTTGTTATATCCGGCCGAACGAAGGGCAATTAATTCAACACCGCTATTTTTTAGAGCTTTCACCATTTTACCGGTTATGGTGTCATTGACAAAAATACAAACAACATTCACTTCCTTTGCCAAAGAAACCGTATCGGGAATTAACCGTGATTCTTCGTACCTGATCTCAAAATTAAAATTAACATTTTCACTGTTAAAAAATTTCCTGTCGTACGATTTTGCGTCAAAAAACGCGATTTTAGGTTTGATCATTTTTATTCCTTGGGTATATCTCAAATTCCCAGTTTCATCCTTATGGGTTGAGCCAAGCACAACACGCGGCTGAAATTAAGATAAAGTTCGGTTGAGTTAGATTTTTATTTTTACACCCAAAGGAGCCTGTCCCCTTTTATGTCTGGAATTTCTTATCCTGCACCGTACCCAACTTACCGTTCTGATATCAAATCCTTTTTTCTCAATTTCTTCACAGGAATATCCTTCTTCAAAATAACAAAGAATCTTGTCCAGAATATCATAGGGCGGAAGAGTATCCTGATCAGTTTGATTTGGACTAAGTTCCGCCGTAGGAATTCTCTTAATTATCTCCTCCGGGATAATTTCATCCTGCCTGTTAATGTACCTCGCCAATTCATAAACCATAGTCTTTGTTACATCCGCGAGCGGCGCGAAACCTCCGGCCATATCTCCGTATAAAGTGCAATAACCCGTTAAAAGTTCACTTTTATTGCCTGTGGCAAGCACCATATAGCCCAGTTTATTGGAAAACGCCATAAGTATGTTGCCTCTCGTCCGTGCTTGAATATTCTGAAGATAAATCTCCACATCTCCGTTTTTTTCGGTTTTCAAAAAAGGTTTCAACGTTTGTTCATACGAATCGAATATACCGGAAATGTTAACTGTTTCAAGCCGAATATTAAGATTTTTCGCCAGACGCCTCGCGTACGCTTCGCTCTCGGGGGTAGAATATTTAGAGGGCAACGCTAAAGTTAAAACATTTCTCGCCCCAAAAGCTTCTTTCGCCAACACACACGTCACCGCCGAATCAATTCCCCCGGAAAGACCCATAATGACCTTGGAAAATCCGTTTTTCTTGATATAATCACGTGTTCCTACAACCAACGCGTCATGTATAGCGGCAATTTTCTCACGAGGCAAGAACCTTTCCGGCAACGCGGCGCGGGTTATATCAATCGTTTCCACATGTTCATCGAAAAAAGGAAAAGCCGAAACAACTTCTCCTTTCTTATTTACGCAAAAACTACCCCCGTCAAATACCGCTCCGTCTTCAGCTCCCGCTCGATTGACTAAAATAAAAGGCGCCGCGGATTCTTTGGCATATTTTTGAATAAGCGCGCGCGTCGGCTTCATTTCTTTCACGCTGAACAAAAACTCCGCGATACCGATAAACAAAGATTTCTTTTTTTCGCGGTTTTTCAGTTTTTCAAAATTCAAAAAATCTTTACCTTCGAAAACGTTTAAAACGTATCCTTTAAACGGAATTTTTATGTTTCCCGAAGAAAAATCAAGACATTCTTCCGCGAATTTTTTATTCCCAACGGAAGAAGTTTTTTTCCGCGCGTTTAAAAATTTTCCCTCCTGTATCAAAAGAATAGAACTTTTTCCGTCAGATGCCGGCACTTTCAAAAGCAAAGACGCGAGAGAATACTCTTTTGATATCTCAAGCAGTTCATTAACGGCGGATTGAACGCGCTTGAAAGAAATCCCAAAAGAAGCCGGCGGCGTAAACAGTTCAGAAAAAACTATTAAATCAGATTTTTCTCCAAACTTTGTCAACACGCGAACCGCTTTCGCAAGATTTCCTTTAATATCCCCCGAAACTGTGTTTAACTGAGCGATCGTTATTTTCATTTTGAATTCCTTTTTTTCACACTTTATCCCATTTGGCGCAATGCCTTCGAGATGTGTTTCTTATTTTACAACTTAAACAGCATTTTTCCAACACTTTCTCTTTTATTTTTTGGTTTTTCTCCATTCTCTTTGCATCTGGAAAAAGGTTAGGTATACTTATCGTTAATGGTCAAAACAAAGGGGGGATTTTAATGAAAAAACTTATTTTTCTTGTTGTAGTTTTCGCCGCAAGCACGGTTATAGTCATGTCCTTTTTCCAACCTTGGGCGAAAATTAACGCTTCTGTTACCGGTATCTCCACGGAACTCACAAAAAGCGCGAATACCACGCTGGGTAAAACTTCTTTCGGCGGAAAATTTATCCGACAACTGAACAACATAACCAACTCCATCGGAAAAATCGGAAATGTAGAGCTAAAATCAACCGTTCGCGGAAACAATATTCCTATGCTGGCAAACAATCAAACTTCCAAGACAGCGCTCTCACTGGTACAAGTTCTATTCAAGAGCAAAGGCACGGAAAACTTAGGCACAAAAAGTTATCTGGTATATTTATTGCCTTTATCCGGGATCTTATGCGCCATATTGGCCTTACTCGCTTTAAAACACAGAGTCTATCTTTTAATTATGGGCGCTATCAGCGGGATTATTTCGATAGGAGGGTTATACAATCTTTACACAATGGATGTTGTAAGCCCTGTTGTAAAAATCACCATTGAAAACGGACTCTGGAATACAATGTACGCGTTCGGATGCGTACTGCTTATAGCAATTCTCTGGCTCGCTTCATCCGACAGATAAAAGTAAGTACAAACAACTTTGCACCGCCAACTTCGCAGGTTGGTCATTCGTAGGGGCACATTGCATGTGCCCCTTTTTAATGTGAATCGAAAAAATCCGTAAGAAAATGTGCCAAAAGAAATTATCCGTTTTAATTTTGCAAATTAGGAAAGGTAATCAAAAATCGTAGGGGCACATTGCATGTGCCCCTTTTTAATGTGAAATGTGAATCGAAAATTAACGACCAATTTGTCACCCGAATTGCCGCAATACACAAGGAGCGGACTCATGTGTCCGTTCTTTTTTCTCCTCCCCCCAAAAAAAACGAGGACAGCCCCTGTTAGGACAATCCTCATTTTTTGGCGCGCCCGGCAGGACTCGAACCTGCGACCTACTGGTTCGAAGCCAGTTGCTCTATCCAACTGAGCTACAGGCGCGCGTTTTTTTAAGTCATTCTTTTAATTTCTTTATGCACAAACCCGCTTCAACAAGCATCCATGCTTCGAGAAGCAGCATTATAGCCCCGATTATCACTAAATGCAACTGGTTCGACCTTAAAAAGTCCGTTAAGTTTACATACATAGCCCAGCTTGAAGTTATCATCATAAAAATCATGGGAAGGGCTGTCGGGAATATTCTGCCCCAATGTTTACCGCCTTTTGTTCTTTGTTTGCGGATAAGGTACACTGTCGCGACTAAAAGAACAAGCCCGGCTAAAAGCTGGTTACTTGTTCCAAAAAGCGGCCACAAAATCAGCGCGCCTGTGCCGCCACCCTGCGCGAATGCTAAAGCCGCGGCGGCTATTACGGCAAAAGCTGTTGATGAATAACGTCCCTCTAACGGTTTTATCTTATAACTAACGGCAAGTTCCGTAATTACATAACGCTGAATACGCGTCGCCGTATCTAACGTTGTTCCCGCGAACGAAGCGATTAAAACTCCTATAACAGCGCGGCCGTATTCAAGCGGGATACCTAAGGCTCCCAACATATTGGCTGATCCGTTGACAAACGCGGTTACTTTAGCGGCCAATCCCTGGGCCGCGGTCCATGTGGAATAATGATATTGCCACGCGCCGGCCCCGCGCAAAACTTCACCCGCGTTTGTTTTGACATACATCCCTATGCCGGCAGACACCGCGATTATTACTAACACTCCCAGCATGCCTTCAGTTAGCATTCCGCCAAAGCTGATAAACTTTACGTCTTCTTCGTTCTTAAGTTGTTTTGAACTTGTTCCGGAACTAACAAGCGAATGGAATCCGGAAATCGCTCCGCAGGCAATAGTTATAAACAAAAATGGCAGTATCGGCGGAGCACCTTTCGGGGCAAATTGAAAAGCAGGCGCCGCAATGGAAGGACGCGCGAGGAAAACTCCTAAAATGATCAATCCCAAACCAATTATCAGTTGGTGCGAGTTTACATAATCTCTGGGCTGAAGAAGGCTCCATACGGGAAGAACCGAAGCAAAAAAAGCGTATATAAAAAGTAAAATTATCCAAATACTCATAGGAGTTAATCCAAAAACACTCGTCATTCGAAACGGAAAATGTACTCCGGCAATCATTGACAGATACATAAGGACAACCGCTATCACCGAAAGTATTGTCAAATTCATCTTTTTACGGTACGCAAGATATCCTATGCTCATCGCGATCGGAATTTGTATCCAAACAGCTAAAACCGCTTGCGGATACATTTCAAAGATCATAGCGATTATCATGCCGAAAATAGCAACGACAATCCAAAGAGAGAACACAATAACCAAAAGAAACAATATTCTGACACGCGAATTAATAACTTCCTTTGAAAGTTCCCCGATTGATACTCCTTTTTTTCGTGTCGAGATAATAAGCGCGGCATAGTCATGCACGGCGCCGGCAAAAATCGATCCTAATATTATCCAAACCAGTGCCGGCACCCAGCCCCAGATAACCGCGATTGCCGGCCCCACGATTGGTCCTGTACCGGCAATAGACGCGAAATGATGCCCGAACAAAACTTCTTTATTCGTCGGCACGTAATCAATATCGTCTCTAAGTTCTTCACTCGGAACGGGATTTTTGGAATTTGATCTAAAAATTTTCTTCGCGATAAACTGCCCATAAGTTTTATACGCGATAAAAAAGAATAAAGCGGACAATATGACTATCCATACTGAATTCATTTTTTTCTCCCTTTGTTCTCTTTCTTCCACGCGTAATACATAAGACTGTCTTCCAGCCATTCCTTCGTATTTTTCACAAATTCAGGCCATCTTGAAGCGAGGCAAAGTCCTCTGGCGGTATCCGCATTCCCTTCACCGATCCGCGAGGAAATAGCGGCCAGATCCAGCTGTAATCTGAGCGGAACATATTTTCTTTCTCGGGGCGGAATCAGTTTAGATAAATCCACCAAGGCTCCGGCTCCTTTAAGCAGAGTTTTAAAAAGAGATACTTCTCCGCCGACCGCTTCAAGCATTACCCTGTTTATCGGTCCCAGCCTCAATATTTCGAGTTGGCCCGTCTGTTTATTGGAAATATTGTCCGAACCGACATACCCTAAACCTTCTTCCGTAAAACCAAGTTGAAAAATCCGGTGATACATCGTCTCAAGCACAGGCCCTCTTCGAGAAAGACGATAGTGCGCCCGAAGTCCCCACAACCCAAAATCAATATGTTCATTAACTAAAGGCACATACCTCTTGGCATATTTTTTCTCAAACAAGGTGATCGCTTCCGTTAACAAACTCCTCGCCTTGATCCGGCTTACAGCAATTTTGTTCAGTTTGGTTTTCTGTTTTTTTTTACTCTCCATAATATATTTTTTAAGCACTTTTACGGCAGAAGATTCCGGCACATCCAATACTGGTAATTTAATTTTCAAATAATTCTCGGACATTTTTTTGTCACCCGCGAAAAGTTTATACACCCATAAAAGTTCACGCAGTTTTGCTTTGTTATTTTCGTCAAAATCTATAAAAGTTGGATGTATTTTCGTTATTCCCCCGGAAACTTTCGAGAGATCCGGAATAATATATTTTTTACCCATTTTTGTTACGCGAAATCCCCCAAGCCCGCCTCCACCTTCAGACGGTTTGATAAAAAAAGTTGTATCGTCTATATCACGTTCTAATTCATCTATCACCGTCAATATTTCTTCTGCCACGTCTTTTATCTTTTTGTTTTTTTCGGATATTTTTTTGTATTTAGCAATTCCATTCCAATCTTTTCCGTTTTTTGAAAGGAGACGGTAAGCCGTATCTTTGTCGGAAAATACCCCGCCGGGAGCTGTAATTTCACCCGGAACGATCACTATACCTTCATTTTCAAATCGTTCGGCTATTTCCGTGTTATATACTTTCTTGTCAACACACTGACTAATTACAAGCGTTTTATCGGAATCGGTTTTAAGTTCTTCCGTTAATTCTTGATAAGAATTAGTAACTTTGATTCGCATCGATCGTCTTTTTTCTCTTAAAAAATCCTCAAAGATACGCGCGGTTTCGTATGAAGTCGGAAGTTTATCATGTGAAGCGTTTATGATCACTATCTTTTCGGGAAACATTTTCGCGCGCAGTTTTGGCTTATTCAAACAGTATCGGGATATTCCGGTTTCATCCCTCAAATATTTATTAAAGGCATCTACAAGATACGTATTAAATTTCCCCTCCTTTCCGTCAAAAATAAGCGACCTTAAATAAAAAGGTGCTTCTTCCGGATGGTCATTTTTAACTCCAGCGGTATAATATTTTGGATCGCGTTTGATCATAGCTTAGCCCTATTATCTAACCCGAACATATTGTATATTTCAGGTACTATATTTTTCATTTCCGCGGAAAGTTTTCGTCTACTTGACGGATCCAGCGCGTTTTTCAGAAACTGCACTTTACATATTGGAGCGTTGGGCTCTATTATTGTGTTCCGCCGGGGAACACCGCAAGTTATTAAAACATCCCCTGCACCCGAAAGCACGTCAAGCGAAGCTCCTTTTTGAACTAAAAGTAACGTATTCCCCTCTAATCTGTACGCTCCCGGAATACCTTCCTGAGCCATAACGCCGCGTTCCATAGTGTTATGCAATATTACCTGAGATCCGTCTATAGGCGACATAAGACTCGCGAACGGAAAGTTGTTTAAATATTCCCTCACGATTTTATCTTCTTTTTGTAAAAACTCAGCAATATGCAGCATAAAAAGCGTATTTTCTCCATTCACACCGCTAAGCGCGTTTATCGCGTTAAAAAGAGACGTTGAATTCTGAAATCGCGGATTAATTTCTACCGGATAAACTTTTTCTCCTTCGACAACAAAATCCATACCAAAAATACCGCGATATTCGCTCTTCCCCATCCACGCGCCGATACTGTTTACATAACTTTTGACCTGCTCAATAGTATTTTTTTTCAAAGATCGAGCCGCGCTATAATCGTTTCCGCAAAACGCGGACGGAAAATTACCGCATTCCGCCAGACCCGTAATCTGTATCGACGGAAAAGAACAAACCGTTTTCGCGCCGCTATCGCTCGAAACAATTACCGCGTTCACATTCAAGGAAAATCCATCGACGTATTTACGCATTACAACACGTTCGCGAGGATACTGTCCTCGAAGAGACTCATATGTTTTTTTATCTTTTATGATAAAAGTGAACTGTCCGCTTGACCCATATGGAAACTGTATAACAAACGGTAAAGATAGTTCATTCTTTAAATCGTTAAAACTGTTTTTACCGGGCTCGCAGATCTTTCCGGGGATTCTGGGAAGGGACAAAGACGGCAGAGTTTCATACAATCGCACTTTGTTGTCAAAATAGTTTTTAAGTTTTTCCGGAACGGCGTATATTTTGAGCGCGGGATCCCCTTCCGCTCTTTTTTCCAAAAAACCGATCGATCTGTAGCATAGAAGATTTATTCTGTTTTTAGAACCATTCCAACGTTTAAATATTTTTCTACCCAAAGACCCCTCAAAACTCGCCTTAAGATCTTCGTTGGACCAATCTTTACGTACTTTTCTCTCTTTTTCGATTGAAAAAACATCATTTTCTTCAAAATAATACGCGGTATCCGCGCCGAAATCACAGCATATAATAAAGTCTAAAGGTAAAACTTTGTTAATGCCAACCGCGTCATGAGCACGCTGTCCCATCCAACCCCACTGGCCGTATTTCTCCTTTAGATATGCCGAGATATTTTTCATGCGTCCAATTTTTTAAATTATTAGAAATCAATTCCCGGTTACAATTATCACCCGTCTTTATCACATACAGTATACGTGAATATACTTCATCTTCAACATATTTTCTTATTTTGCCGGGGCCGATTATCTTAGGAGCCGGCAAAAAATATTTGAGTTACACAAAAGAATAATCCTTTTTCTTAAGTAGTGTCTTTTGCCAAACATCTTCCGGTTCCATGCAAAGATATATCCAAGCGGCAGATTTAAAAGATCGGATCCAGCATATCATTTTGTTATACATATCAATTCTCAATTCTTTTTTATACCGCAATTTACCGTTACCATCTTCAAAAAATTCACCTTCATAAAACATAAGATTATCACTAAACCGTTTTTCAACCGTCTGTTTCAATCCCGGAGTATATCGCAGACTCCCCAAACTAATCCAAACAGTATTTTTTCTTATCTCGTCAAAAGAAAACATCTTTTCAACCAGTTTCCTGTATTCATCTTCCCATTTGTCATAGTATATCAATGGATCAAAATGAAACCCTATTTTGTATCCTCTTCGCGCGGCCATTCGGGCTGATTCCAACCGTTCGTTAAAATCAGGCGCTCCTTTTTCATATTTTTGAGCCATCTTCTCTGTATTCATAGACCAAGAAATAACCACATTATCATGCGGTTCTTCCTTAAGAACATTGCCGATTTTATTTGTTTTTGTTTTTAGTTCAAGAACTAAATTTTTCATATTTCGAAAAAACGGAATTAAAACTGTCGAATCTTCCGTATATTCATCGAAAGCGAGTGAATCCATAAATTCACCCGTTCCTATTCTTAACTTTCCCTTCAAACTTTGGTCAAACTTCTCAAGATGTTTTTTATAATCTTCGACATTCGCGGAAAGAATCAAACCAGGCACATTACTGTACGTCTGCAGATAACAATAACTGCAGTCCATAGGACACCCAAACCCGACATTTAATATCCAGTATCCGCATCTTTTGCAAGCTTTAGTACAAGGACATATTTTTATGAATGCCGCTTTGGATTCTGCTAAAAACACATAATCGCGCCGCGCGTTATAAAACTTTTCGGGGCAAGCTGAAGGTATTTTCCTAAATCCGTCCGCAAGACTTGTTATTTCTATTACTTCGGCATTGGAAAAATTTTTTATAAACTTATCAGTCCATCTGAGACGGCTAATATTTTTTTCAATCAATATTTTTTTCGGTTCTAATTTGCCCGCCCATGTCCCGCACTCCTCGTCCTTTATGTGTATTTTTATCGGCATAAGACGCGGCGTATCCCCTAAAATTAAAGAAGGATAGCGAATTTCGAGAAGAAGATTTTTTATCTTATGAAAAATTCCGCTTTTTCCGCCGTTTATTACATTTTCGATATTAGTATGTTGAGTAAATTCTAAGAAAGTAAAATTACGCGACCGGCAAATTTCGTAACTAAGCCTTACAAGCTCGTTCTTTTTGTTAATGCCAAGCGTAATGGGAAGTTTAGAAGAAAAAAAATCTTCTATTTCAGAGATAAATCGCCGATTATCAAGAATCGTCATGCGCCTATTATACATAACCCGACTCAGATATACAAGATAGTCGTTAGCCGTTGACGTAAATAGGGACGTCTCCCATTTAATTAAATGGGAGACGTCCCTATTTAAAACTGGTACGCCCGACAGGATTCGAACCTGTGACCCTCGGCTTAGAAGGCAGATGCTCTATCCAACTGAGCTACGGGCGCGCGTTTTGTGGATGGCGGTAAAAAACAAATCGTAACCGTTATCGCTTTAAAAGCGGCGATACGATACGTCTTTACGAATAACCAACGATTATTTTCCAAAATCCATTTTGACCGCCACCAACCTCGTAGGTTGGTCGTAGGGGCACATTGCATGTGCCCGTTTGAACCTGCGGGGATGTTGTCGGAATATTCACCTTATTTGGTGAGAAGTCTGGTGCGGATGAAGGGAATCGAA
>Ga0210003_1001439_pt1 | contig 21065 bp, 23 predicted proteins | sample LantaG_FD_182804 | JGI IMG/M metagenome (GOLD analysis project Ga0210003, IMG submission 182804) | Deep subsurface microbial communities from Baltic Sea to uncover new lineages of life (NeLLi) - Landsort_02402 metaG (SPAdes) (version 2) | ecosystem: Environmental > Aquatic > Marine > Oceanic >... | reverse complement strand
GCGAAACCCTCGAGCGCCACGTCCACGATGGGCGGCGGGGGTCGGCGGCCAGGAGGCCACCACGTCGTGCCGGACCGTCCCGAGATGCTGCATCGCCGCACCACGCCCCGAACCACACGCCCCTTGCGCTCAAGCTCGGGAAGCCGCTTCGGCAGCCGGCGGGTGTCCGTGTCGCCTGCGATCTGGGCCAGCTCGTTCCCCGTTCGGCCGGGGTGCTCGAGCACGAACCGCTCGGCACGGATCTGCTCTGCGCCGAGCCGGTCGGAGATGTCGCGCTCGCCCGCGTGCGATGTCCACGGGTCGGTCGACCTCGCCAGCGGGCCTTCGCTCACTCCGAGCTCGCGGGATATCGCCACCGGACTCGCGAGATGTCATCTGTCAGGAAGTCGCCGTCCCAGACCAAACCCTCGACCCACTGAACCCCATCACGCCCTGGACGGAACATCCACCCGTCGAGGTCAGCCGTCGTCAGCCGCCGGTCGTGCTCGGGCGAGCACGCCCCCCATGCGACAGTGCGCTCACGGGCTTCATGGACAAGCATCCTCGCGACCTTGGCGAGATCGCCGGTCCCGATAATGGCCTCGACGAAGGTGCCCCCCTTGGGGGTGGGCACGCTCTTGTGGGGTTCGGTGTGTTCTCCAAGCATCTAGTCCATCCATCCTTGGTCGCCGTAGGCCGCGCCCCAGGACAGGTCGTCGGCGGTCTCCGTGGTCTCATCCCAGCTTGAGGGCGGGGGCGGAGGTCGGTTCGGGCAGGGGGCGTCATCGGCGTGGCCGTGCGTCCCGCACCCGGGGCATCGCGGGTAGCTCATTTGACCCCGTGGTGGCAGGGTGGGCAGACGAGCTTGATGATCATCACGTCCCCGATCTTGACGGCGACGGGCACGGTGATCTGGACGTGCGCGACTCGCTCGCCGCAGCTCGCGCAGCGCGCCTTCTGGTCGTGGAAGATGTTCCCGACCGTCGGGATGATGGGGAGGCGAGCGTCGAGCGGCCCTCCGCGTTCCGCCGGGGTGTGGTCGCACATCAGCCGGCGGCATAGTGGGCAGGGCATCATGCCGTGCAGACGTCTGCTGGCGTCGGGACGGGAGCCGGTCGAGGCCGCAACTTGACGACCGGGCGGCACGGGTCGGGCCCGCGCTTGGATAGGAGCGCAAGGGCATCGAGGCTGGCGAACCCTCGCGGAGCGCGGTCTCGCCGACCGGACTTGACGCCTTGTGTCTTGAGGCCGAGCGCCTCGAGTGTGATCCGGACGACCTCGGGCCCCGGGATGGGGGCGGGCGCGCTGACGATGCCCGAGCTGGCAAGGGGTCGGCCAGGTGCCGGGGAGGCGAGCTTGGAGACCGCCCCGCACGTAGGCCCGTCGACCAACGAGGCCGCGTGGGCAAGGATCTCACGCGCGAAGGGGTGGCGCGGGTTCGGAAGCCCCCCTTCGGCGAGTCGTTTGGCCTCGGCCTGCACGGCTCTCTCCCATCGATCGATCCGGACGGCGTCGTCGCTGAGCTCGATGCAGTCGAAGCACTGCGGGGGACCGGAGCGTCGGGTAGGCGCTCCGCAGACGACGCAAGTAGGAAGGGGGTCCCGCTCTTGGTGGTGCTGCCCCCGCGGCGGCGGGGTCACCGGCTTGTAGCGTTGCTGTCTAGGTATCATCGGGCACTCGCGAGAATGGCTAGGGTGATCCCGATGGCCAACCAGAACAGCATCTTCTGGAATCCCTCAAGTCGGGCGTAGTGATCCGGATCGGGCTCCGTCACGGTTAGATTCCAGACGTAGCCGGCGCATCGACCGCGGCGGGGAACGACCACTGGTAGGGCCTCCGCTCCGTCGGCGACGTGTGCTCGAGGAGGAACGCCCTGGCCTCCCAGGGCGTGTCGAAGAGCAGGGTCTCCCCGTCGTCGTCGGTCACGATCTCGACGGTGCCGGGGGTCTTGGGGTCCTCGCGTTGGATCGCGTAGCGCATGAGATGCCTCCTGGCCGGAATATAGCACAAGCGGGTGTCGCCCCCCTACATGATTCATGCCCGCAGCTCGGCGTCCGTCGCCCAGGAAGCAATCGCGTGCGGGCCGAGCTCACCCGCGCAGGCTACGTGCGGTGCGGCGTGCCCCCGCGCGCGCGTGCAGGTGAGCCCGCGCCCACGCTCGTTGCCACAGAGGACCGAGGGCTTCGGGCCGGTGCAGACGCAGCCCTCCTCGGCGGCGGCGGAGGAAGCTTTCAGGTGACGGTCTTTGGGGGTCATGGCTTCCCGATTCCTTTCTGGACGAGGCGGTCGATGTGCCGGCGAGCCCCCGCGTCGGGCGCGAGGCATCCACGCAGCCCGGCGGCGGCGGCCTCGTGCCCGGAGGCATAGAGAGTCGGGTCGGGCTCAAGCGGAATGGCGTGGACGTCGGCCGGGTCGAGCACTCCGCGGGCCTGGGCGAAGCGCACCGCAACGCTGTCGGCATGGACGCCGAGCCAGCCCCGGCACACGGTCGGGACTCCCGTTGCGTTCTCCTGGTGGCAATGGAACACGGCGAGGGCCGGTGGGTGGTCGACGTCGTAGGCCGGGAGTTTGGAGTACTCGTCGGGGTGCCAGACGCCGGGGGGCGTCGCCCGCACGTAGGGGCAGGTCGTGCAGGGGGCCTTCGGGACGTGGATCGGCTCAGGCATCGGACGGCGCGCGATCGGGGTCGTGCGGGCAGTCGGGGGCGTGGCCTTCCGAGAGGAGCTGCGCCTTCGTCCGGCCGCAGACGCAGCGCGCGCGCTTGATCGCCTCGTCCCACGGCATCGCGCCGTCCCAGAGCCGCTTGGCGTCTTCGATCATCTCCATGCGGTTGGCGTCGGTGCTCTGGTGGCCCTGGAGGAACGCGATAGCCCGCCCGATCCAGCGCGCGGCCCCCAGCTCGCCCTCGTTCGGGTCGGCCTCCGGATCCGGGCAGCAAGTCGGGCAGCGAACCCACCCGGCGTCCTCGGTCTCGACCCGCTCAAGCCCCCCACAGACGCAGGCGCGCTTGACCCGGGCCTGCTCCCAGGTGATGGCGTCATTCCATGCCGACTCGTAGGTGTCGTAGACCCCGCCAGGGATCCGGCGGAGGTGGGTCGCCAGACTTCGCTCGAGCGCAGCCCGTGGGCTGAGCTCGGGGGTGTCGAGGATCGCTGCCGCGCCGAGCTCGGCGATGCTCTCGATGCCCTGGCCGTCGCCGAGCTTGATCGCGCCACCCCGCTCGAGGTGCGCGCGGACGGCCTGGGCCGCCCTGATGTCGTAGTGGGGGTGGGTCATGGGATCTCCTTGCGAGCGGCAGGATAGCATGCTGACAACCGTATGCCACGGCTATACAGGGGAGGTCCTACGCCCCATAGATTCTTACCGGGTAAGACTGGCAACTGTATGCCGCCCCGGTAGTGTGGGGGTGTAGCAAGGAGGGCTGGAGCCCATGAGAGACCAAGACATCCAGGCACTTCGGCGAGAGGCTCAAAGCGACCCCGACGCCGTCCCAGCCTACGAGGCGGCTTTGCTCCGCAAGGGAGAGGACGCCACCCAGGTGATGCTCGATGCTGGGTTCATTCTCTACGTCGCAGCCCAACGGCTCGACGCCTTCGCGGACGAGATCATGGCGATCCCTCCGGAGAACCCCTTCACCGGCGAAGGCATCTGGGAGCAGTTTCGGGTGGCCTACCCTCTCAGCGAGCAGTTCCCGCAGGCCCCCCGAAGCCTCGACCTAGACATCGAGGGCTTCGACATGAAGATAGGCCGACTGCTGGTCCGCATCACGACATCGAGCACAGGCAACTGCCGATGGGGAGCACTCGACATCCGGACGGGGGCCTACTCGCGGGTGCGCTCGGGCGGGTTCAGCGCGGGCAAGCACACGGACGGCAACATCGAGATGCACAGCACACGGAGGGTGCCCCGCTGGGTGCTGCGCTGCCTCGGGGTCGACGCCCCCAGGCCGGGCCACCCGGCGGGGTGCTTCAACCGCAAGGGCCCGGCGATGCACGTCGAGCGGGGATCATGGCGGGGAGCCCCCCGGCAGCACCGCGACCGGACCGCGCGCCGAATGGCAGAGATGGCGGTCGGGGCCCCGGGCCGGATCTACCGTCGAGATTCCCGGAACCCCGGAGGCTACGTCCAGGGGCAGGTAGCTTCCATCAACGAGGTCGAGCAGACCGTGACCTTTCTGCGCGGCGACACGGGGGAGACGGTCCGCATAAACCCCTCCTACATCCTCCTGACATCGCAGGATTGACAATCGGGTAGCGCCCCCATTAACCTAGGCGCATGATCCACAGCGTTAGAGCCCAACGGCAGATGCACAACTGTGCCGAGACCTGCCCCTTCACGACCGGCGTCGCCTGCCAGCAGGATGCGCCGGTTGTCCCCGTTCCCCCCCGAGCCCGCCACATGACGGGCGAGGCGGAGCACGTCTGCGCCCCGTGCTGGCCCAAACTGGAGTTGGCCTACGCTCAGGAGCAGGATCGGCTCGCGGAAGAGCGGCGCGTCAAGCGGGAGGCCAAGGTCGAGACGCGGGCGGCGCTGAAGAACGCCCGTGGGGCTGCCCTCGCCGCCCAGCAGGCCGTCCGCGATCTAGTCGAGCAGGCCAGCGTGGTCGCGGGAGAGCGCGAGGCCCGGATCCGGACCGCCGAAGGGCGAGCTCACGCGCGAGCTGCCGAGCGGGCTCGACTCGAGGAGGAACGCCACGCGCGAGAGGTCGCGCTCCAACGCGCGCGGATCGAGCTTGAAGAAGCGGAGGCCCGGTTAGCCGCTCAGGACGAGATCGACGCTCACGCGCTTCGCCAGGCCGACGTGAGGGTCGCCCTGGCGGCGATCCGCGGGCAGCTCAGGGCGGCCTCAGCCTTGGCCGACCTCGCGTGGGGCAGGACGACCACCAGCTACCGGAAGAAGCACCGGGACCACCACCTCGGGAAGCTGGCGGCGGAGCTACTCGAGGCCCCGGAGTAGTTCACCCTCTTTTCAGGCTCTCGTCGCTCCGGAGTACTGAAATTGATGATACACGGTGACATACCCCAGTACTGCAGCTTCCTCGATCCACCCTCGTCCTCCTCGATCCACCCTCGTCCTCCTCGATCCACCCTCGTCCTCCCCCCTTGGTAGAGTCTCGCCGTGAATGAGCCCGCTGCCCGACGCCTTGCGCTGAACCTCACGGCTGCCGCCCTGCTCGCGCCCAAGGTGGCGCAGGGGCATGACCCTGACCCGAAGGAGATCAACCGGGCCGTCGAGCTCGCCTCCACAATCGACAAGGCCGTGCGGCAGCGCATTCGCTGGGAGCTTCGCCACGCCAAGCCCGAGACCCCCGAGGATGGCTAGCCTCCCCTGCCGGGCGTCCTTCGTTGTTGACAACCCGACGGCGCGGCCCTACTGTTGACCCAGCAAGGAGGCCCCGTGAAGAACGCGAACTACCGCAAGCACAATGACCGCTCGCTGAGCAGCGGCACCTACCACAAGAAGGATGGCACGGCTTCCCGCGCTATCCTGAAGCGCGAGGCGCGCGCCGAGGTCGAGGACGCTGGCCCCCGGCTCACTCCCTGCTGCGGGGCCTACAGCACTTTCATCGAGGGCACCCTCGTGTGCCGGGCCTGCTGCGGGCCTGCCCCCGCTGGCTCGGCTTGAGCCCCATGACGCTGGGGGCGGTCGAGATGTCGCGATCCGAGCTGCGGGACCTCGACCCCCCGGAGCCCATGGGCAGGCTCCACCGGCCGATCGCGCACATCGCTTTGGTCGAGGCGCTCTCCGAGGCCCTGGAGGATCAAGGGATCCTGGTCGACGGCGAGACGTTCGCGATCCAGAACACGCACACGATCTTCGGGACGATGGACTTCTCGGCGAAGTCCGAGGGGCTGGCCCCGGTCCCGCAGTCGAGGGGGCACGCCATAGGCTTCCGGGCGGCCAACAACCAGGACCGCGCCCTTGAGCTCGCCGTGGGCGGGCGGGTGTTCGTCAGCGATAGCCTCTTCTTCGCGCCGGGGCTCATCAGCCTGAAGCGGAAGCACACCGTGGGGCTCGACCTCGCGGCCGAAGTCGCTGAGGCCGTCGCGCGCTACAAGGAGCAGACCTGGGCGCTTCGGGCCCTGATCAAGAGCGCCCAGGCCAAGGCCCTGACGGCCACGGCTGCCAAGGTCCTGATCTTCGACGCCCTCGCGCAGCACAAGATCCTGCCCATGCGCCTCCTGCCCACGATCGCGGATGGCTTCTTCTCGCCCCCCGAGGAGTGGACGGACGTGACCGAGCACCCGAACACGCTGTGGTCGCTTCACAACGTGTTCACCCGTCAAATGCGGACCCTGCGGCCTCGCCGTCGGTTCGTCGAGACGGCCAAACTCGCTGGAATGCTCCAGGTGGACCTGACATGACCGAGACCAAGACCATCACGCGCGCCGAGCCCAGCACGGGTTCGACCAACACCCTCCTGCGCCACCTCGTCCTGCTCGACCCCGTCACGGGCGAGCCGTCGGACCGATGCCTCTGCGGGCACATCTGGGACGCCGTGTTCATCGCGCACGGCGAGGAGATCTGCCAGAAGTGCGTCGAGGAGTCCAAGAAGATCCCGCGCCGCCCGTGAAACTCCTCTGCCCCGAAGGCAGCTACGAAGTCACCGGCTCGCGCCTACCCCTGCTGCGCCTCGTCTTGCTGGTCCTCGCGCACCGCACCCGTCACTGGCTGCGCGGCGAGGGCTGGCGAGACTAGCAGTCGGATGCCGCCCCCATAGAGCCTGTGGCGCGCCGAGCTCGCGTGCTATTCTGCGCCCATGACGACGGCCTACATGAGCGGCGAGATCGGCCCCTGGCGGCTTGGCGTGAAGCTTGGGCGGATTCCGTGCCACCCGAGCGCCAAGCTGTACTTCGTTCACGCCGCGAGTGCGGCCCTGGATCGACTGCACGAGCTTGGGTTCGCGCTGCGCGACATCGCGGGCGACGTGGTGCTCGAGGCCGTCGACCACCGAAGCAAGGCCGCGGGCTACTACGAGTCCGAGACGGATGAGCTGGTCGTGACCGCGCGCCACGAGCCGCGCACCGACTATGGGGGCGACCTCGGCGCGCGCTACGGCCAGGACCCGGGCCGCGGCATGATCGCTTGGGCCATCTGCCACGAGAACGCCCACCGCATCTGGTATCGCCGGCTCTCGCCTGGCGGCCGGGAGGTCTGGACTCGGTTCCACCGGGCGATGGTGGACGGGTTCACGAAGGAGGTCTGCCTAGGCATGGCCCGCCGACTTGGCGCGGGACCCGAGCTCGCCATCGCGGAGGGCGCGAGCCACGCCGAGGTGCTCGGCGGCGCAGCTCGGCTGACGCCCGAGGAGAAGGTCCTGGCCCCCGTGCTCTTCGGCGTCTACGGCGGCAAGCTCGAGGGGTTCTGCCGCTGGCTGCTCCAGGGGGCTTTCGAGAAGGCGCTCGCCAGTGCCTATGCCGAGAAGAAGGCGAAGGAGTCCTGGTCGGAGGCGATAGCCTCGGTGGCTATGGAGGACGGCGACCCGAAGCCTGCGCAGCAGAGCGAGGCCGCGCGCAAGATCATCCGGGCGGTCGGCAAGGCTTGCCTCCGCGTTGGCAACCCGGCCCAGCGGTGAGTCACCCGGGAGAGGAATCGGTCCCGCTCGATGCCGTGGCCCGGCGGCACGTCGGGCGCGAGTTCGTCAAGGGAAAGGATCGCCTCTCGACGCGGGAGATGGAGGCGTTCAGTTCCATCTTCAAGAACCTCAAGAGCGGATCCCTCGAGCTGTTCTCCAACCTCTCCCCCCAGGGCCGCAACTACTTCATCCAGCTAGCCGAGCCCCACCTGCTCGACAAGGGCGACCACGCCAGCTTGGAGGCGCTCTACCGGGTCGACTACATCCGGCCCCCGGTCACCCCGCTCACCTTCCTCGACAGCACGGACTACCTAGGCCACTTGGGTGCCGACGTGTTCCCGGCCTGGCGGCCCTACTTCCAGCGGATCAACGGGCCGAACAACAAGACCCACGAGGTCATCATCACGGGAGCCATGGGGATCGGGAAAGCACAAAGCCTCACGTCCAAGGTGCTCACGCCTTCTGGCTGGAAGCGGATGGGCGACGTGCGGGTGGGGGACACGATTGTGGATCCGACGGGCGGGACGACCGAGGTCGTGGGGGTCTATCCCCAGGGCGTCAAGCCGGTGTACCGCGTGACATTCTCGGACGGGGCGCAGGCGGAGTGCTGCGATGACCACCTGTGGGAGGTTCGCACCCCGTCACAGAAGCACCGGGGGGCGGCCGGGGAGGTGCTCCCACTCCGCGAGATTCGGGGCGATCTGCGTGACGGGGCTGGCAACCGCAAGCGGTTCATTCCGATGGCAGATACGGGCGCTCTCGATGCGCGAGAGGCGCTCCCGCTTGACCCCTATCTGCTGGGCGTGCTGCTGGGGGACGGTGGCCTGACCGGCACGACCCCACGCCTGTCGTCGATGGACGAGTCGCTGGTTGACTGGGTCCGCGAGCTTGTGCCCGAGGGCGTTGAGGTTCGCAAGGTGCCAGGCGACAACTGCGACTACTCGCTGACTTCGGGCCGAGGCAACACGCCGAACCCTGTTACGGATGCTCTTCGCGAGCTCGACATTATGGGGCTTGATAGCGGGAGCAAGCACATTCCCAAGACCTACATGCGCGCGAGCTGGCACGCCCGGGTGGCGCTCCTGCAGGGCCTCCTCGACACGGATGGGACGGTGGGGGATGGTAGCGCCAACCCCACGTTCACGAGCGTCTCGGAGGGGCTCGCCCGTGGTGTTCGTGATCTTGCCTGGTCTCTGGGGGGTGTGGCTCGGATCAAGTCCAGACACCCGCATTGCGTGACCGGCCAGGAGCGCGTTCGCGGTCAGCTCGCCTACCGCGTGACGATGACTCTCCCCCCGACCGTGGCTCCGTTTCGGCTCGAGCGGAAGGCGGGGCGCTACACACCAGGCCGCAAGTACCACCCGGCCCGATCCATCGACAAGGTGGAGCAGATCAACAATGCGCCTTGCCAGTGCATTCAGGTCGCGAACCCGCGGGGCCTCTACGTCACCGATGACTACGTGGTGACCCACAACACCATGTTCGCCATGCTCTGCATGACCTACAAGATTTACCGAGTGAGCTTGTTGAAGGACCCGCCGAGTTTCTACGGCATGCAGGCCAAGTCCAAGATCGTGTTCGGGCTCTACGCCATGACCCGGGACCAAGTCGAGGACGTTGGCTTCTACATTCTGCGCGAGCAGATGATCGACCAGTCGCCCTACTTCGCCGAGATGTTCCCGCGCAGCCCGCACGGCACGGACTCGATCCACTGGCCCACCAAGGACATTCACGTCATCACGGGTTCCAGTCAGATCCACGCCATCGGCCAGAACCTCTACGCCCTGGTCGCGGACGAGCTCAACTACTTTGCCCGCGGGCAGAAGACGGCGGAGCGAGCTCGCTCCCTGGTCGGCGAAGTCAGCCGCCGCCTCGAGTCGCGCTTCCTCGCGTTCGGCGGTGACATTCCGGGCGTCGCGATGTTCCTGTCCCAGACGCGGACCTCGCGCGACTTCCTCGAGCAGCGCATCCGCGACTCCAAGCACAAGGAGGGCGTCATCACGATTCGCGGCCCTCGCTGGAGCTTCGACCCCCGCCCCTATGGTGATCTGAGCAGCAAGACGGAGGGCTTCCGCGAAGGCATCGACCCGAGTTTCCGCGTGTTCGTCGGCGACGAGGTGCAGGACGCACGGATCCTCGACACCATGCACAAGCGCCCCGACGGGACCCAGGTCATCCGCCCGATCGACCCGTCGAATGAGCCGGGCGACGGCCAGATCATGGCCGTCCCCACGCAACACTACAAAGCCCACTTCGACGACCTCCACGGGGCCCTGCGCGCGATCGACGACGTGCCCACGGCCTCCTTCACGCCGTTCTTCCCCAGGCGGGAGGTCGTCAGCCTCGCCTTCGATGAGGAGCTGGAGTTCCCCTTCCCGGCCCAGACGTTTCGCTGCCACGAGAAGAGCAACCTCCGCCTGCAGGACCTCTACGATTACGCCGCGGTCACCCGCATCAACATGGGATCCCGCGAGCCGATCAGGCACCCCGAGTCGCCCCGCTATGTTCACCTGGACCTCGCGGAGACGGGAGACCTCGCGGGCGTGGCGATGGTCCATCCGAGCGTTCACGCACTCCGCGAGCTGTCCGTCTACGACGCGATCGACCCTGCCGAGGTGGGCGAGAGCGAAGTCCTCAAGCGCGTCGAGGTCGACTTCTACGTGGGCCTGCAGTCGGGGCCGTTCAAGGAGCCGATTCACTTCGCGAAGATCCAGGTCTTCATCGACTGGCTGAGCCGCATTGGCTACTGGATTCGGTGCATCACGGCTGACCGCTACCAGTCGTTCGACATGCTGCAGCGCTTCCGCGATGCCGGGTTCGAGACCGACTTCATATCCCTCGACCGCACGAGCGAGGGCTACAAGACGCTCCGCCAGGCCGCGAATGAGAACCGGGTCTCGATCCCGTTCCCGGCCACGCTCAACCCGAAGCGAGCCGCGCTGCCGCCGGCAGACCTCCGCCGGCTGCTCGAGGACCCCCAGGCCATGACGATCTGGAAGCACCAGCAGCGGGAGCAGAGGCTCGGCAAGGTGCTCTTGTTCAAGGAGCTCACCGGCCTCGAGCACGACGTTGAGCGCGACAAGGTGGACCACCGCGACCTAAACCCCGACGGCAGCATTGGGTCGAAGGACCTTGCGGATGCAGTTACGGGTGCGGTTTGGAAGTGCTTGACGGATAAGATGCCGGTCGATCAGGAGAGGCCAGCGGATCAACGTCCGAGCTCACTCCTAGGAAAGCGTCTGGACCGCTACCTAGAATATGTCCGGCGGATGGAGGCCATCTCCAGTGGCGCGTAAATACCAACCCAAGTCCCTCGCAGAGATGCTCGCCCACCCCTGGGCGGCGCTCAAGGCCATCCAGGGACTCGATCCGCTGCCTGACCGCCGCGTCTCGCTCTCGAGGCGGAACCGGCCGCACCCCTGGGGCCAGGTCGACCCGACTGACCCCATCCGCAGCTCGGACCGAGCCAGCCAGTACTTCAAGGCGACGGGCGTCTACGCCTTCGAGGACACGCGCCTTGAGCTCTACGCGCAGTTCCACGAGATGGACTTCGACGCGATCATCGCCCAGGTGTTGGATGCCTTCGCGACGGAGGCGACCCAGACCGACTACGAGCGCCGAGCCGTGGTCTGGGTCGAGTCGGAGAACAAGGAGGTTCAGAAGATCCTCACGCGCACGCTGAACCGCCTGAAGATCCAGCAGCAGGCTTTCCCCTACTGCCGCGCGCTCGCCAAGGACGGCGACGTGATGGCCCACATCCACGGGGCCCCAGGCCAGGGCGTGCTGGCGCTCAAGCCCTACAAGCCCTACCAGGTCGCGCGCATCGAGGACCGCATCGGGCGGCTGATCGGCTTCTCTCCCGCCGACGAGCAGGGCAACCCGACCCAGGTGGAGCAGCGGAGCATTCTCGCGCACCAGGGCGCGCACTTCCGGCTCCCGCCCAAGGAGCTTGGCGACCCCTACGGTGCTGAGTCGAGCTTCCTCTGGGGCGCGCGCGTTATCTGGCGGCAGCTCCAGCTCATGTTTGACCAGGTCGTCCTGCAGCGACTCCTCCGTCGGCCCGACCGCCTCCTGATCCTCATGGACACCTCGGGAATGTCTATGGAGGACTCCTACATGGTTTGCAAGGACTTTGAGCGGAGGCTGCACCGCGAGACCTACACCAACCCGGGCACGGGCGAGTCCGTCTCGGCGGGGAGCCCGATCGACATCGCGAAGGACGTGGTGCTCCCGCTCGGCAAGAACAACAACACGCAGTTCACCAACCTCCCGGCGACCAACCAGAACGACATCATGCGTGACGTGGACATGGCGATGTCGATGCTCGCGGCCGGGATCGGGTTCCCGCTAGGCTTCGTGGGCCGAGGTGAGCAGGGCGGCTACAACCCGGGGCAGACGCTTTCGCGTCAGTACCAGCCCTTCGCCAAGAAGGCATCCCGGCTGCAGGGCGCGTTCCTGCATGAGCTCACCCGCGTGCTCATGATCGACCTGGCCTGGAACAACCTGAGCCCCTACAACCCCGCCAACGCCTTCACGCTCCACATGGCCAACGTGGCCCCGATCATCGAGATGGAGCGCAACGAGGTGCTCCAGCTCCGCCTCGACCGCATGGAGCGCGGCGTTCGCTTCGGGATCGAGTCGCAGCTCAACCTCGACGTCTGGATCCCCTACGTGCTCGAGTTCTGGGGCGGGCTTCCGCGCGAGCTTGTCGGCGACCTCTACAAGCCAGGGCAGGCCGGGGGTGGCGATGGTGGTGGCGACCAGTTTGAGGCCGCCGGCCTCCCCGGGAAGGAAGACATCACGGCTGCGCTGCTCGAGGCCCTCGGCGATCCGCAGAGCGAGGACCTATCGAACCACGTCCGGTCCGATGAGCTCGACCCGATGCACGTGATGCCAGAGGCGTATCTGGCGAAGGACGGCAAGCCCAGCGCGCTCATGGAGAGCACCAAGGAGGGCTCGCCCAAGGGGGAGCCGCTGGTCGAGGTCGACGAGTCGCGGAAGGTCGAGTTCGATGGGCCCGACGGCACGAAGTTCAAGGGGGTCCTGCCCGACCCCAACGCCAACAAGCCGATGGACGAGGCGGGGCGTCGTCGAGCTGTCTACCGCATCAGCGTCATGGGCGGCATCGCGGAGCGCGTCCTCGCAGATGACTGAGCCCGACCCCAAGCCGCCCGTGAAGCCGTGCGAGAATAGCCAGACCTGCCTCGTCTGGGAGGACCGCAAGAAGCCCTGCCCCGATTGCGGTCGCCAGGTCTTGCTGGACTAGGAGCCCTCATGCACGCCCCCCACGGATCATGGATCGTCGTCGAGAACGACCCCGGCGTGCCGGCGGGCGTGTTCGGGGACGTGACGGCCGGGCTGGACCCGCAGACGTCTGCACAGCTCCGCGAGATCGAGCGGCAGCTAGGCCAGGGAGCCGAGCTCACCGAGTCCCTGCTGCTCGAGGCCGGGAAGCAGATCGGGACGGCGCAGCTCAGCGGGAACGTGCTCTCCCGCGACAGCGACACGCGGATGCGCCACAACCGCCTGGGCCTGTCGGCGGCGACCATGCAGCGCAGCGCCCTTCGCCTGGCGGCCAAGAACACTGGCCGCATGGTCGGCCCCGTGCAGGAGCGCATTCGGCGCGAGCTCACCGACCTCATGGGCAAGTGGCAGCAGGAGCGCATCTCGCTCCCCGAGATGCGGAAGCAGTCGGCGGCCGAGCTTCGCCGAGCCTACGAGGGCATGCGGGCTGCCGGCCGGGGTGCCGCCGGCCTCGAGAACCTCGGGTCTCCCGAGGGCATCGTCAAGGAGGAGGAGTCCTGGTTTCGGGACGCCGTCCGCGAGGAGCTCGGCTACTGGAACCTCTTCCTCGATGAGATCGCGGGCGGTCGGGTCTCACAGGGGCGGGTCGCCCAGCGCCTGGAGAGCTACGTCAAGGCCACGCGCTTCATGTACGACGCGGCCAGGACGCAGGCCCTCCCCGACTCGGTGCTGCTCTACTGGATGGGCCCCAAGCGCGACGACCCGACCATCTGCGAGGGCTGCGCTCAGATGATGGAGTGGTCGCCCTTCACCAAGATGACCCTCCCGGCTACACCGCGGGACGGGTCGACCCCCTGCCTGTCCAACTGCCGGCACCGCGTGGTCGTGCGGGTCGCCAGCACGTTCAACGAGGTCATCCGGCGCAACGGCCAGCTCGACAAGTTGCGCGTCCAGACCAAGCGCCGCGCGAAGTCGAGCCAGCCCCGAGCTCGCATGGTCGAGAAGCTGAACGAGATCAAGGAGGAGGCCCATGGTGGTCGACGAATCGGAGTGCGGGTGAAGGGCTCAGCGGGCAACCCGTTCGGCGGCGAGCGCCTGCCGAGCGTCCCGGCCCCGCGCACCCTGCGCCAGCGGATGCGAGCTTCGCTGGGGGAGGGCGTCGGCGATGCACCCGACGAGGATGCCCGCGAGACGGTCGGCATCTTCATCCCCTTGCCCAAGCGAATCGCGCAGGAGTTCCCCCAGAAGGGGGAGGACTCGAGCGACCCGCACATCACCATGCTGTTCGTAGGAGAGTGCAATCCGGACGAATACGCCACCGTGGTCGAGGCGTGCCGGCGGATGGTGGCCGAGCAGAGTCTCTGGCCGACGACCCTTGAGGTCTCAGACTACGGCGAGTTCGAGACCCCCGACGGCAAGACCATCGCGCACATGATCCCGAGGAGTCATGGGCTGGACCTGGCAAGGATTCACGAGCTCCTCTACCGCTACGTGACGGCGGCGGGGATCAACTGCGAGCACCACCGGGATGGTGCGTTCAAGCCGCACATCACCTTGGAGTATCGCGACGGGCCGGGCTACAAGGGCCCCCGGCCCAAGGGCACCTGGCGGTGCGGTGGGCTCGAGGTCTGGGGGGCGGCCCTGTTTGGCGGCAAGGGCCATCTGGGCAGGACGTTCATTCCCTTCCAGCCCGGGGCCCCTATCACGGTCACAGAAGGCAAGTGGCTCGAGGAAGGCCAGGTCCGCAAACTCTACGTGACCCTCGATGTCCCCCTCGAGCGGGCGGAGTTTCGCCAGTCTAAGATGGTCGGGGCCTCCCCGGACTACTTGAAGATGTACCGCCGGGGCCTGGGCAGGTCATCGGCCCATGACCCGCGCTGGAACTACATCTATCAACTCACTAGCCCGCAGCACCTCGTTGATCTCGATGACCCCTACTGGCGGCAGAAGGCAATCAAGGTGGGGCTGTTGGTTCGTGATTGGGAGGTCTACTTCAGGTCGGGCGGGGACATGATGTCCCAACTCAGGCTGGATGGCGACCCTCACACAGCCTTCCCCAAGGGCCCCGCAGCCTTCCTCAAGGCGTTCCCGGTCCTGCGGGCGAAGAACCCTCACTCGGGCCACCCGAGCTACATGGTGAGCCTTGCTTTCGCCAAGCGCGGGGGCCTGGAACTTGTCGATGGCAACGCTCATCGGAATGCGGCCGACCCCGTGGCAGGGGAGCTGGTCTTGCCTGGGTTCGTGCGAGATGCCCTCGACCGCTACACAGAGGATCCCGGCCGCCGCATTCCGAAGGATGCCGTGGCCTGGTGCCAGGAGAACCTGCCCAGCCGAGCTCGGGACGTTTATCGCGGTCAGGCCCTCACGATCAACGAGTGGGGGGAGTATTGGGATCCAGCCAAGGTATCCAATTACCTGTTCCGGAGAGTCGGCGTGCGCTCGCTGCTCGAGGTTTACCGCGGCGCGCAACTCAAGACCAAGCGAGGCAAGACCTCCTCGTGGAGTACGGCGGCGACCATCGCGAGGGAGTTTGGCGCAGGCATGGCAAGCGGGGACGTGAACCTGCTAATCAAGGCCAGCGTGCAGGCCAAGGACGTGGTCATTGACTTCACCCTCCTACCGGATTCGCTGCGGCGAACCTTCCGCCACTGGACTCAGAATGAGGTCATCCTGCGGGTGGGCACCTTCAAGGCGGTGGTGAATGACATCACCGTAGGGTCGAAGATGGTGGAGCATCTACCCCGCCTCGGCCTTAGCTGGGACGCCGGCCGTAAGAGGTTTCAGCCCGCCAGGGTCGTCGCTGTCGCTGAGAGTGCCCAACTCAAGGAGACCGACGCTAGGTTGCGCGAGCTCATGCGAAAGGCGTCCTCGGGAGACCTGGAGGGTTATGCCGATCTCGTTGTCGCAGCGGCTCGCTCGGGACAGGCTGTTGTGGCGCAGCACCTCGGCTACGAGAACTACCCCTACGTCATCGTGCAGGTTGACCCCGGCCAGGGGAAGGTGGCGTGGATGGAGCTTGCGCTTGCGAGCCGCCCAGGCCAACTCCCCGGTACCGTCTTCGCCCGAGGTGTCTTGGGCCCACCCCTGCGGCTGGTCCCGCTTTCGGCGGTGAGCTCGGCGGCGAAGGTCATCCTCAAGTGGAGCGTGGCGGAGTCGGTCGAGCTAGCCGAGGTCAACGTGCGGGCGACCCCCTACACCAGTTTCGACCAGGCCCCCTACTCGTCGATGGACCTCCGCGACGTGGCGCGCCTGCTCCAGCGAGCTGCCGAGCGCCGAGACGTTGGAACCCTCCTCCCACTCCTCGAGCGGATCATCGCGGCCCTCGAGACGGTGGTCATCGCCGTCGAGGGGCGTCCCCGCGGCATGCAGGTCGCCCGGATGTTTCGGGATGCCTTCATTACCCTTGTCGATTCCTTGCATGTGCTGCCCGAGTCCGTGACTCGTGACGCCTACAAGCTCGACTCCCTACTCACGAAGCTGGAGTCCTGATGTCCGAGACCGGAACCATCCAACTGCATCAGGCCGAGCTGCTGCCGATCAACCGGATCCACCGCGCGCCCTGGAACGCCAACGTGGCAAGCGGCAAGACGCTCGACAAGATCCGGCGTTCGCTCGAGCGTTACGGGTCGGTGGAGAACAGCGTCGTCCGGCCGATGTGGTGCGTCGGCGCGCGCTCGCAGGCCGACGTGCGGCTCCGCCGGGAGTCTCAGATGGACGGGGGCGGCGACGACACCTACGAGACGCTGTCGGGCAATCACCGCCTCGACATCTACCGCGACGCGGGCCTGGTCCAAGTCCCTTGTGCCGTCGTCGAGCTCTCGGATGCCGAGGCCAGGATGCTTGCTCAGACCCTGAACCGCACGCGGGGCCAGGACGATCCCGACAAACTCAAGGCTCTGCTCAAAGACATCGTTGCGGACATTCCCGTCGTGGACGTGAGCACGATCCTCCCGCAGTCCGAGCGGGACCTTGCCTCGATCCTGAACACCTTCCCCGAGTCGGGGACGGGGGCCGGGAGCAGCGAAGAGACCATCGAGCCGCCCAAGAACCCGGTCAGCAAGCTCGGCGAAGTCTACGAGCTCGGCCCGCACCGGCTGATCTGCGGGGACGCGACGGACCCCGAGGTCATCGCCCGCCTCCTCGACGGGGCCGAGCCCGCGCTGATGATCACGGATCCGCCCTACGGCGTGAACCTCGACCTGACCTGGCGCGACCACACCTCGCTGCAGCGCGTCGGGGCTGCCGAGGCCGGGGTCGTGGAGAATGATGACCGCGCCTCCTGGCACGAGGCTTACGCGCTGGTCCCTTCCTGCGAGGTCGCCTACGTCTGGCATGCTTCGACCTTCTGCGGGACCGTTCAGGACGACCTCGAGAAGTGCGGCTTCGCCGTCCGGCAGCAGATCATCTGGGTCAAGCCGGTCCACGTCATCGGCCGCTCGGCCTACCACTGGCGTCACGAGGCTTGCTGGTACGCCGTCCGCAAGGGCAAGACGGCCTCGTGGCTCGGGGGCCGGAAGCAGAACACCGTCTGGGACATGGTCAGCCCCAAGACGATCTACGGGCAGCCGAACGACGAGGAGCGCCTCCCTCACCCGACGCAGAAGCCGCTCGAGGCGCACGAGCGCCCGATGCGAAACCACGAGGGTGACGCCTTCGACCCGTTCGCGGGCTCGGGGACGACGCTCATCGCCGCAGCTCGGCTGGACCGCAAGGCGTTCTGCGTCGAGCTCAACCCCGCCTACGTGGACGTGATCCGGATGCGGTGGGGGAAATACGCCAAGGACGCCGGGATCGAGCCTGGGCCCCACGCACTCTAAGGAGGCTGCATGACCGGCACCATTGAGCTTCGGGACGCAGCACGCCTCCCCATCTCCCTGATTCACCAGGCCCCCTGGAACGCCAACGTGGCCGACCCCAAGACGCTCGACAAGGTCCGGCGCTCGCTCGAGCGGTTCGGGTCGGTCGAGAACAGCGTCGTCCGCGCGACGTGGTGCATCGGCGCTCGCTCCCAAAGCGACCTGATGGCCCGCAAGGCTTCCCAGATGGACCCGCCGACGTCCTACGAGACGCTGTCGGGGAACCACCGGCTGAACATCTACCGCGAGGCCGGGCTGGCGGAGGTCCCCTGCGTGGTGGTCGAGCTCACCGACGCGGACGCCAGGATGCTTGCCCAGACCCTGAACCGCACCCGCGGCCAGGACGACCCCGACAAGCTCAAGGCGCTGCTCAAGAGTGTTGTCGCGGACATTCCCGTGGTCGACGTGAGCGCGATCCTCCCCGAGTCGGCACGCGACCTCTCGGCGCTCCTGAACGTCGTCCCGCCAGGCGAGCGGGGAACCCCCGACCCGGGCGACGAGACCGTGTTTGCGCCCCCGGAGAATCCCTCGAGCGAGGAGGGGCGGATCTACCAGCTCGGCCCGCACCGGCTCCTTTGTGGGGACTCCACCAACGAGGAGAAGGTCCGCGAGCTGTGCGAGGGCTCGGTGGTCGGGTGCATCCTGACGGACCCGCCCTACTGCTCGGGGGGCTTTCAGGAGGCGGGCCGGTCGAAGGGGTCGGTGGGGACCAACGCAGCGCACAAGCCGATCGCCAACGACACGTTGAGCACGCGGGGCTACCAGGCCCTGATGCGGAGGACCCTGAGCATCGTTGATGCGCCGCTCATGTACGTGTTCACGGACTGGCGGATGTGGGTCAACCTCTTCGACGTGGTGGAGAGTTGCTCCTACGGCGTGCGCTCGATGATCGTCTGGGGCAAGGACCGGGCGGGCATGGGCCGAGGTTGGAAGAGCCAGCACGAGCTCATCATGTGCGCGGTCCGCGACAAGGAGGTGTTCGCCGACCTCCCGCGGGGGAAGGGCAACGTCATCTCGGCCAAGCGCACAGGCAACGACCTCCACACCACGCAGAAGCCCCTGGCGGTCCTCGAGACGCTGCTGAGCGTTGACGCCGCGGCCCCGACGGCCGCCGGCTTCGTCTTCGACCCGTTCGCGGGCTCGGGCTCGACGATGCTGGCGGCCCAGGCCCACAACCGCCGGGCTGCCTTGGCTGAGCTCGACCCGGCGTACTGTGATGTGGTGAGACGCCGCTGGGGAGACTACGCGCGCGCCAACGACATCGAGCCAGGACCGGACGCACTGTAGCGGTGGCTCCGCTTTGTTTTATAGTGCTCCGGTGGATGTCGCCCTAGAAGACTTCTTGGAAGGCCCCCCGAGGCCCCCGCGGCTTGCGGACCCGACTCCGGAGCCTTTGGCAGCCCCGACCTCGCTGCAGATGTCTGCACGGCCGCCGGTCTTGGAGTTCTGGCTTCCGGGGCCCTTCTTCTCCTGGCGGGAGAAGCGGAAGGAGCACCAGGGCAGGTGCCCGGTCCCGAAGGGGCGCGGCAAGGTCGCCCGGATCGTTCCCGGCAAGGGTTTCGCGACCGTCACCGAGAGCCCCAAGACGCGAGCTGCCGAGATCGCACTCATCACGGCGCTCGAGCCGCTCGCGCCCCCGGCCCCCTACGAAGCATGTCGGCTGGACATCGACTTCGTGTTCGTCCCGCCGAGCAAACCCCTGTGGCTCTACGAGGCGTCCCTGGCTGGCTACACCCACGTCACGGGCGACCACCTAGGCGACCGGGACAACCTCCACAAGCTCCTAGGCGACGCGCTCGAGAAGGCGCTCTTCGTCACCAAGGACTCGCGCATCGTCGAGGGTGATGTCCGCAAGCGGTGGGGGGTCGAGCCGGGCTACCAGATCCGATTCACGGCGCTACGCGAGGTCACGTCCTTCGCGGAGTGGAAGGCGATCCAGCTTGAGCTCGCCTGACCCCTACCCGAAGGAGCACTTCCCCGACGGCGAGTTCGTCATGATCGAGGAGATGCTCTACCCGCACGCGGTCTGGCTCGACGCGATCAACACGGCGGGGATCCAGCGCATCGCCGAGCTTGCCCAGGGGAGCGAGCGAGCGATCTGCCGGACGCTGCGCGGCCTCAAGACACCCGAGGATGCGACCGCTGTCTTTGCCCGAGCGCGCGAGCTGGTGACAGAGCATTGCGAGGGGCTTCGCCCAGACGATGCCCCGCCTGGATGGCGGCTGGTAGCTGTCGCAGGCGTGTGATACAACCCGACCCCACCCCCATAGTGGAGGAGTAGATCATGGCAGTTCGCCGAATCAAGAAGGACGCCCCCGCACTCGAATCGCCCGAGGCGCAGAAGGCCAAGCTGCTCAAGGAGATCAACATCCTCGATACGCAGAAGCGCGCGCTCGACGACGCCATCAAGGATCGCAAGTCGGCGATCCAGGCGTTGATGGACCAGGCGGGCGACCGCTCGGTCTCGGACGAGTACTCGGGCTCGATGTCCTTCACACCCCGGAGGTCCTTCAAGGTCACGGACAAGAAGATGCTCAAGAGTCGGCTCACCAAGGACGCGCTCGTCGAGGGTTTCAAGCCGACCGCCGCGCTCGTCGATGCCCTGACCGAGAAGGGCATCAGCATCGCCGGGATGATCGACGTGGGCGTCAGCGAGAACTTGGTCTACCGGCCCCCCTCCAGCAAGGAGGCGGAGGCTTACCGGAAGTCAGCAATCGAAGAGAGCCGCCGCCAGGCAGAAGCCAAGGTGGCGGAAATAGTCGCAGCCATCTAGGGCTCGGCAGAAACGTACGGAGGAGATTTACATGGAGAATTTGGTTCAAGCGGCCGTGCAAGCGGCTGCTCAAAGTGGCATCAGAGCGACGCTCGTCATTCTGGATGGCACCAAGAACGGGGCGGCACCGGCTGCGCCTGCGTCGAGCTCGGCTGATGAGGACGCGCTCCGAAGTCAGTTGGCTGCCGCACACGAGGAGGCGCGCACCATCCGCGAGGCAGCCCAGGGGCTGCAGCAGCAAGTCGCACAGCTCAAGGCGGGGAATCCGCAGGTCCTTGTCGAAGCCTGCGACGCCCGAGACGCCGCGCTCAAGGAGGTCGCGCACCTCCAGGGCGTGACCATGGACCTGCAGAACGAGCTCACCACGGCGAGGCAAGCCCCGGCATCGGCGGCTCCCGACCAGGCCACGCTCGCCCGCATCGCCGAGCTTGAGGGGGCGCTGGCTGAGTCCAAGCTGAACCTCGTCGCCCTCGAGCAGCACCGCGTCGAGGTCGCGGAGAAGCAAGGGAGCGATGATCCGGCCGTGGTCGCCTCCTTCATCAACGAGCCGCTCTCGGTGCTCGGCGCGGAAGCCAAAGTCGAGAAGGGACTGCAGAAGGTGGGCTGCAAGACGATCGGCGACGTTCGCACGAAGTAC